>WNGD01003661.1_pt1 | contig 30068 bp, 25 predicted proteins | sample 5400671 | NCBI WGS metagenome assembly WNGD01 (sample SAMN13153369, study PRJNA577476) | soil metagenome | isolation source: 40 cm soil or saprolite under grassland replicate 2 | place: USA:California | collected 2016-06-15
AACGCTTTCGTCTTTCTCCGCTTTCAGGACAGGCTATGGTCCCCGCAGCCTTTCGGCGCAAGGTAAGTCCCGTGACCTCCAGCATTTCTCTCCAATGCTGGTCCATTGTGGAAATACTGCGCTATGTGACACAGCGCACATGGGTGTCTGCCCAATCCAATCCAATGTACCACCTCATTGTGATCCTCGTTTCGCCAAAACTTCCTGGGGGATCGGGTCCTTATATAATAGGTGGGAGACCGCAACGTCCCTCCCATCATCGATTGGCCCAGGAATGCTGCCAGGGGAAGAACGATCTTTTTGTACCGGTCAAGCCGTGTGGGGACCCAAGTCTTTCCCCGGCAGTGGTTATCGAGCAGGTTTCTCTCTGCTCAGCCCTCGATCAAAGGGGTTCGTCAAAATAGTAACATATAAGGGGAACCATGGTATTTGGTGACCAATATTCCCATAGAGACAGAGAAAGATGCATGGGATATCGTCTTTGCTAGCGCGAGCGCGCTGGAAGATAGAAACGGTGTTTCGTTATGGAAAAAGCGAGCTATGCTTAGAGACGGTCAATCTCCAAGAGCAGGGAAAGCGCGAAAAAATGCTGCTCATAGTCATGGTGGTGTATATGTTTTTACTCTGGTTGATGCAGGAGAAACAAAAAGAACTGGTCATGTGGTTATTACAGCATTACTGTCATAGAACTGGAAAAAAGCAAAATGCACTCACATTTCCCATCTACCGGGTTCGATGGGCCATCAGCCGCTATTGGCAGAAATACCATCCCATCTTCCCTTTTACCGCTTTAGGAGACATCCCAAAAACTCATGCGATGAATTAGAACACATCATCTAAGAGTTCGGGATGTCTCATGACAAACGGCTGACGAAGCGCCAAAGGCGCTGATGAGTCAAAAGGGCACCTGAACAGTTACCGGATGACTCATGATATGAAATTTACAACTCTCGGTACTTTTCTAAGTACCGATGCACAGTCATAACGTATTCGGCATGGCTCCACGTCAGGGGTGAGGCACTTAATGCCTCACCCGTGAGGGGATCGAGCTGTTCCGCCATGACCCCACTCGGCAAGACGTGGCTCTGCGCCCAATCTAGCAGCGGAAGCGCCCGGTGCAATTCCTCGAGCGTGGTGGCATGAGCAATGTAATATTGCGTGAGCCACAGTGTAGAGATGAACCAGGGATTACCCTGTGCGAGGGAAAGGTCAGCTATGACGCTGTAGTAGCTGTCGTTTTCATAGCGCGCCATGCCTCCAATTGGCGTTTGCACCCACAGCTTCTGTTCGAGCGCCTGCATGGTGCGCTCTACGCGTGGATCATGGGCTGGCAACATCCCGAACTGGAAGAGCGCACACACGCTGCTGTCGAGCGTCGAGTCCTTCTGTATGGTGCCGTTTGTGTCCACGGTGATCATGCGCAGAAAATGCCCCCGTTCCTCGTCCCACAAGTACTGAAGGGCCGCCTTTTTGATCTCTTGTGCGGCTCGGCGATACTTGCTGAACAGTTCTTCTTCTCCAAAGAGGTCGGCGAACCTGGCAGCCGCAACCAGTCCCGCATAGACCGTTGCCGTCGTGTACGTGAGGATTCCGCGCCGCTCTTCCCAGAGATCATAGGATGCATCGGGCAGACGCGTATGGGGTTCGCGGTAGCTGACAAGAAAATCAGCCGAGGGAATCACGAACTTATGATAATGGGATGAGACGAAATCGATGTCGTGGAATCTGGCATAGTGCTGCCAGAGGCTATACACCACGAGGGCAGTTTCATCCTCCTGGATGGGCAGGTGTGGATTCCCTTGCTGATCGATCCAGGGATGCCAGCTACTGCCCCACAAACGGTCGGGGCTATAGCGGTGCAAGAGGTAACCCTCAGTTGTTAGCACTGCCTGACAAAAATCATAAAACTGGCGCGCAATCGCCGCGTAGCCCGCATCGTTCAAGGCATTTGCCACCAGGGCTCCATCTCTGGGCCACATGTAGGAGTAACTATCGCCCGAATATCCGTAGGTATCGCCGTCATTAGCGGCAATAATAGCGCCACCGGCATCTATCTGGGTACAGAGCACTAGCAGGCTGCGCTTATAGAGATCTACCAGTTTGGGTGAAAGGTCAGCAAAGTCCTGCTCGTCTTTATTGACCCAGCGAAACCAGTAATTGCGTGTGCGCTTGAGGAACGAGTCGGGGCCGCGCATGCGCACTTTGTTGTCTAGCGACACAGCCGCCGGCAGATCGACGCCCACGGTCAGCCAATGGTAGGCTTCTTCATGCGCTCTGGCGGCTACTGATGGTATGTGCAGCGCGAGGGTTCCGTCGACGCGCCCCTGAGCAATCGGGTTGCGGCCCAACTCGCCGTCCTCGGCATCGCGCCAGGTACCCTCGGTCCCCTTGAACTCTTTTCTGCCCGTGGCCCAACTCGTAATCCCGACGGTCGTCCGGTCGCCGCTACCGACCTGACCGTTCATAAGGAAGTAGGTTTGCAGCTTGTACGCCACCAGGGCTTGCTGTTTTGGAGAGTAGAAGACCGTATTGCCCTCCGCATCACCCGAGATGTGCCAGTGATAGTGGAAAAAGAGGCGTACTTCCCGTGCATACGAGGCTTGATTCGTCACCACCACATGACGCAGGAAGATGTCGTCATGGAAATCCACGACATCGCTGAAGGCCAGTTGGAGTTGTAGCGTGGGATGAACGTAGGTTACCTGAGTGACAAGCGTCTCCCTGGCATAGAGCTGTTCGCGCTGCCACTCAGGTGCATCGAGCCAGGCAAACTGTCCATCTACCCAGACTCCAGTGCGGGAGATAGGAGGGGTAACCTCCTCCTCGATGTCGACGATATTGACTCCTGTGTGCAGTTCCTGACCTACATGAGGCCAGTAAATGTCACGGAGGTTGTAGTTCTTGTCAAAATTCAGTAGGAGTTTTCCATTCCCGAGTGGTAAGTCTCGCGGCATAGTCACTTCCTCCTCTCAACAGTGAGCCCATCTGTGTTGGCTCTTCTTCTTATTGCGATACTACGTCTTCTGCGCGGCCTGAAGCGCTGTCACTGCTACCATGTTCACAATATCATGTGCATCGCAGCCGCGTGAGAGATCATTGATCGGTTTTGCCAGCCCGGAGAGAATGACTCCCAAGGCCGTCGCTCGGCCGACACGCTCCACCATTTTGTACGCGATATTCCCAGCATCAAGATTGGGAAAGATGAGCACATTTGCGCGTCCCTGAACCGTATTCCCAGGCGCTTTGTGTACTGAAATCTCCGGTATTAGCGCGGCGTCGGCCTGTAATTCACCCTCTACATGCAATGCTGGCGCTTGACGGCGCACGAGCCGGAGTGCCTCGCGCACCTTTGCCACCGACGCATCTTGTGCACTGCCATGGGTGGAGAAAGAAAGTAACGCAACGATCGGTTCTTTCCCAAGCACTGCTTGTGCCACCTGGGCCGTATTGATAGTGATAGAAGCCAGTTGCTCGGCACTCGGATTAGGAACAACGGCCACGTCACCAAGAACGATGGCATCCTGACCCGCTGGAAGCCGTTCTGCCAGCAGCAGAGCAAAGGCTCCAGAAACCACGGGGCGTTGTGGATCAACACCCACGACCTGCATGCTCGCGCGAAGCACCGCTGCGGTCGGGCTGGTCGCTCCCCCAACCAGGCCATCAGCAAGACCCGCCTGCACCAGGAGCATACCACTGTATATGGGGTCGCTAGCCAGCGCAGACAACGTGGACTGATTGGGAACAACTTTGCCGCGCTTCTCCAGTCGAGAGCGTAAAAGATGTACTAATTCATGCTGGCGCGGGTCCTCGCCTGGGTCGTAGACATCCACCATCCCAACTACGCCTATTCGTTCCAATTGGGGAAGGATGGACGCCGCCTGCCCTATCAGGATAGGGCGAAGAGCCGATTCCTGCACGAGCGTGCGAGTTGCAGCCAGCACTCTTTCATCAGTTCCATCTGTCAGCACAATGCGCATTGGGAGTGCAAATGCGCGCGCACGGATCTGAGCAATATGAGGACTGAAGACCTCGAGCTGTTCTTTCATCATCGCTCCTCTCTTCGTGAGGAGAGCAGGCGAGGGTTCGCGCTCGCCTGCTCTCCTCTTCGAAGCCCGCCTGGAGGGTGGTTCAACTGCCCTCCAGGCCCCTTCTCTCCCTAGTCTGTCCACACCCAATCGCGTACTTCTGGCATGTCTTCTAGATGGGTTCGGATATACGTGCTGTGTTGCGCAAGCAAATCCTGGCACTGAGCGATCAATGGTGCGGTCAGCCCTCGCACGCGCGTTGCTTGTCGCATCGCCTCAATACAGAGATGATAGCGGCTCGTTTCGTTGAGCACGACCATGTCGAATGGTGTTGTGGTCGTTCCCTCTTCATTAAAACCGCGCACGTGGAAACGAGGCGCGTTCGGACGCCCATGGACGAGCTGGTGAATCGCCCTCGGATAGCCGTGGAAGGCAAAGACGACCGGTTTGTCTTGCGTGAAATGCTCAATGAAGGTGGCTGCATCCACACCGTGCGGATGCAGCTCTGGTGGGTAGAGCGTCATGAGGTCCACGACATTGACCAGGCGCACCTTCAGTTCTGGCAGATGTTGACGCAGCCACCAGGCGGCGGCAACTGTTTCCTGGGTCACGATGTCGCCAGCACAGGCCAGCACAACATCAGGCTCCATTTTGTCGTCATTGCTCGCCCAGCTCCAGGTGGATAAGCCGCGCTTGCAATGAGCAAGCGCGTCCGGCATGCTGAGCCATTGTAGTTGGGGCTGTTTATCGATGACAATCAAGTTCACGTCATTACGACTGCGGAAACAGTGATCGGCGGTCGCGAGCAGGCTATTCGCATCAGGTGGCAAGTAGATGCGTGCGACCGTGCCTTTTTTCGACAGAACAGTATCGATCAGCCCAGGTCCTTGATGGCTAAACCCGTTATGATCGTTGCGCCAACAGGTCGAGGTCAAGAGAATATTGAGCGAAGCAATCGGCTTGCGCCAGGGTAGCTTGATCGCCTCTTGCAACCACTTCGCGTGTTGGACCGTCATCGAAGCCGAGATCATCGCAAAGGCTTCGTAGGTCGCAAACAAACCATGTCGGCCAGTGAGGAGGTAGCCTTCTAACCAGCCATGACAGAGATGTTCGCTGAGGACTTCCATCACACGTCCGTCGGGAGCAACATGATCGTCAGTCGAGATGATTGGTTCTGTCGAACAGCGATTCTCTACGGTAAAGACATCCCCCAGGCGATTCGAATTGGTCTCGTCAGGACAGAAGAGACGGAAATTTCGCTGATCGGCACTTCTCTTAAAGGTGTCTCGCAGCAGCTTGCCGAGCTGGCGGGTCGATTCATGACGCTCCGTCGCAGGCTCGCTCACTTCCAGCGCGTAGTCCGTAAAGGGCGGCAGATCCAGGTCCTTTAGGAGTTCTCCGCCATTCGCATGGGAATTGGCTCCCATGCGATAATCACCGCCAGGCGCCAGCGCGGCGAGCTCTGGGATCAGACGACCGCACTCGTCGAACACTTCTTCTGGATGATACGTGCGCATCCACTCCTCAAGGAGTTTCAGGTGAGCCGGATCAGTCTTCACAGCAGCCAGCGGGACCTGGTGCGCAAGAAATGTGCCCTCGACCTGGCGACCATCGACCTCCCTGGGCCCGGTCCACCCCTTGGGTGAACGCAGAACGATGACGGGCCAGGCTGGTCGCCCGCTGAAGCCATGCTCGCGAGCCTCGTTCTGATAGAAGCGGATTTTTGCATAGCACGTGTCTAACGTCGCGACCATGTCGGCGTGCATCTGCATCGGGTCATCGCCCGTCACAAAGTGGACATCGTAGCCATGACCCGAAAGCAGTTGGTGAATGCGCTCATCATCTTCCCGTCCAAGAACGGTGGGACCGGCGATCTTGTATCCATTCAGATGCAAAATGGGCAGCACGGCTCCATCACGCGCCGGGTTCAAAAAATCAATGCCCTTCCAGGAGCCTTCGAGCGGTCCGGTCTCGGCTTCGCCATCCCCAACCACAGCCGCAACGATCAGATCGGGATTGTCGAACACGGCCCCAAAGGCATGGGCCAGGACATAGCCCAATTCGCCGCCTTCATGAATGGAGCCGGGCGTGGGCACGCTGACGTGGCTGGGAACTCCTCCTGGAGTCGAGAACTGGCGAAACAGGCGGCGCATCCCCTCCGCGTCCTGGGTGATCTCCGGATAGATCTCGGTGTAAGCCCCTTCCAGGTACACATTTGCGACAATCGCTGGTCCGCCATGACCTGGCCCTGTCAGGTAGATCATCGAGACATCCTCATGCTGGATGAGGCGATTTAAGTGGACGTAAATGAAGTTCAGGCCGGGTGAAGTACCCCAGTGACCGAGTAAGCGTGGTTTGATATGTTCAGGCCGTAAAGGTTCTCTGAGCAGCGGGTTGTCCTGTAAGTAGATCTGCCCGACCGTCAGGTAGTTAGCAGCATTCCAATACTGGTGCAACAGCTGCAATTGTGCTTGATCAACGTTTGGCATGTTATCGAGCAAATCTTCCTCGAACAGGGAGACTGATTCGAAAGGCTGCAATTGTGCTTGATCAACGTTTGGCATATTATCCTCCATTGCTGGTTTGTTTGTCAGTAATACAGGCCTCCGTGGAGGCTTCTGCTCATAGCGAAACGATTAGCTAATCGTTTCGCTATAAACGTAACATATCCCTCGTTTCACTGCCAGGTCTTTGAAAGTTTCTTTTCGTCAAACACCACCACCAGAACACATGGCCGGTGAGATGATTACCGCTTACTTGCAAACGGGAGTGACGATACTGGATTGTGGGGAGACGCCATTATCTCGTATCTATAGTTGTAGGAATCGCCTTTGAGGATAAAGGGCATGGTGCTGAAAAACCACGGCCTTGTCGCGATTTTTCAGGTCAATCGTGTTGACTAATGTGATCAGTCATTCTTGGGATGTATTTCAATGTACATCGTATGGTCTTCTAGACGGATGCTGGAGTGAAAGGTACTTATACACGCCACATGAACCCACGATGGCTCTTCCCATCCGTCAGCGAAACGAAAGCTAATCGTTTCGCTACATGTATACCTTATTTTTCACGCCCTGTCAAGGGTTTTGAGGGAATTCTCAGGGTCGTTTAAAGTTGTATAACAAGCATTAGAGCATCATGGGCGCAATTTATTGCGTGAGACTCATGCCATCCCCAGCGAAAAATCGCCTGGCGGACGCGCTATGCTGTCGCTACAAAAGGGCGATGACAGGTACTCTTGATCTCGCAATAGTTCTGGAATGGATGTGGAAGAACTTGACAGAGAGAAATTCTGTATGCTACTTTTAAACTAGCAAAACGATTAGCGGAACGATTAGCAAGGGTTTGGTGATGCATATAATGAAAGATAGGGAAGAGTCGGCTGGGCGCCCAGCGACGATCAAAGATGTAGCGACCCATGCCAGGGTGTCGGTAGCAACGGTGTCCGCCATCCTCAACCGCAATAAGTATGTAAGCCCAAATCTGGCACAACGGGTGCAGGAAAGTATCGCCGCTCTTGGCTATGAACGCAATAGCCTGGCGCAAGGCTTAAAGATGCAAACCAGTCAGACTATTGGCCTGATCATCTCCGATATCACCAATCCTTTCTTTACTAGCATCGTGCGTGGTGTAGAGGATGTGGCCAATGCTCGAGGATACTCCTTGATCCTGGGCAATACTGATGAAGACGTGAAAAAGGAGATGGGCTATATACACCTGCTGGAAAGCAAACGGGTTGACGGGCTGATCGTCTCTGCTACGCAGGGCAATCACGCGTATTTGCGTTCCTGGCCGATCCACCGATTACCCCTGGTGAGCATCGACCGTCTCCTGGACGATATGAGCATTGATGCCGTCCTCATCGACAACGTGGCGGGTGCTCGCCAGGCGGTTGAGCATCTGATCGCCCTTGGGCATGAGCGGATTGGCATCGTGACCGGTCTTGTGGGTATCACTACGACAGACGAGCGGCTGATCGGCTATCAGCAAGCGCTGGCAGCCCACGGCATTCCCCTCGATCCGGCTCTGATTGCTGAAGGCAACTCGCGTATTGATGGAGGAGAGAGCGCGACGCTACAACTCTTGACCCAGGAAGCCGCCCGGCCGAGTGCATTATTTGTGACGAGCGGCCTGATGATCATTGGGGCTTTACAAGCTATCGCTCAGGCGGGGCTACGCTGCCCACAGGACCTGGCACTGGTTGGCTTCGATGATTTCGCGTGGGCAGGTGTCATGCATCCCCGCTTGACCACAGTTTGCCAACCGACCTACGAGATCGGACAGAAAGCCGCTCAGCTCTTGTTTGATCGGCTAGAGAAGCGTGACGCGGATCCACAGATAATACGCCTGCAGCCCCGCTTAATCATTCGCGAATCATGTGGTGCTCGCTAGCTGCCTACCCTACATTATTATCAAATCTTCCACCACTGTCTGTGCCACACCCTCGCGTCCTCGAGCGAGCGCTGCGTATCCAGCGTCAGGATGGTCTGGCAACACTCTAGTTCTGACGAGCCCGCGTAGAGATCGACGATGCCGAGATCGACGCCCAGGAGCGGCTCGACTGCAGCGGCGGTGCAATAGGGAACGTATGGTGCGCTATAGCCACCAGCCTGGAGCATGAGCAGGCGCCCGTCACATACCTCGGCGGCCAGGCCGACCATGAGTTGTGAGATCTGGCGGTAGCCCTGCATCGTCATCATCATCTGCGCCATCGGATCGAGCCAGCTCGCATCCTGGCCCGCCGTGATGATGATCAGTTGAGGCCGAAATTGTAGTCCAAGTGGGACCACCAGTTGCTCGAAGGCGGCGCGATAACCACGATCGCCTGTACCGGGCGGCAGGGGAATATTCACAGTGTAGCCCTCGCCCGCATCCCTACCAACCTGCTCCAGTTCGCCCCAGAGCCGGGGAAACCAGTTCTGTTGGTGCAGCGAGACGAAGAGCACGCCCGCATCCTGGTAGAATGCATCCTGTGTGCCGTTGCCGTGGTGCACGTCCCAATCAACGATCATGATGCGTTCGAGTCCGTAGGTATTCCGGGCGTGGTGCGCCGCCAGCACGGTATTGTTGAAAATACAGAAGCCCAGCGCCTTGTTGCTCATGGCATGATGACACGGTGGACGCAGCAGCGCGTAAGCATTGCGTACCTTATCCTCAAGTATCGCGCTCACCGCGTTGATTGCCCCGCCAGCCGCGTAGAGTGCAGCCTCGAAGGAGCCTGGACTGAGCACGGTCTCGTCGTCTATCTCGCCCCATTCCGTGAGCAACGGTCCCTGTGCCGGTCCATGCCGTGCCAGTTCACGGATGCCGGCGATATAGGCGCGTATGTGATAGACGGCCAGCTCGTCTTCGGAGGCGGCCCGCGCGGTGATGGGTACCATACGCGCGCTCAGGCCCGAACCGTCGAGAAACTCTTTGATGCGACGCGTGATCGCTACCGAAGAGGGATGCGGTTCAGGCGAGAGCTCAAACGAACCATCTCTCATCTGCACACGCATCTCCACGCCTGTATCATGAGCAAGGTAGCGCTCGTCGAAGACAAAGCCTGTGCGCGAGGAAGACATGTCACAATCCTTTCTAGTGGAGGGGGATCAGGCCGTGTCACAATAAGAATCAGGGGGATTGCGACTGGCGCATAGCGGCACGCACTAACTTGATCTCTTCAAAAGAGTATTCATCGCCCAGGATGTCTTTGACGGGCCTGAGAAAGCCGTCGCCTACCTCCTGCCACACTTCGTAGATTGCTTTGTGTCGCTCAGGCGATATCAGGCGGCTAACATCGATATCCTCTCCGGCCTCGATCAGGCTGCAAAGATGGTCTACAATCGTTGTTGGTCGGCGATCGGACTCAGTGGCTATCGCTTCGATATCCAGACCACGACGATACAGCTCCAGCGTCAAATAGCGTGGCGCCCGCGCCACCGGAACAGGTTCCGTCTTCTCCTCCGGTACGCTCTCGTCCATGCTCAGGCCATGCAACTCACAATAGGCTCGCATCTCGTCAGTAAAGGGTGCATAGTACATGTCTAGTTTGCGTTTGCCCACGCCCGGAAGGTGCAGGAACCCCTCCTGACTCACGGGGCGACGCCGGGCCATGGTGTGCAGCGTCGCGTCGGGAAAGACGACGTACGGGGGTACACCCATCGCATCGGCGAGGCGCTTGCGTAGATCGCGCAAACGCCCAAAGAGCACGACCTCCTCCGGCTTCAACTCTGGCAATATCGTTTCACGCCCACTACCAGCGGTTCGCTCCTGGCGTACAGGCGCGGCTCGTTTAGCCACCTCAACTTCGCGCTGCCGGCGTAAAATCTCGCGTGAAAGAGCATTGAGTTTGATGATCGGGTAGCCATCGCTCGTCTCATTTATCAGCCCCTGCTGGAGCAAGGCGCGACCAAGATGGAGCCATTCCTCCATGCTTTGATCTTTACCAATGCCATAGGTGGAGAGCTGATCATGTCCCAGGTCACGGATCTTCTGTGTGTTCGCGCCGCGCAGTACCTCGATGATGTAGCGCATGCCGAAGCGTTCGCGCGTCCTCGCAACGCAAGACAAAAATTTCTGCGCATCGATGGTACGATCCTCCATAATCTGAGGCTGCAAGCAATTGTCGCAGTTCCCGCAGTTATCGTCCGTCCACGTTTCGCCGAAGTAGCCTAACAGTATACGTCGTCGGCAGACCGCGCTTTCACCGTAGGCGATCACCTGGTTGAGCTGCTGGCGGGCGATGCGCTGCTCCTGCTCGTCTGTCTTCTGCCCGATCATATATTCAAATTTTGCGCGATCACCATAATTGAGAAAGAGGACGCACTGCGCGGGCTGACCGTCGCGTCCGGCGCGCCCTGATTCCTGGTAGTACCCCTCCAGGCTCTTCGGCAGGTCGTAGTGGATGACGGCACGCACATCGGGCTTGGCGATACCCATGCCAAAGGCGATGGTGGCGACCAACACCGGAACATCATCGCGAATAAAACGGGTCTGATGCTCGGTGCGCTGCTCATTGGAGAGTCCGGCGTGGTATGGCAGGGCGTGGATGCCAGCGCGGTTCAGATCATCGCTCATGCTCTCTACCGTTTTGCGGCTCTGGCAGTAGATGATCACCGATGCTCCGGGCTGCTGACGCAGCAGTTGCACCAGCTCCTTGTAAGAGCCTGGCCCCTTCTGCCGCACTTCGTAAGAGAGGTTGGGACGGTTGAAACTGGCGATATGCAGATGTGGATTATGCAAACGGAGCTGCGTCAGGATATCCTGGCGCACACGCTCGGTCGCTGTCGCTGTCAGGGCGAGCATGGGCGTCTGCTGATAACGCTCGCGCAACAGACCGAGCTGGCGGTACTCTGGGCGGAAATCATGGCCCCATTCGCTCACACAGTGCGCCTCGTCGACCGCTAGCAGCGAGAGACCCATTCGCCTCTGTACCTCGTCGAGCCGCAGAAGGAAGCTCTGCGTCAACAGGCGCTCCGGTGCCACATAGACCAACTTCAACTCACCCTGCAACATCGCCTGCTCACGTGCCGAACGCTCGTCCGGCGACAGGGAGCTATTGATGAACGTCGCCGCTATGCCGTTGGCGCGCAAACGATCCACCTGGTCCTGCATCAAAGCGATCAATGGTGAGATGACTACTGTCATGCCAGGGAGCACCAGGGCTGGAAGCTGATAAGTCAGCGATTTTCCGCCGCCCGTCGGCATCAGCACCAACGCATCACGACCGGAGAGCGCCATCTCCACAACCTCGCGCTGACCGGGCAGAAAGGTATCATATCCAAAGTACTGTTTCAATGTCCGAGCAATGGAGTTCAAGTTCTGCATCCCCGCTCTCTACTCAACAAACGTTTGTTCAAAACGCCACGCGCAGGCAGTATACCGCCTGCGTGCAAGAAATGCGAGCATCTCTTGCAAAAACGCAAAAAGTACTAAATACAGGAATAGAGTTATGTTCTATACTTGCTACGCTTCCAGATTGAGCCAGCGCACCTCTTCCGATGTGAGTTCGACGCCCAGCGCGGGCAGAGATGTACGCGTCTCGGAGAGCAAGCGCGGGCCGATCAATGGAAATGTCGGAAACGGCTGGGCGAGCACATAGGCCAGGGCGATATTGATTGGCAGGACGCCGCGCTTTTTCGCCAGGGCATTTGCGCGTTCCAGGCGCTGGAAGTTATCGTCGCTATACCAGCAGCGCACCAGCTCTGGATCGGAGTGATCGTCCGGGCGGGCGCGACCGGTGAAGAAGCCACGCGCCTGGCTGGACCAGGGCAGCAGCGTAATCCCTGTCTTTGTTAACCACGCCCGCGACACGGCATCCGAGGCGGTGATGCAACCTTCCCAGACAGGATCAACCATACGAGCCAGGCTGAAATTGTTGCTGAGGGCGACAAAGCCGGTCAGGCCATGTTCCGCTGCCCAGGCGTTCGCGGCCTCGATGCGCTCCAGGGACCAGTTCGAGCCGCCAAAGGCGTGCACACGTCCGGCAGCTTTGTGCTCATTGAGGACGGTGATAAACTCGCCGACGGGCACCTCGGGATTATCACGGTGCAGCATATAGATATCCACGTAGTCGGTCTGCAGACGTTCGAGGCTCTCCAACAACTGGGAGGTCAGCTTCTCGGGCATGCAATTCGGCGTGTGCGCGCCCTTGTCGAGGAGTACGACCTGCTCGCGGAGGCCACGATTCTTTACCCATTGGCCCAACAGCTTCTCGCACCAGCCTCCACGATAGATATAGGCCGTATCGAAGCAGTTGCCACCCTGCTCGAAGAAGTCATCGAACATCACTGATGCGTGTGGCAGCGTCTCCTGATTGTCCACGCCCATCACCAGGCGCGAAACGGGCTTCTCAACGCCTGGGATGCGTCCATACTTCATGGCGTTGTTGGGACGGACAGCGAGCGGTCGCTTATGCACCGTCGGCACCTGCGCGTCGGGCCGCTCGGAGTCATAGACCAGTCCGATCGCCGCGCGCCAGCGATCCAGCGTCCGCATGTTGCCAAGCGTATCGTCCCAGTTCATGTAGGGCGTCTGGCGCTCGGCAATATACGAGGCAACCGTATCGGCCTCATTAGCATACAGGTTCTTAGTACTCGCGACAGTAACCCGCTGCTCCTTCTGCCCATATTTCTTGAGAAACATAGGGCGATTAACGCCATCGCGCACCGGTAGCCACGGCTCAGTCACAACGATAGAACCCTTTGTGCCATAGATGCGCACGGCATCCTCAGCATGCAGTTGCACGCCACAGAACAACTGGGCGATGATATCGTCGGGAAAGGTCAGCGTCGCCGTCGCGTACTCATCGACGCGGCTGACCGGTCCTATATGGGCCGCTCCAATCACCCGCGTCGGCTCAGAGAAGGGCTTGCCGGTCGCGGCACCGGCGATCAGGCGGGCCATAGAGACACAGTAGCCGCCAACGTCGAGGATGCCGCCGCCGCCGAGGGCATTGTTCAGGAGACGACTGTCAGGATCGAAGGCGGTAGCAAAACTGAACGTCGCCTCGATCACGCACACGTCGCCCAGCGTTCCCGAGCGGATGAGTTCGGTGAGATACGTTGTCTGGGCGTGGCAGCGATACATAAATGCCTCCATCAGGAAGACATCGTTGCGCCGGGCCGCCTCGATCACAGCCATCGCTTCGGCGTGGTTGAGCGCAAGGGGCTTTTCACACAAGATATGTTTACCGGCCTCAGCCGCCTTGATGGCCCATTCGGCGTGCAGGGGATGGGGCGTTGATATGTAGACGATCTGCACCTCTTCGTCGGCAAGGAGCTCCTCATAACTGCCATGGCGATGGGGAATATGCCACCGCTCGCCGAAGGCGTCGGCCTCCGCCTGCGCGCGGCTCCCGACCGCGACGAGCTTTCCAGTCCTGGACGCTGCCAGCCCCCTCGCAAATATTCCGGCAATAGTCCCGGTGCCAAGAATGCCCCAGGCAAGATTCTCAACCATAGCAGAGTTCCCTCAACATAAATAGACGCGCTTCACTGCTCAAATCGCATGCCACCAGTATACAAAACGAGGGCATCTCGCGCAAGGCAGGTACTCAAATGGATGAAACTATTGCATTTTTCGCTTCAGTAATGCATAATGCACATGTAATAATGTAGAGGAGGTTGTTCGGGTTATGTTAGCAACGGTACAGAGCTGTGCGGTCATTGGCTTAGAAGGCGCACTGGTCGAGGTAGAGGTGGATATCGCCAACGGTTTGATATCCTTCGCAATTGTAGGTCTGCCGGATACCGCCGTGAATGAGGCGAAGGAACGCGTCAAGGCGGCAATCAAGAATAGCGGCTGCCTTTTCCCCTTTAAACGCATCACGGTGAACCTTGCGCCCGCCGACCTGCGCAAGGAGGGACCGGCCTACGATCTCCCCATCGCGATCGGCATTCTCCTGGCGTTCGACCAGATCCAGCGCGATGAGCAGATCAGTCAGTACCTCTTTCTGGGAGAACTCTCGCTCGATGGCAGCGTCCGGCATACCAATGGCATCCTCCCTATGATCGCGGTGGCGCGCGAGAAGCAGGTGAAGACGGCCTTCGTGCCAGCGGTCGACGCAGCGGAGGCGACGCTGATCGATGGCATAACAGTCTACCCGGTCGAGACCCTCGGACAACTGGTCGCCCATCTGAATAACGAGCGCCTCATCGAACCCTACCAGCGCGATCCCCATATCCTGGACTCCACGCAGGACGCTACCTATGCGCAGGATATGGCGGCCATACGCGGACAGGAACACGTCAAGCGAGCACTGGAGGTCGCGGCGAGCGGCGGCCACAATCTTCTCATGAGCGGGCCTCCCGGATCGGGAAAGACGCTGCTCGCCCGCGCCACTGTAGGATCTGGATTACAAGAATCCCGAAATTAGTGTCGCTAGCCCACTTATTTTAGCAGAAAGTTGTACCCTTTAAATGATGAGTTAATACGTCCTTTGCTTTCTCTGTTGGGAGATCTGGTGTAACAATCAGCTTGCATTTTTGTCCGCACTCAAACATAAGAGGCTGTGTGGAAAGTGGTTTGAGACCGCTTGATAAGGGGACCGAGCAAAAACGAGATATATCCTGTCAAGTCGCTCTTTAAGCGGAGCGAAGCTACCTTTACACACAGCCTCTAATAGAGGTGCAATATCGACGAGGAGGTGTGTGGTTATGTTGGCAATGGCTCGCAGTTGTGCTGTCGTTGGTCTGGACGGCGCATTGGTCGAAGTAGAGGTGGATCTCTCCAACGGGCTGGCAGCGTTTTTGATTGTTGGGCTTCCCGACACAGCCGTCAACGAGGCAAAGGAACGTGTCAAAGCTGCCATCAAGAACAGTTGCTGCCTCTTTCCCTTCAAACACATCACGGTCAATCTCGCTCCAGCCGACCTCCGCAAAGAAGGTCCTGCATACGATCTCCCTATCGCGGTAGGCATCCTTCTCGCGTCGGGACAGATTACTCCAAGTGAACAGATTGAAGATGCACTCTTTTTAGGTGAACTATCCCTTGATGGAAGTGTGCGCCACACGAATGGTATTCTTCCTATGGTTGCTCTGGCGAGTGAGAAGCGTGTGAGTACTGTTTTCGTACCCGCCATTGACGCAGCTGAAGCCATTCTGGTCGAACATGTGACTGTCTATCCAGTAGAGACGTTGGGGCAATTGGTTGCGCATCTCAATGGTGAACGGTTACTTGAACCCTATCGGCGAAATCCTCGTCTTCTGGAGAATATCGATGAAGCAGTCTATTTTCAAGACATGTCCTCGGTCCGCGGGCAAGAACATGTCAAGCGTGCCATTGAGGTTGCGGCGAGTGGCGGTCACAATCTCTTGATGAGTGGCCCTCCAGGATCGGGCAAGACCTTGCTCGCCCGTACTATTCCCTCGATTCTTCCACGTATGGGGATCAAGGAGGCCATCGATATTACGAAAATTTATAGCGTAAGCGGGCTGCTTCCTCCAGAGAAACCATTGATCCTACAACGGCCCTTTCGCGCACCTCATCATACGATTAGCCATGCAGGACTCGTTGGTGGGGGAAGACTACCACGTCCTGGCGAAATTAGTCTAGCGCACCGAGGAGTGCTTTTTCTAGATGAACTTCCCGAATTTGGGCACAACGTCCTCGAAGTGTTGCGCCAACCTCTGGAGGATAAAGTTGTCACCATTTCACGAGCGCAAGGGACAATCACCTATCCAGCAAGCTTTATCCTTGTCGCTGCAATGAATCCCTGTCCCTGTGGTTTTTTTAACGACCCAGTGAAGGAGTGTAGCTGTTCCGCTACTTCTATCGCACACTATCAGAAGCGCATCAGTGGGCCTCTACTTGATCGCATTGATATTCACGTCGAAGTTCCCCGCGTTGACTATGAAAAACTCGCTGATAAACGACTGATGGAGTCCTCGGCGACCATTCGTGCTCGCGTTCAGGCGGCCCGTGAACGGCAACTACAGCGATTTGCGGGAACGAAGTTGACCTGCAATGCTGAGATGGGGCCTGCTGAAGTCCGTGACTGTTGTGATGTAGAACCTTCAGCCGAAAAATTACTGAAGGCTGCCATGCAACAACTCCATCTCTCCGCTCGGGCTTTTCACCGCGTCTTGAAGTTGGCACGAACGATAGCTGATCTGAGCGATAATGAGGCAATTGCCGCAAATCATGTGGCCGAAGCAATTCAATACCGACCACGGGTGGGAATGTAAACGATAGACGTAAATGTGTGTCAATCGTTTGCATGGCTTTGACCGCGCTCGCTTTTGTCTCTGCAAGCGAGTAGAACTTGAGTTTGCCTCGCGTACAGGTGTAGCTTGCCTTCCATCTTGCCATTTACAGGAAAGTTTCGCCGTTTCCTACCGAAAGGTTTGCCACCCCTATCTGAGCAAGAAATCATGGATGAGCAGCAGCCTTTACGCTCAATCCAGGCGGCAAACCTTTCGGTAAAAACTGGCAAGACATATTTGTAAATGGCACATCTCTGCCTCAGAACAAAGCCAAATTTGGCCTCTGTCCTTGTTTAGGGGTAATGTATCCTTCTCTAAGAGTCCGATTTTGTAAGGAGGTCTCTATGTTTGCACTTTTGACAGGGGAATAGCAGGGAAAGGACACCATGTGGTATGACAAGGAGGAATTGAATAGAAACTCTTGCAGCCACGGAGGTGTCCAATGCCCGTACCCATTATATGCCTGGATAACGAGTTGTGTCACTTTGCCGAACGCTATCGCCAGTGGTTCTCGAAACCGCAATACCAGTACGCGCGTGATCGTGCTGGTGGGGTTGATGCTCTGTGAAGGGCGACGAACGCTGGTGGGACGGTTGCGGCAGGTGGCCGAGGCAGCCAGTCTGGCCGGACTGAGCCGTTTTCGGTCGCAAGCGCCCTGGGACGAGCGCGAGATGGCCAAGCAGTGGCTTGAGGACTGGCGCCTGGCGATGGAACCGGCAGTGCAAGCGGAGCAAGCTCGACTGCGGCAGGTGCAGGCGAAACGACGAGGTCGCCCACGCGTCCCCCTTGTGACCGGGTATCTGATCGGCGACGACTCGACGATGCACAAGCCCAAAGGGAAGAAGATGCAAGGACTGGGGCACCATCACTCGACCACCTCTGAGCAGCGCATTGTCGGCCATAGCTTGGTAGAGGGGGTGTACGTCCTGCTGGAGCGCAGGTGTCCGCTGTCGCCACAACTGTACCGGCAACAAGTCACCTGTGAGGCCGAAGGGGTGGCTTTCCAGAGCAAGATCGCGTTGATGGAAGAGCGCATCCGCAGCTTTGAGCCAGTGGCTGGTACCCGCACGCCTGTCTTGCTCGATAGCTGGTACTGCGCCAAAGTCCTCTGGAAAGCTGCGCGCGAGCGCCACTTTCTCATCACGACGGGGCTGGGGAGCCATCGCTGGCTGCGCGTCGCAGACCCGACGGCAGAGGGGGGCTGGCGAGGGCCTCGCTTGTCGGACTACACCGCCCAGTTGCAGGACAGCTCCTACCAGCGGGTCAGGTGGCCCAACAGCGAGCAAGAAGTCTACGTGCATGTCGTCACGACGCGCGTGCGCAAGTTGTCTCAGTGTCAAGTCGTCATCGTGCGGCAGTCGCTCGATGCGCCCCTGTCGCAGGCGCGCTCCTGGGCCTCGAGTGACCTGGAAGCCGATCTTGAGACCTTGCTCACGCACATCGCGACGCGCTGGCAGATCGAAGTCCTCTTCGGAGACGGCAAGGAGGAACTGGGCCTGGATCACTATCAACTGATGAGCGCGCTCGCCATCGTGCGCTTGCCGTCCGCTGGCTCTGCTGGCCTACGTCTTCCTGGAGGAAGAACGGGCGCGCTTGCAACAGCAGTGGCAGCGCCCCGTCACCATCGGCGAAGCGCGGCGCGAGATCCAACGCCGCCATCGACGGCAGGTCCTCGATTGGCTTCATGACCAGTTCCAATCCGGAGTCCTACCCGACTCCTTGTATGACCAGTTTGCCGCTTGAGGCGGCTCAACCCAAAAGTGCAAAGATAGAGGAGGTATTTCCAGCTCAGATTGGTACCGCAAAACACTCCACCCTTAGAGAAGGATACATTACCCACTTGATTGATTTATGGCATCTTTCTTGAGAAGTATCCGTCACCATGATAAGAGGCTGGGGAGATCCACTGCTCCCTAATAGATACGAGAGGAAAGGCATAATGGCACAAAAACAACAACGCCTCTTACTCGAAGAGCGTGGCATGCATTTCACTACGATTCGCAGTGTCAATCAGATGCGAGGAACATGTCCTGTCTGTAGTGATGTAAATAAGCATGACTTGATAGAGGTATTTCCGGGGTCGCAGAAGATTTTATTTCTGACATGAAGTACTTTTTGAAACTGTGCATGGCTTATTACAAACTCAACTGATGGGACAAAACAATATGAATGAAGAATGCAGCGCATCGTAAAGCTCTTCGATAGTTACTGGTTCAGCCGTCGAGACAATTGTCTCAAAATTCCAAAACTCTATACTCTGAGCAGATGCACTTACTTTCCCTTCGTTTGAAGGGTAGGGAGGAGTGATCTTAATAAGAAAAGTACCTCTTTCTCCTGAGAAGCTCGTTCTTTTGAGCGCAATCCATTCGATAAATCCGTTAAAGTTTGTTAGATCAAAATCTTGCAGGAATTTGCAAAAGGTCTCTTTGGAGACATGTGGTATGCCGAGGCTATGCCTCAACCTTTCTACTTTCATCTGCACTGAATCACACGCTCGTAAGAGCGTTTGTAGTATTTTTCGCTGCTGAAATTTCTCTTTTATCTCTTCATCAATTTTTACCGCTTGCCCTATAGTTCTTATCATATCTTCAAATTGCTGTTGATATCCATACACACATGCAAGGTAAAACAAGCCTTCCGCATCGGGTATCGTCGCTTCGAGAACATTCTCCCGTAGATAGACGATGGCATCAGCGGCCAATAATGGAATTTGATGTCGTTCCAGTTTCCTATAACCGATCATTCCTCTACCTAAGCCAGCCATCATTATACCTCTCTGTGTAGTTGGATCATAACCATCGATAACTGCTGCACTTATCTCAATGCCCAATTGCCTTAGTTCTCTTTGCTTATAAGGGGGCCATAGACTCACAGCTTTTTTAATCAAGTCGTCCTTTTCCATAAGGCTGGAAGCAAACTTCCGGGCTTCTAAAAGAAGATTATCAGCTTCTCTCTGTCGTTGCATCTCATCTCGGAGCTTTGCTAATGCTTCTTCATCAACTCCCCCGGTATGGACAGTATATATACTTTCTTTTTCCTTGTTTTGGTATTCCTGGCCTTCTGAATCAGCTTGTTTCGCAATAGACGCTGACACTGTATTACGTTGCTTATTTATTTCCCCGATGGCTTTGCGAAGTCCTTTTGCAACGTCTAAATATGCATTATCACGAGGATGCCATGTAGTGATAGGTTTACCATCCTTTGGTAATGCCTGTAATCTACCTAGTGGCGTATTTTGCCAGTCCGTTGGGCGTAAAATAATGGGGATGGCAAGCGTCTCTCCTCGTTCATGTCGCTCTAATGCTCGCTGCATCTCAACGCTATAACAGTAATCAGAATCCATGAAATCAGGGCTAATGAGTAATAAAATAGCTTGTGCAGTGTTCAGATGCTCATCGATCTCCTGTTTCCATTTTGTTCCTGCACTAATGTCTCGATCGTACCATAGGACAACAAGCTCTTCACTCAGCATAGATTTAAGGTGTTTTTTCAGGCTATTCAATAACCGCTCATCTTTGTGAGCGTAGCAAAGGAAAATTTCTGCTGCCATCGACCTCACATCCTTAACAGGTTTACTCTCGGCTCTCTGAAATGAGAGCAGGGTTTAGTACAGGTGAATTCATTCGCACAAACAAGAGGTTATAGAGCAGCTAGTGCGGTGGTGTGGTTAGTCCTGTTCCTCTATAATGCTCTGTTCCTTAAATGCGGTAACAAAAGAGTCGGCGACGATGGCGAGGCGTCTTGGGAGGCCGTCCCCAGACCCAGGGCTTGGCTCGATGATTGAGTTGAGCCGTTGCCATGCGAGTAGCTTGCTCGATCTCTCCTGGATTGGCAAAGCTCTGTCCAGCCAGCGCATCTCGCCGGAAAAGCCGCCACCAGCCCTCTTGCAAATTGAGCCAGCATGCCCCTTTGGGAATGAAGACCTGATGGAGGCGCGGATGCTCGGCGAGCCAGGTGGTGGTTTCCGCGCTCAGATGACTGGTCAGGTTATCTGTAATCACGAACAGATCTCCCTTGGGATTCTCGGCCTCAATATCGGCAAGCAAGGCGATGTAGTTCTTCGAGTTACGTGAGGCTGCACATCGGGTAAGTTCCTTGCCATCCCGCACGCGGAGCGCTCCGTACACCCAAGTTTTCTCCGGTCCTCGACTGTAGTCCAGCAACGCTTTGATACGGTGCCCAGTTGGGGACCAACCGGGGGCTGGTGGGAAGGTACGGGGAACTACTGGCCCCAGTTCATCGGTACAGATGGTCGTCGACCCTTCGGGCGGCTGGGTGTAGTGGCAGACGACCGCTGTCCTTTTGGGACAAAATCTTTGTCGGTACTTGTCCCCCAACTGTGCGTCCGCCGCCACCGTACTCCTTCACGCAACAGGATGCGGCGGATCTGGCTGCGTTTGACCGAGATGCCCGCCTCTTTGGCCGCCTGAGCAAGGGCATCTAAACTCCACTGAGCTGATCCCTCCTCCTCACGCGCGACCAGCTCCTCCGCTTGCCTCTCCAGCCGCCCAGGAGGGGCTTGGCGCGCCAGAGCAATAAGCTTGCTGTCGTCGATGACGGTCAGTCGTCGAGGTCGCCCAGATTTGGGCTGGTCCCCCAGCCCTTCGAGCCCTTCTGTCTCGAAACGATGAAGCCGACGTCGCACGGTTTGCGGGCTACAGTCGAGATTCTTGGCAATCGTTTCCACCTGCTCTCCATCCCAGCTACGCACGACGATCTTCGCATGAAAAATCCAATCGGCTGGTCCGTGTCGGCTGGTTGCCAGTTTGCGTACCCAGCGTTCTTCCTTCTCATCGTGTGCGGCTCGTGCTCTCAAAATCTTTGGCATCTCGCATGCCCCTTTCAGATGAAATGACCTCTCCCTCCTCCATTTTATCACCACTTGAGGAACAGAGCAATAACGGTACTTTGTGAACTCGGGAAATCGCATCCGACCTCGGGCGTATATGCTGAGCAATTTGAGCTCAGATTATTATTATTTGATGAGTTTAAAATGAGACAAAATCCCGAGTCCACAATCTACCGATAATCTGCACCACTTGACGATGAAGCGCTGCCATGGAGCGCTTTAGCTTCTGTAAGGCCAACCCTCAATCAGAGAGAGGAGATCCGTCGGCAATCTGCTCCGTTTTCCCTGATCGCTTCGCGTCTGTCTGATGAGTCCGGCGAGGCCATAGGTGCGAAAGTCTGCCACCCAGCTTCGTGCGGTCCGCAGCGGAAGATGCTGCTCGTGTGCGATTTGCGTCAATGGAACACCTTCTTCCAGAAATGGTCGGATGAGGGCGAAGCGCGCCTGTGCCAGCAGACGTTGCTCTTGGGTATAGACAGTGAGTGGCAGTGTTTGCTTCGTCATGCTCAGAACCCCTCAATATAGGATGCAGCAACCTGCTCAGGCGGATTGGTATAACGTTGGATATAGCGCTGTGAACGGTGCCCGAGTCTGCGTTCTAACTCATAGGCATCCGCTCCCGTCACTTTTGCCGGGTCTCCACCGATTTTGGTGCAAGATGAGCTTTGCAGCGTGCTGAACGGTTTGCAAGAAATCGTTGCTCTCTCCTGCCCAAAAAAGCACGGAAGGTTCTCCCGTTGTACATCGGGTCTTGTGTGGACAAGAGGAGGAAAGCCATCTGTCACAGCTTCTGGTTTGCACTAGAGAGCATGGAGCACTCGCTGGCGCAACAGTGGGAATTCGGCGCGGCCATACATCATACGCTTGATGAGCTTTAATTTGTTGATTTTTCCCTCCACGACACCATTGCTCTCCTGTAAGGTGAGACCTGCCAGGACGGCATCCTTGTCTCGTTGGATGCTTCGGGCAAAGCGTTGCAACTCAGGAATATGACTGGCTCTCACCAAGTCAAGCCACCTATCCAGGCGTTGGCCTTCACGGTGACGAAGCATCTGCATAAAATCCTGAGCTAATTCATACACAGTCTCGGCAGTCGGACTGGCTTGACGAATAACTGCGAGTGCTTGTTGCTCTTTCTCTTTGAGATCGGACGGGTCACGAATAAACCACCAGACTGCTTGTTTGGCCGTCCACTGCTCGACAGACGACTCTAGAACATCTCGTGATCGTTGAGCTTTTCTTCCTGTAAGAAGAGAAGCTTGCTTGAGCTGGACGAGGAACCGATACACTGCTCCGGAACCGCCCTTATATCCCTGAGCTTGGAGCTCACGCCAAAGTTGCAGACCATTGCGGCTCCCCTGTAAAAAGCGCTCTCTCACATAGGCAGCATAAGGATCAAAGCCACGGCGTCGTTTGCTGCGAAGCTCTGGGGAAGCATAGGGAATACCACGTGTGAGCCAATGGCGTACGGTTCGCTCTGCCATGCCCAACCGATGTGCTATTTCTTTTTGTGTGAACCCCTCTTCACGCAGGTGGATGAGTTGCTGATAGCGATCCAGTCGCTCCGCATGGCGAGCGAGATGAGCACTTCCCGCCAGGGGAGCATCCTCCGTAGGCCGCAAGGGCGGTACTGATACCTGTTCCGTATCATCTTCCGTCTCTTGCGCTCTCATCGCAGAAGTTGGGGGCATCGATGCTTGGCCGATCTCCGTGCGACAACGGGCCAGGATCTCTTCTACGAAGTCTCTCAAGTTGTCTGTCAGATGGTATCTATCGGCTACCTGCCTTGCTTGAGGAGCACCTTTGCGGGCGGCGGCGGCATAATCCCCTCCTCGGTCACGACTAACAAGATCAATCTCAGGATGCATCTCCATCCAAGACTGGCTTGTTTCGGTCTCCCGATCAGGTAAAAGATCAATGATCGTATGAGTGGCTAAATTGACGAGAATGGTTCCGAATTGGCGACCCCGGCGAAAGCTCCAGTCGTCAATACCCAAGCGTGAGACCTGCTCTGATTGCTGTGCAGCAAGATTCATGGTACGACGAAGGATTGTCGTTGGTGAGGTCACAATTCCCAGACGAGGAGCAAAGCGTGAGCCTAACTCTCCGCTAGTGGCTAGACCAATCGCCTCAATGATTTGACTGAGCCGAGTGGTCATACGAGCCCAGGGTTCAATAAACGGTGTCAAGCGTTCCGCAAAGATTCGGCGGGGGCAATCGGTAGTATCACAGCGGAATTTTCGGACTCGCAAAACGAGTTGCACCTGCCGACCGGCAGATGGGACATCGGCAACGTGGCGGGTGTAAGAACTGCGTCTCTGCTGGCTCGCCTAGCCGCAAAGCGGGCACATGGCAGTGGGTGCGGTGGCGACGAGAGAGAGTGTCAGTACGGGACCGGTGACCGACATTTCAGCGACCTCTAATCCGTCGGGAAGCGCGAACAACGAAGAGAAATCCATCCCTATCTCACCATCCTTCCAAAAGGCTTTTGTTGTTTAGAACAAAATTTCTCCTCTATCTCTTCCATCAGGCAAGCCGTTGACAAAGCGTTGAAAGGGAAATCCTACCAAGCTCATCTTGCACCAAAATCGGTGGAGACCCGAAAGTTTGGCCGAGAATCCGCGAAAATCGCAGAGTTTGGCCGCTACCTGGGCCAGGTATTGCAGCATTTCAAGGGCATTGTATGGCAATAAAGACGCATTTTGTGATGTTTGAGCGTGTCCACCATGGCGGTAGCAAAAGCTCGCCATCGCAAAGTCTGGCCGAAGCTGCCAAAGTTCAAGCGAAGTCGCAGAAGCTGTGACTAGAAGCAAAATATGGCGGATGGCGTCACGTCTTGCTTCACCAGGTTCCCGCCACCAATTGCTTCCAGTGGAACTCCTTCTCTTTCGCTGAGATATTTAGCAGATAGGTTAGCAATTGCGTCAAAATATCGCGTTTCTGGTAGATATCAAGTATACTTGCTCTTGAGAGAGAAAGAAACACTCATTACGAAGGGAGGCATTCAAAGTGTCTACAGAATCAGAGCAGCAGAGGAGACGGACCTTACACTGGCCGGCAGTGCATCATTCTACAGGTACACCCGAAAAGCCACATCCCCAAAATACTCCGAAAAAGGTTCAGCGAACCCTCGCCGCACAACCAGCCTTGGGCATAAGTACCATGGCTATCTACGTTACAGATGCTATCACCGATGTTCCAATAACTGACGCTTACTTTAGTACCACGTACGGTAGTTGGGGAAACGGATGGTACCTTGTTCAAGATTTCCAAAACGGTGATTGGATCATCGTCGGTGCCCCTGGCTACAGCTGGAGTTCCTTTCAAGGTGTAGACGGTGCCGAAGAAGGTGTAGGACTGTTTGGCTCGATATAGGATCTGTTTTCAAAGTCATAGCCGCAGGAGGGCGAAGGCAAGACTGATCGGGCATCCTCTCCTGCGCACCTTTCATGAGTAAGTTTTTACGGTATTTCTGATCAAGTTGATACTCAGCAGTCGACCTGACCATGATGCCCTGCAAACACCATAGCAGCTGTAAGTCGGCCTTTGCCTGACCATCTACAACTAGAAGCAATTTGTAGTGGGGGCGTCGTGCCATGGTTCACCAGTTCCTCGCCACCAATTGCTTTCAAGAAGCTTCCTCCTTTTTCACAGGATCGCGAGTGGGTTTGCGTTGCCCCACCCGTGGATTACGACGCGGCGTGGGCGGTGACCGCCGATCTTGTTCCTGTTGTTCTGCTGGCCCAGCCTCTAGCCCAAGTCGGACGCGTAATCGGTAAGCAGCATGCTTATCTTCTGTAAGCGCAGTTTCCCCAGCGACAGCCTCAGTCACCATCTGACCACAGCGATCTACAGAGAGCGCATGCTGTTCAAGCAAGGACTGCGAAATGGTCGTCTCGTTGCGCTCAATGGCCTCGGCTAAGGCCCGTGTCAACCAGTCTTTCAGCATGCCAACACAGCCAATGGTTCGCTCGTAGCAATACTTCCACTGTTGGAGGAGATCGGGTTCTTGCTCCAACGGGAGGTTGCGCTGAAACGACCACAAGACGCTTTTGAAGGCTCTCACCTCTGCCTCATTGGTGGCGTGATAGCGAGAGAAGTGCACATCGATGCTGCGTCGAGAGAGTTGGGCGCTGAGGTTACGAAAGACCATCAAATCATAGGTACCTACGAGAACATGGACGACTCGCGTCATGATGGCTAAACTCTTCAGATGGTCAAGTTGATCCAGGAGCTTCGAGCCTCGTGCTGCTTTCGCGATATGCTCAGCCTCATCAATCAGGATAGCATACGGCTTTCGGGACAGGAGTGTTTGCTCAAAGAGCAAGCGCAGCCCCGCTGTATTGGATACCCCTTTCCAGGGTCGTTCTTGCGGGCTTTGAACCTGCCTGGTAAACAGGGGCAGAGATCCCCGATCAGAAACTGCATACTCAATCTGTGGTTGTTGGAGCAACAAGAGCGCACGCTGGTAGTAATCTGCCCACTTGAACTGAGTGAGTGCAGGAGAAACAGCATCTAACTTCAATACTGCAAGGCGGCTGTGTTCTGCGTGGTTTTGTGTCATCGCCAGCTCGATCAAACGTTTCTCAATTTGCGCCAATAACGTCGTTTTGCCAACGCCGGTTGGCCCCACCACAAAAATCAGGGCCGCTCCCGCTGGTTCACGCAGGGCATTCCACACGGCTTGATCTGCCTGTTTGAGCGCGGGATGGGCAACCGTGTACACCTTGAAGTAGTCTAAACGACTGGCTGGAGACTCATTCAAAAGGTGGCGCGGAAACGGTGCAGGCTGTCCTTGTTCTGCCATCACTGATACTCCTCGTAAATCTCCAGACCTGCATACACATCTTCCTCCTCAGTCGGAGGCAGCGGTTCGGTGTGTGTGTTGCGGATCTCCTCCTCTGATGGATGAACCAATTTCTCACCCGCGAGATTGCTCCTCATCCCGCCCATTTGAGCAAAGACATCCTGGATTTCAGCATCCTGAAGCCGTTGGGTGAGCACCACTTCATGGGCCTCGGCTGAAGCTAAAAACTCGGCCAAACGTTTTCCCGTGATAGAGGTGTGCTTTGCGTGTTCCTGCCGCCGCTTGCGTAATTCAGTAGTCGCTAAGAGCAATTCACGCTCGGAATGGCCCTTGAACTGGAGGTAATATTCAGAGATGCAGGGAACCCAGCGCGACTTCACAAAAGCATAGGCTGTCCCAATGTCAAAGGGTTTCTTCTAGTACTAGTTTGCGGTGCAAAATGGCTCAAGCCCCTTGAGAAGCCGATAGAAACTCAACAATTCCCGATATTATTGCTGAGTTTTTTCTGTTGTTGGGCTTTTCTTGCTCTGGTTGGGGTTTATGCCCTGCTGGCCTGGGCGATATGGCGCAGGTTCGAGGCCATGACGCCCAGGCCCAACCACCGCTCCATCCCGTCTTGCCCGTGATAGCGGCAGGTGCGCCAGCCATAATCGCGTCGCAGGCTCGCGATTCTTCCCTCGATGCCCGCACGCCAGCGATACCCGCGTTTCCAGCTCCGCGAGTGTTCCAGCGCTTTGCGTTCCTCCGAGAGCTTGCCGGAGGCCGGAATGGCCACCCGCTTAACGCCCGCTTCCTTGAGCGCGGCCTCCGTTTCCGGTGAGTGGACGCCTCGATCTCCGGCGACCGTGCCGGGCGGATGGTCAAAGAGTGCAACATGGTGCTGCACGGCTTCGATGGCCTGCCCATGCTCGTTGGGGTGTTGCAAGATCTCGTAGCGTGTCACGATGCCTCCCTCCACTTCATCGAGAATGACATGCCGACCGAACTCAACCAGAGCCCCGCCTTTGTGGCGAGGGATGGCGCGGGTGTGTGGCTCAAAGAGGCTGAGCACCTTCTGGTCGGAGGAGACTTTCTTGCCTTGGAGCACCCGGCTGCGCGTTTGCGCGATCACCCGCTTGACCAGGGGTAACACCGCCTCCGCCTGCGTGAAGAGCCGCTTGGCTTCAGCCCCGGTCTGCTGGCCCAGCGCCGCCACCACCCGGCTCGCCTGCTGCACCATGTGTTCTGCGGTCTCGACGAGCTTCTGGTACAGCTGTTTCTGCTCGGCCTCTTTCTCTTCTCCTTTGCGTCGCAACTGCCGATGCAGTTGTTGTGCCACCCGTTTGGCCGAGCGCAGCCGCGAGCGACAGGTTTGCTCCACCGAGCGTACCTGCTCGGCGACCAGCCCTTTGGCGCGCTTGACGAAGCGCGAGAGCACCCGGACACTATCCACCAGCAGTCCGCTGTCAGTGGGGTGGTGGATCTCGGTCTGCACACAGGTGGCATCGAGGCGCAGCTTGCGCCCCTGCGTCACTCTGGCCTGCCGGGCCAACTCAACCACACGGTCATTGAGTTGATGGAGCGTTTCGGGTTGCAGGGTGTTGGCCCAGCGGATCAAGGTGGTATCGTCGGGGGTCGGTTCCCAGAACAGGCGAGAGAACCAGCGCAACACCAGGCTCTCGTCCACCTGATCTTCGGTCTCCTGATAGCTCCACCCGAACAGGTGCTTGAGCAGCAACATGCGCAACAGGACTTCTACCGGCGTGGAATGTCGCCCATGCACCAGGGTATAACGATGCCGTTGGCCAAAGTCGTGGCGCACCTGTTGGTACACCTCGTCATCGTCGAGCAACCGATCCAATTGCCGGAGCACCGGGTCGATGCGTTGGGTCATCTTCGGCACGCGCGCAAAAATATCCTCTTTGGGGTAGCGATCGATCAGCATGAGGGACCACCTCCTTGCCCTTGTTTCTTCTTCTGCCCCTATTCTACCATATCCCTCGCTCATTGTTCACACGGTCATCTTTCCCTCCCTGGTCCCTGGCCTCTCAAGCGGCTCCACAGGCCCCGTTTTGCACCGCAAACTAGTACTACAGCCCCACTTGTAACTAAAAGATGATAGAATAGGTGGGGGTGAGCATGAATGAGGAGAGAAGATCCAACGAAACGAACCAGTAGTGCAGGGCAAGAAGAGTTCAGCATCATCAGCCAAGGCGCTCAGACCCTGGCTGAGCTGTCTGGACGGATTGCCCCGCGCTTTAAGCGGGCCGAGGTACGAAGCCGGGTAGGACGCTACTTGCGTGGGCTGCTGGCCTCAGTGGAACGTAAGAACGGCTGGCAGATGGCCGAAGAACTGGGAGAGCCCGACGCGCATGGCGTGCAGCGGCTCTTGGCGGAGGCCGACTGGGATGAGGAGGCAGTGCGTGATGATCTGCGCACCTATGTGATCGAGCAGTTGGGGGAAGCTGGCGGGATCCTGGCGGTAGATGAAACGGGCTTTCTCAAGAAAGGGAAGAAATCGGCGGGGGTGGCGCGCCAGTACAGCGGGACGGCTGGGCGGCGCGAGAACAGCCAGATCGGAGTCTTTCTCTTGTATGCCAGTTCCAAGGGAGCGGCCTTCATCGACCGAGCACTCTACCTCCCCGAAGAATGGACCGTCGATCGTGTGCGCTGCCGAGAGGCAGGCATCCCGGACGAGGTGGAGTTTGCTACCAAGGGAGCCCTGGCCCAGCAGATGCTGGCACGGGCATTTGCGGCGGGGGTGCCAGCCGACTGGGTCGTGGGTGATACCGTCTATGGCTACGACGAACTGCGCCTCTGGCTTGATGAGCAGCAGAAGAACTATGTGCTGGCGGTACCGGAGACGCACATGGTCTGGGTACAAGGGCAGCAGCAACCGGTGGGGCTCGTAGCGGCGCTCTTACCAGAAGAGGCCTGGGTAGTTCTCTCTGCTGGAGAGGGCAGCAAAGGGCCACGGCTCTATGAGTGGGCCTGGTTGCAGTTGCCAGCAGAGAAGGAGGCTGAGAGCGGGCGGGCACGCTGGGTGCTAGTACGGCGCAGTCTGTCGGATCGGAGCCAGCGAGCGTACTACCGGGCCAGTGGTCCGGCTCAGACAACTCTGCCCGAGTTGGTACGGATAACCGGTAGCCGCTGGCAGATTGAAGAGGGCTATGAGCAAACCAAAGGAGAGGTGGGACTGGATCAGTATGAAGTACGCACGTGGCGAGCTTGGCATCGCTATGTGACGTTGGCTCTGCTCGCCTACGCTGTCCTGGTCGTGATGCGCGGTCAGGCCCACACCCAGGAAAAAAAAGTGGAGTCGGGGAGCGGATTGCGTTGAGTGTGCCGGAGGTTCGTCGTTTACTTCAGGCGCTGGGTGAGTCGGAGGAACAGCAGGCCCGACGACTTCACTGGTCGCGCTTTCGACGCCGGCATCAGGGGAGAGCTCAGCGCTTCCATCGGCTGCGTCGCGCTCGTCAAGCACCCGTGGTCTCGGTGAACCCACCAGCGCCCTTGCGCTTGCTGGGGCTCCCAGCGCTCACGGACGAGCATTGGGAGCGACTGCATCCCCTCTTGCCCCCGCAGAAGCCAGCGACGGGCCGTCCCGCCACCGATCATCGCCTCATCGTGGAAGCCCTGCTCTGGGTCGCACGTACCGGTTCCTCCTGGCGGGAACTGCCCGAGCGTTTTGGTCCCTGGTCGACGGTGGCCAGTCGCTATCA
>WNGD01001113.1_pt1 | contig 30051 bp, 28 predicted proteins | sample 5400671 | NCBI WGS metagenome assembly WNGD01 (sample SAMN13153369, study PRJNA577476) | soil metagenome | isolation source: 40 cm soil or saprolite under grassland replicate 2 | place: USA:California | collected 2016-06-15
GCCTTGCCAAGGGGCTCAATCTGCCGGTGCTCGCCGAGGGCGTGGAGACCAAAGCTCAGCTGGCATTTCTGCGCGGCGAAGGCTGCGACGAGGTGCAGGGCTATCTCGTGGGTCGGCCGCAGCCCATCGAGCAATATGCTGACTTGATCTGCCGCCCCGCGAAGGCCAAGCCCTCCCGCGCGATCGCGAGCTGACGTTCTTCCGCCTCACCCGGTTTTGCGTTCGCGGCCGCCCCGCAATGGCGCACCGAAGCGCTGCCGCGCTGCAAACCCGCGCAACTGCGCCGCGTTCGCCTCAGGGGTTGGGTTCGCGAACAGAAGATCAGGCCTTGAACCTGTACTTGCTACAGGACTTACATTGCGTCCGCGCGGCGGGAATCCGCCCGATCGCGATGGAGCTCGCATGCTCGACCAATCGGTGATCACGTGTCCGCACTGCGGCACCGCCAAGATCGAGACCATGCCGACCGACGCCTGTCGCTATTTCTACGAATGCACCGGCTGCGGCGCGATGCTGCGGCCAAAGCCCGGCGATTGCTGCGTGTTCTGCTCGTACGGCTCGGTGCCCTGCCCGCCGGTGCAGGCGGCGCGCGCGGGCAATCCGGATGGCTGCGGATGAGCTCGGACCCGGTCGCTCACGAAACCATGGCCGCGGCTTGGCTGCCGCTGAACGCCGCGGAGAACATTTTTCGCAGGCCGTCGAGGTCGTAGGGCTTGCGCAGCACGAAAAAACCTTCATGCAGCGCCGCGTCGGCGCTGCTGCTGTAGCCGGTGGTGAGCACCACCGGAATGTCCGGCCGCAACCGGCGGGCTTCGCGTGCGAGCTCGACCCCGTTCATCTCGCCCGGCATCAGGATATCGGAAAAAATCAGCTCGATCGGCTTGCCGGCGACGAGCATCGCCAGAGCCTCCTTGGCGGTCGCGGCGTGCTCGACCGCAAATCCGAGCTGGTCGAGATAGGAGCGGCATACTTCGGCGACCTCGTCATTGTCCTCGACCAGGAGCACGGTTCCGCCTGCATGTTCGGCGAGGTGCAGTTCCTTGTCGCGAACCTCCGCGACCGGCTTCTCGCTGCTGATCGGCAGATACACCAGGACCGTCGTGCCCTTGCCGGGCGTGCTGTCGAGAACAACAGCGCCGCCGGACTGCCTGGCGAAGCCATACACCTGGCTCAGGCCCAGCCCGGTACCCTTTCCGACCTCCTTGGTGGTGAAGAACGGATCGAACACGCGCGGGAGAACTTCGCCCGGAATCCCGCGCCCGGTGTCGGTCATCGCAATCTCGGCGAAGGCGCCGGAAAGGTCCTCGGGCCCATGCTTGAGCTCCAGCCAGCGCACCCGGATCGACAGCCTGCCGCCGCCCGGCATGGCGTCGCGGGCGTTCACCGCAATGTTGAGGATCGCGAGCTCGAATTCGGCCGGATCGACCTTCACCGGACACGTCGTGCGCGGCACCTCGATGACGAGCTCGATGTCGCCGCGCAGCGACGGATTGAGCAGGTCCCGGAAATTGCGGAATCCGCTGCGACAGATCGATCACTTGCGGGGCAAGCGCCTGCCGGCGCGCGAACGACAGGAGCTGGCGCGTCAGGTTCTCGCCGCGCTTCGCAGCGCTCGCGATCATGTCGAGATAGCGCACGTCGTCGGCGTCGCGCTTGCGGCGCAGCAGGCGCTGGACGCCGCCGGAGACGATCGTGAGCAGATTGTTGAAATCGTGCGCCACGCCGCCGGTCAATTGCCCGATCGCCTCCATGCGCTGCCCCTGGCGGAGCGCCGCCTCGGCGATCTCGCGCCGCTCGGCTTCCTCGTGCAGCTTGCGGGTACGGGCGAGCGCGAGCGCGAGGCTCACCACCATGATCGCCGTCGCCGGCAGGCCGAACGCCAGGCGGCCCAGCATCACCGAGCGCCATTCGCGGCGAATGATCCGGGTCTCGATCCCGGCGCTGAGATAGATCGGACGGTCGCCGAGCTTTCGCGTGGCAATGCGCCGCTCGATGCCGTCGATGGGCGAGAGTGACGTGAACACCCCGCCGAGGCGGCTCACCGCAATGGTTCTCCGGAACGCGGAGCTCTCGTCCAGCCGCAGGCTGCGGTCTGCCGGCGTCGGATAGCGTGCCAAGAACCTGCCGTCCTCGCGCACCATGGAGAATTGCGACCCCGGCAGCCGGCCGATCTGGGCATAGAACCGCTCAAATTCGGCCGGCCGGATGCCGATGCGCACGACGCCGGCAAACGCGCCTTCCGGCGTCGACCTGCGCCTGCTGACGGTGAAGAATTGATCGGTCGCCAGACGGGGATCGCGGGAAATCAGAACCTCGCCGACATAGGCGCCTGCGGCTTGCTCGATTTGAACTCGGAAATAATCGCGATCCGCGGCGCTCAACTCCCGCGGCACCGGATAGAGCAGGCTGGAAACGAGAGGATGCCCATCGCGATCGAACAGCACGATCGATTGGATCTCCGGCGCGGTATCGTCGATCGCTTTGAGCTGGAGGTGATACGCCGCCTGGTCCGCAAGGATGCGCTCGTCCGCAACGTCCCGAAACAACTGCGCGACGTGGAGGAACGCGAGGTCGACCGCCTCGAACACTTTCGAGGCATGCTCGTGCACGACCTCGAGCGAGCGTTCGATCCGCTCGTCGGCGGTCTTCTGCGCCGCAAGATAATCGCCCCAGGACGCATAGGCGAACAGCACGAGCGGCAGAACCACCGTCCCGGCGATCGCCAGGTACAGGAGCCGCAGTGCTGCGCTTTGTGCCGGCCGCATGTCCGTTTCCGTGTCCGCAAATACCTACCACAGGCTCAAGGGGAATTGCCCCGGTTGCCCAAAGCTCGCTATTTGCAGGAGGTGCATGGGGCAACACCACGCCCTCCTTTGCAACCTCCGTGCATCCCGCTGGGCAAGATGCAGATGAGCCGCAATGGTGCACAAGGGAAACGCCGAAATTGAAATAGCGCATGCCGCCGCATTCGCCGCAGTGTCGCCGCATTGCGCCGGTTTCGTGACGGGAGCCCCTGGTGAATAGTCCGCGTACAGGGCATGGCCGCCGGCTCGCGCGCGCGCTGATCGCGCTCGGCGCAGTGCTTCCGCTCGAAGCTCACCCCGAAGACGGGACATTCATGGCGGGCGCCTGCAAGTTCGAGACGATCGGCCCCGGCGTCGTGACCGGGGTCGTCGACGCTCGCACCTTGCTGCTCGATGGCGGCCGCGAGGCGCGGCTTGCCGGCATCGAGACCGCGGCGACTTCGCCAAATGCAGGTCCCGGTGAGATTCTGCGGTCGCTCGTCGGTCGCACTGCGACGCTGCGGCGGATCGGCGCCGAGCAGGACCGCTACGGGCGCCTGCTCGTTCATCTCTTCGTTGCCGAAAACGGCTCCGAGCGCTGGATCCAGGCGGACCTCATCGAGCGCGGCCGAGCCCGGGTGGCGCCGCGGGTCGGCGACCGGGGGTGCGCCCGCGAGCTGCTGGCGCGCGAAAGCAAGGCGCGCGAAGCCAAGCTTGGCGTGTGGGCGGAGCCGATTTATGGCATCATGCGGGCGGACGAGCCGGCGGCGGTCGCCGCCGCGCGCGGCCGTTTCGCGATCGTCGAAGGCAAGGTGCTGTCGGTTCGGGAAAGCGGAAGCACCATCTTCGTCAATTTCGGCCGGCGCTGGACACAAGATTTCGTGGTCACCGTTGCCAAGCGCAATGAGCGCGGCTTTGCGGCGGCGGGAGTAGCGCCGGTCCGACTGCAGGGTCGGCGCGTCCGCGTCCGGGGTATCGTCGAGCAACGGGGCGGGCCGTGGATCGAAGCTACGCATCCGGAGCAGATCGAGATTCTGGAGCGCAACTGACGTAGGGGCGGGGGTGAAAGCGTTCGCGCACCGACAACGGACACGGCCGGCGCCGTGGCGCTCCCTCGCGGGGCCGCTCGCGCTTGCGCTCGTGCTCGCCGGATGCGCAGCCAGCGGGCGGTTCGATCCGCAGGTCGTGGCGGCACTTCCCGAGCCCACGAAGCAGGCCGAAACCAGCCCGGCCGCGCAGCGCGAACACCAGCGGATTCTCGCCGCCTACGGCGGCACCTACCAGGACGCGCGCGTCGAGGCGCTGATCGCGAAGACCGTGGAGCGCCTGGTCGCGGCCTCCGAGCGCCCCGATCTGCATTATCGGGTCACGCTGCTCAATTCGGCGTCGGTCAACGCCTTCGCGCTGCCCAATGGCCATCTCTATGCGACCCGCGGGCTCGTCGCGCTTGCCAACGACAACGCCGAGCTCGCTTCCGTGCTGGCGCACGAAATGGCGCATGTGATCGCACGCCATGCGGCGATCCGCGAGGACCAGGTCAAGCAGGCGGCGCTGGTCAGCCGCGTGGCGAGCGACGTGTTCAACGATCCGCAGATGGGGGCGCTGGCGCTGGCCAAATCGAAGATCGCGCTTGCGACCTTCTCGCGCGCCCAGGAGCTCGAAGCCGACGGCATCGGGGTCGGCATTTCGTCGCGCGCGGGCTTCGATCCCTATGGGGCGGTGCGGTTCCTCAATTCGCTCGGCCGTAACGCCGAGCTCAGGCCGCAATCGGGCCTGAGCGCTGATCCGCGCTATCTGGACTTCCTGTCCTCGCATCCGGCCACGCCGGAACGCGTGAAAATCACCCAGGCCAATGCCCGGCAATATTCCGCGCCCGGCAGCGGCGAGCGGGAGCGTGCCGCGTATCTCGGCAGCATCGACGGGCTGGTCTACGGCGAGGACCCGAGCGAAGGCTTCGTGCGCGGCCGGCGCTTCGTTCATCCGCGGCTCGGCTTCACGTTTCTCGCCCCAAGCGGCTTCGCGCTCGACAACACGGCGCAGGCGGTGCTCGGGGTCAACCAGAGCGGGGGCGAGGCGCTGCGTCTCGACGTGGTCCAGGTGCCGGCCGAGCAGAGCCTCGCCAATTACCTGACCTCCGGCTGGATCGAGAACATCGACCGCAGTTCGATCGAATCCACGAATATCAACGGCTTTCCGGCCGCCACGGCGATCGCCAAGGGCGAGGAATGGACCTTCCGCCTCTATGCCCTGCGCTTCGGCAGCGACGTCTACCGATTCATTTTTGCCAGCAAGCAGCAGAGCCCGGAGATCGATAAGGCCTTCCGCGACGCGGTTGCGAGCTTCCGGCGCATGACGCTTGCCGAGATCGAGGCGGCAAGGCCGCTGCGGCTGAAAATCGTGACGGTCAAGCCCGGCGACACGTCCGAGCATCTGGCGGCCCGGATGGCGATGCCGGACCGGGCGCTCGAGCGCTTCCTGGTGCTCAACGGGCTGCAGCCCGGACAGGCGCTCAAGCCCGGCGATCAGGTGAAGCTGGTAGTGGAATGAGGAGCGTTCGCCTCGCGCCGCAGGCGGGGAGAGCGAGAAGCGGCGGTCCGGAACGAAAAAGGCCCGGCCAAACGGCCGGGCCTTTCTGCATCTCGTCGCCGATCAGGCCGCTTCGTCCTCGACCAGCGCCTCGGCGGCCTCGCCTTCAGGCTTGGGGCCGCGGCGCGGCCCTTTGGCAAGCGCCGCCTCGATCTCCTTGATGGCCTCGGTCTCGGTGATGCGCTGGACTGCGGCGATTTCACGCGAGAGCCGGTCGAGCGCGGCCTCGTAGAGCTGGCGTTCGCTGTAGGACTGCTCGGGCTGGGATTCCGACCGGAACAGGTCGCGCACCACTTCGGCGATCGCGACGATGTCCCCGGAATTGATCTTCGCCTCGTATTCCTGGGCGCGGCGCGACCACATGGTGCGCTTGATCCGCGCGCGGCCCTTGAGCGTCTCCAGCGCGCGCTTCACGATCGGCGGCTCGGCGAGCTTGCGCATGCCGACCGAAGCGATTTTCGCGGTCGGCACCCGGAGCGTCATCTTGTCCTTGACGAAATTGATGACGAACAGCTCGAGCTTGTAGCCCGCGACCTCCTGCTCCTCGATCGAGACGATCTGGCCAACGCCGTGGGCCGGGTAAACGATGAACTCGCTGGTCTTGAACCCTTGCCGCTGGGTCGCACGCGGAATGACGCGCTCGGGCAGAGCCTGGACGGGCTCCGGCGCACGCGGGGACGGACGGAGGGCCTTCTTGTTCTTCGCGATCATGCCGCTCGGAGCTCCTTTGTTCGGCTTGGTGCGGGCCACGGTCTTGGCCTTGCGTGCAGCGGGACGAGCGGCGTTTCGCGACGAAACGGCCTTGCTCCGCCTATTCCGGGCGGCAGCCTTTCGCGCAGTACTTTTCTTCGGACGTTGACGTGCTTTTCCTGCCACAGCTCGCGCGTGGATGTTCACGCTCCTCTACGGCGGTTCCTCGAAAGTCGTCCCGAAAAAATACGCTCCCCACCGGGAGCGCCTCGGGCTTCATGTTTGGCTGCTATATATACCACATTTGCCGCAAAAATCAATGCTTTGCGGCACTGCAAAACGGATTTTTCAGCGCCAAACGACCAAATCCCGGGTAGCGGTTAACACCGAGGATCGGTGCCAAAACGGCTCAAATCAGTCCCCGGTTCCCGGATTCGGGGAAAAATGCTGCTCTTTGCCCTCGACCCCCTCCCATTCCTTGGCGTCCGCAGGGGCGTCTCGCTTTACCGTGATATTGGGCCAGCTCTTGGCATATTCGGCGTTGAGGCTCAGCCATTTCTCCAGGCCGGGCTCGGTATCGGGCTTGATCGCCTCAACCGGACATTCGGGCTCACAGACCCCGCAATCGATGCACTCGTCGGGATGAATGACGAGCATGTTCTCGCCCTCGTAGAAGCAGTCCACGGGGCAGACCTCGACACAATCCATGTATTTGCATTTGATACAGGATTCGTTGACGACGTAGGTCATTGCGGCTCCGGTTCGGCGTCCACGCCCGGTGCTAGCCCAGGCGCAGGTGCCGTGCAAGACATCGGACGAATCGGGCTCGGTCGACTCAGCAAGGCCTCCAATCGAGACGATTTAGGCGGGTTCGTGCCCGACAGGCTCGCCGCCTCCTGCGGTCACACCCAATTCCTCGTACAGCAGTCGTGCCGCCGCGCCCGACCCGCGCTGGCCGGCAAAGCCGGCCACCTTCAGCACTCGGACCCCCTGATAGAGCGAGATCGTCACCACGTCTCCCAAGCGCAGCATCCGGCTTGCTACTTTCACTCTGTGGCCGTTCACCCGGACATGACCGGATGCCGCAAGGTCCGCCGCGGCCGCCCGGGTACGCACGACGCGGCTGTGCCACAGCCATTTGTCGATTCGCTGGCGGTCGATCAATCGGCTGCTCACCTCAAATATTCACCTCAAATATTCACCGTGCCGACGCCGAACAACGGGGCGCGTTCCCTGGCCGCATCGGATCAGGGGCGCTCTTTGCTGCCGGCTTCGAGCTGCGCCTTGAGCGCGGCGAGCTTGGCAAACGGGGAGTTCGGGTCGGGTGCCCGTTCGCGCCGCTCCTTGGCCTCGCTTCTGGGTTGACCCGATGGGCTCCGCGTTCTTTCCCGCTCGGGCCGACGCTGCCGCGCACCCGGTGCGCCGGCCGCGGCTTTCTCCGCAACGGCTTGCGCTTGCGGGGGAGGACGTTTGCCGGCTGCAGCCGCAGCGGGAGAATCGCGGCGCTCATCCGTCCGCTCGCGCCGGCGCGAGCCGCGGGGCCGGGTCCGATCGCCGCGGCGATGCTCGGGGCGGCCGGGCCGCCAGACTTCGATCATCTCCTCGGGGTCGACCGGCCTGCTCTCGGGCCGTGCCCCATCGAGACCCGGGCCGGCATCGGCGGGAACCAATGGGTCCATGGGTCCGGCGAGCACGGGTGCCTCAGGGGTCCGCGCGCCAGCGTCGACATCGCGCTGCGCCGCCTCGGTCGGTGCGGTGAGCGCGCTCGGCTCCGGCTCCGCGGCACCTTGCTGTTCGGGCGGGCTTGGCGGGGACGAGGCAGCGCTTTGCTCTTTTGTCGGCCGCTCCGGTTTGGATTGCGAAGGCTGAGGCGCCTCTCCCGCCGATTCCGGCGGCTTGGGGCGCTGCTCCATTCGATAGCCGAGCGAGCGCAGGATCGAGGCGAAATCCTCTCCCGAGGTCCCGGTCAGCGAGGTCATGGATCCGGTCACGACGAAGCCGGAGCCGTCGACGACACCGGCAGGCTTGGCGCCCGGCGTGCCGGGACGCCAAGCAAGCAGCGGACGGATCAGGTCCGCAAGCCGCTCGAGAATGTCCACCCGTACCGCGCGTTCGCCGCAGACCCGATACCCCACGACGCGATAGAGCGACTTCGGCAGCTCCTTGTCGACCGGGACCGAGGTGCGGCCGTTGGCGGCCAGACCCGGAAGCGTGTCGGCGCCCTTGAGCTCGGGATCCGCGTGCTTGATCGCCCATAATTGCGCGGCGAGGACCCGCGGGGCGGGCTTGAGCAGCGCCGGCACGTACACGTGGTAGGCACCGAACCGCACGCCGTATTTCCGCAGCATGGCGCGGGCGGCCTGGTCGAGCGTCTTGACCTCGTCGGCGACCTTGTGGCGCTCGAGCACCCCGAGGGATTCGACGAGCTGAAACGCCACCCCGCGCGCAATTCCGGTCACGTCCTCGGCGCCGGCGAGCTGAAACAACGGCCCGAGCAGCTTTTCGGTATGGGCCTTCAGCCACAATTCGAGCCGGCTTTGCACGGCATCGCGCGAAGCGCCGTTCAGGCGCTCGTCCGCGATCAGGCGGACGCGTGGATGCAGCACATCCTCGCCGGCAATGAGCTTGGCGACCGGCTCGCCGGTCCAGCGGATCGTTGCGTCGGAAGCCAGCACGAACTGATCGTCCGCCGCCGATTGCAGCCGATGCGCGCGATTGTCGATCTCGCCGGCCAGCGCCTTTTGGGCGGCGGCGCGCAACGCCTTGGCTTCCGGTCCGGCGGCGGCAGGATCGGCCGCGAACTGAAAGCCCGCGAGCCGGCCGATGGCATGGCCTTCGACGAAGACCTCGCCAGTCTTGGTGATGTCGGTCTCCAGCATGGTGTTTTCTCTCAGCCGCCTCACCAGCGCGCTGGTCCGGCGATCGACAAAACGCTCGATCAGCCGCTGGTGCAGAGCGTCGGAGAGCTTGTCCTCGATACCGCGCGCCACTCCCTGCCAGTGCTCGGGATCGGCCAGCCAGTCCGCGCGATTGGCCGCAAAGGTCCAGGTTCTGATATGGGCGATGCGCGTCGACAGCGTGTCGATGTCGCCATCGGTGCGATCCGCTTGCGCGACTTGCCGGGCGAACCAATCCGTCGGAATCCTACCCTCTCCGATCAGAAATCCATAGAGCGTGACGACCAGCTCGGCATGCGTCGCCGGCGCGATCTTGCGATAGTCCGGAACCTGGCAGACCTCCCAAAGCCGCTCGATCGCGCGCGCGCCATGCGCCAGCTCGCGGACCTCGGGGTCGCGGCCGGCGTGCTCGAGCACCAGCACGTCCTCGGCGACAGGAGCCCGCGTCAGCCCGGTCTCGACCGGATTTGCGGCGAGCGAAGCCTGCAGGGCCCCGAGCGAGGAAAAATTCAGGTCCGTGTTGCGCCATTGCAGCACTTTGACCGGCTCGAACCGATGGCTTTCCAGCGCCTGCACCAATTCCGGCTCGAACGGCGGGCAACGACCCGTGCTGCCGAAGGTTCCGTCGCGCGATGCGCGTCCGGCGCGTCCGGCGACCTGCGCGAGCTCCGCCGGATTGAGCCGGCGGAATTGATAGCCGTCGAACTTGCGATCGGACGCAAACGCCACGTGATCGACGTCCAGGTTGAGCCCCATGCCGATGGCGTCGGTGGCGACCAGGTAATCGACCTCGCCGGCCTGATAGAGCTCGACTTGTGCGTTGCGGGTGCGCGGGGAAAGCGCGCCGAGCACCACCGCCGCGCCGCCGCGTTGCCTGCGGATCAACTCGGCGATGGCGTAGACTTCTTCAGCCGAGAACGCGACGATCGCCGAACGCCGCGGCAGCCGCGTGATCTTCTTCTCGCCCGCGTGGGTGAGCAGGGAGAGTCGCGGGCGACTCACGATGTTGGCGCCGGGCAGCAGCTTTTCCACGATCGGCCGCATGGTGGCGGCGCCGAGCATGAGAGTTTCCTCTCGACCGCGCCGGTGCAGCATCCGATCGGTGAATACATGGCCGCGTTCCAGATCCGCGCCTAGCTGAATCTCATCCACCGCCAGAAATGCGACGTCGAGATCGCGCGGCATGGCTTCCACGGTGGAGACCCAGAACCGTGGGTTCGCTGGTTTGATCTTTTCCTCGCCGGTGACGAGCGCGACCGCTTGCTCGCCCACCGCGCCGACGATCTTGTTGTAGACCTCGCGCGCGAGAAGCCGCAGCGGCAGGCCGATGATCCCCGAGGAATGCGCCAGCATCCGCTCGATCGCCAAATGGGTCTTGCCGGTGTTGGTCGGTCCGAGAACGGCTGTCACGCCGGCGCCGCGGGCGCGAACCTCACGGCTCGAGGTCGCCGGAAAGGTAAAACTCATGGCGAAGGCACGCGGGCGAGCCGCTCGACGGCGATCACGGGGCGCCCGCTCCGGCAAGAGCGTCTTGGTTCGGCCGGCCGCATTCCCTCTGAATCTTGTGCGCAGGGCATTTTCGCTTGCAAGCGAGCTTTCGAATGGAGGAGTTCGCAACCCGCGTCGCCTTCACGAACTGTCTCACGATGCGACGCAATGCGGACCGCCGTTAAGCCTTGGAACGAGTCCCGAACGAAACGCGGCCGAATCGCTGACTCGGCCGATTTCAGATTTCGTTCTCTCCATATATCGGCGATCCGGTCGGCTCAGCTACTAGATGGGGTGCCACTGCGCTCCTCATAAGCCCCTTCATTGCGTTATGCGGTTAACCTTTGCCCGCATCACACGATCATGCCGGAGTCAACCCCGCGGCTGCGGCTAAAACTCGTTGTCAACCGATACATTCCGTCGCAGTGCTACTGGGTCCTGGGGTCCAAGAAACCTGTGTCCGCTCGAGAAGCGGAAACGGCGGTCGTGAACTGGGTGGCCTGGAGCACCGCGGGCCCGATCGGCGTCGGCACGTACATGCGGAACGGTGCGAGCACGCGCGTGCCGGCGATCGGTGCGAACCAGATCTCGATGTCGCGCTGCTCCATCAGATATTTGATCGCGAACCGGGCGGGACGGTGTCCCGCAATCGGCCGATAGGCCACGCCGCAGACTACGACCGGACCCTGGTAACCGTGCTCCCCCTTGGCCTCGTCCATGCGCTTGAAGGAAAGCGCCAAGTCGAAGCGCTGGTAGCCGTCGAAGATCGGCAGCGTGCGCCGGCAAGCCTCGGGCGACACCACCTCGCCGTTGCCCTGGATACCGATCAGCGCGGCACTCATGGGATCGACGACGCCGCGGCGATGCGCTTCGGTCAGCGGTATCCGATCCGGACTCGGCGTTACCGCCGGCTCGGCAACGAGATCCGTTACCGCGCCGGAATTCAATCTCATGCGCACCTCGGAACTGCGGCGATCGTAGGCGGTATGGGCCGCATAGGCCGCCGGCACCAGGCGAGCTCCCGCCATGGCGCCCTCGGCGGTCGCGGTGCCGTCGCCTCGGGTGATCGCTCGCATCAGCCCGGCGACCCGGCCATCGGCAACGGCCGAGTACTGGCGATCGCGAATCTCGACGGTCCACGCGCCCTTGCCGATCGGAATACCGGCGAGCGTTGCCGCATAGCGGGCCTCGAGCTTGCCCTGGGCCCGACCGAGCGCCGGCCCGGTGATCGCCAGCGCCGAGCCCAAGAGCATGCTCAGAAGCCCAACCCGCCAGTGGGGGCGGCATGCCCCGCCGGTCGGCGATGCTCTGTTAGGGGCTGGACGCATGCGGTGCCTGTTTCGGCCGCCAAGTTCCCGCAGGCCCTGGCTGCGGTGCTGATCGGCCCCGAATGCGTCGAATCTGTGATGCCTGCGCCTGCGTTTCGCTCGCCTTGACGGTCGCCGGTGGCGTTGACTATACGTCCGCAACCCTTCCGGGCTCTTCGGGTTGGGCTGAGCGCTCGCCTGCAAGGCGGATCTCCGGCTCGGGTCCAATGAATCGATGGAGGAACTCGGCCCGAGAGTTCCGCCGAGACGGAGTTTCACGTCATGTCCCGCCGCTGCGACCTGACCGGCAAGACTGCGCAGACCGGCCACAAGGTGAGCCATTCCAATCGCAAGACCAAGCGGCGGTTCCTGCCCAATTTGTGCAACGTCACCCTGATGTCCGACGCGCTCGGCCGCTCGGTGCACCTGCGAGTCTCGGCGAACGCGCTCAAGTCGATCGATCATCGCGGCGGACTCGACGCGTTCCTGGCCAAGGCCAAGGACGAGCAATTGGCCCCGAAGGTGCTCGAGCTCAAGCGCCAAATCGCCAAGAAGCGCGCCGCGGGCTAACAAACCTCTCTCGCCGCGAGCAGAGAGGGAGAACCCGCTCCTCGGCTCACGCTACGCGTCGGCGCGGGTTGGGTAGACGCGGTTCCGCCGGCGCCTGCTCGTCGAACAGCTCGGCCAGCTTATCGGTCATCGCGCCGCCCAGTTCCTCCGCGTCGACGATCGTCACCGCACGGCGGTAGTAGCGGGTCACGTCGTGGCCGATCCCGATCGCGATCAGCTCCACCGGCGAGCGCGTCTCGATATCCTCGATCACCCAGCGCAGGTGGCGCTCGAGATAATTGCCGGGGTTCACGGAAAGCGTCGAATCGTCGACTGGCGCGCCGTCGGAAATCATCATCAGGATCTTGCGGGTCTCGGCGCGGCCGAGCAGGCGCTTGTGCGCCCAGTCGAGCGCCTCGCCGTCGATGTTCTCCTTCAGCAATCCCTCGCGCATCATCAGGCCGAGGTTCTTGCGCGCGCGCCGCCACGGCGCATCGCCGGCCTTGTAGATGATGTGGCGCAGATCGTTGAGCCGGCCCGGGTTGGCCGGCTTGCCGGCGGCAAGCCACGCCTCGCGCGATTGACCGCCCTTCCAGGCCCGGGTGGTGAAGCCGAGGATCTCCACCTTGACCCCGCAGCGCTCCAGCGTGCGCGCCAAAATATCCGCACAGGTGGCCGCGACCGTAATCGGCCGCCCGCGCATCGAGCCGGAATTGTCGAGCAGCAGCGTTACGATGGTGTCGCGGAAATTCGTGTCCTTCTCGTGCTTGAACGACAAAGGATGCAGCGGGTCGACGATCACCCGGGAAAGGCGCGCCGGATCCAACACCCCTTCCTCGAGGTCGAACTCCCACGCGCGGCTCTGCTGCGCCATGAGCCGACGCTGCAGGCGGTTGGCGAGCCGGGCGACCACCCCCTGCAGATGCGACAGCTGCTTGTCGAGATAGCCGCGCAGCCGATCGAGCTCTTCCGGCTCGCACAGATCCTCCGCCGCGACGATCTCGTCGAATTTGCCAATGAATGCCCGATAATCCGGCCCATGCGGCTCGTTCGGCCCGGAATGACGCGGGCGCCACGGCTCGCTCGCCGTCTCCGCGTCGCTCATGTCGGCATCCTGGGGCATGTCGGCGGCTGGAGCGTCGGCCGCCTCGGCGGCGCCTTCCGGCAATTCCTCGGCGGCAACCTCCGCCTCCTCGACCGTCATGCCGTCGGCCTCATCCGACTCCCTGGCTTGACCGTCATCGCCCGCCTCGTCGGGCCTCAAATCCTGATCGCGGCTCTCCTGCTCGTCCTCCTCGGAATCGTGCCGGCGCTCCTCCCCCATTTCCAGGGAATCGAGCAGGTCATGCACCACATCGCCGAAGCGGCGTTGATCCTCGACCAGCCTGCCCAGTCGATCGAGATCGCGGCCGGCGCGATCCTCGATCCAGGGACGCCATAGGTCCACGAGCTTTCTGGCAGCGGGGGGCGGCGCATGACCGGTGAGCCGTTCGCGCACCATCAGGGCTACGGCGTCCTCGATGGGAGCGTCGGCGCGATCCGTGATGTCGTCGAACTTGCCGCGATGAAAACGGTCGTCCAGCATCGCCGCGAGATTTCGCGCCACTCCCTCCATGCGGCGCGCCCCGATGGCTTCGACGCGGGCCTGCTCGACGGATTCGAACACCGAGCGGGCCTGCTGGCCGCCCGGCATCAGCCGCCGATGCACCGTCGGATTGTGGCAGGCGAGCCGAAGCGCGATCGAATCCGCGTGACCGCGGACGATCGCCGCCTCGCGCCCGCTCAGCTTGCGCGGCGGCTCGGGCAGGCGAGCCTTGCCGGCGGCCAGGCCCGGACGCTCGGCGGCGAATCCGACCTCGAGCTCGGGCCGCTTGGCGATGGCGCGAAGGCAGCTCGCAACCGCACGCTTGAACGGCTCCGTCGGAGCCTCTCTTGCGGGATTCTTGACCTTTGAATTGGAGCTCATGGTGCTCGCTCTCCCGCGGGAGAGCAATTCAGCTCAGCGCGACGTTCACCGAGGATTCCGCGAGCTCGGTGTTGAAGCAGCGCTGGTAGAATTCGGCAACGATCGGTCGCTCCAGCTCGTCGCATTTGTTGAGGAAGGTGACGCGGAACGCAAAACCGAGGTCGCCGAAGATGTCGGCATTCTCCGCCCAGGTAATCACGGTGCGCGGGCTCATCACCGTCGAGATGTCGCCGTTCATGAAGGCATTGCGCGTGAGATCCGCAACGCGCACCATCTTGCTGATGGTGTCGCGTCCCTCCGCCGTGCGGTAAGAGCGCGCCTTGGCGAGAACGATGTCGACCTCGTTGTCGTGCGGCAGATAATTGAGCGTGGTCACGATCGACCAGCGGTCCATCTGTCCCTGGTTGATCTGCTGCGTGCCATGATAGAGGCCGGTGGTGTCACCCAGCCCGATGGTGTTGGCGGTCGCGAACAGCCGGAACGCCGGATGCGGGCGAATCACCTTGTTCTGATCGAGCAACGTGAGCTTGCCCGAGACTTCGAGCACGCGCTGGATCACGAACATCACGTCCGGACGGCCGGCGTCGTATTCGTCGAACACCAGCGCGACGTTGTGCTGAATCGCCCATGGCAGAATGCCGTCGCGGAATTCGGTGACCTGCAGGCCGTCGCGGATGACGATCGCGTCCTTGCCGATCAGGTCGATGCGGCTGATGTGGCTGTCGAGGTTGACGCGCACGCACGGCCAATTCAGCCGCGCCGCAACCTGCTCGATATGCGTGGATTTGCCGGTGCCGTGATAACCGGTGACGATGACCCGGCGATTCTTGGCGAAGCCGGCGAGGATCGCTAGCGTGGTCGGGCGATCGAAGCGATAATCCGAATCGACATCCGGCACGTGCTCGTCGGGTTCGGAATACGCCGGCACCTGCATGTCGCTGTCGATGCCGAACACCTGCCGAATCGACACCTTCATGTCCGGCAACCCCATCGGTTCCTGGGTCGCAATATTGTTCATTCCGCCTCCGTGTCCCGGAACGCGCCGAGATCCGCTTTGGTTCGGCCGTGCGGCACCGGCCGATTCCCCCAAACTAGCAGGAACACCCCGCCAAAGAGAAATCCCGCCGCCCGAATCAGCACCAGCCTACGGACTTCAGATAATTGTAGGCCTGAATGATCTCCCGCAACTGGTCCTCGCAGGAGCGATCGCCGCCGTTCGCGTCGGGATGATGGCGTTTCACCAGGACCTTGAACCTGGCCTTGATATCGGTGGAGCTCGCGCTCGCTTCCAGCCCCAGCACGTCGAGCGCCTTGCGTTCGGCGTTGCGCACGACGCGGCCCTCGGATGCGTTGCGCTCCGCCTGGAACCGCGAAGCGCCGCTTGGATCGCGGAACAATCCGAATGGATCGTCTGCGAAAAACTGCCAATTTCCGTTCTGCGGCCCGCCCGCGGCGGAATGCTTGCCGTTTACGCCGATCTTCCAGGTCGGACGATGGCCGGTGATGGCCTCTTTCTGGTAACGAGAAATCGCGTCTTCGCTCATCCCGGCAAAAAAATTGTACGAATGATTGTAATCGCGCACGTGATGAAGGCAGAAGCGCCAATATTCGCCCTCCCGCAGGCGCCCCTTCGGCGCGCGATGGGTGGCGTCCTCGCGGCAATCGGGCCAGTCGCAGGCCGGATAGCCCACTTGCGGGCGGCGGTCCTCTGCAGGCTTGACCCGGATACGGTCGAACAGGGGCGAGTCGAATTTCATGGCCACCGATTATGCGAAACGGACACTGCCGGCCGCAAGCGGTTGAATGGGCATAGGCCGGCTTTTGCGGCGCGGCGGAACCCGGTATCGCCCTCTTTTTGCTCCGCGCTGGGGCAAAACCGGCCATTGACCGGATAAATCCGGCCGCTTAAGCCCAATCCATGCGGCTTGCCGAACTCATCACACGAAAGTTGACCGAAGCTTTCGCTCCGGAAAGCGTGCGGGTGATCGACGAATCCCACCAGCACGAAGGCCATGCCGGCCACCGGCCGGGCGGCGAGAGCCATTTCCGCCTGTATATTGTGTCGGAGGCGTTCCGCGGAAAGAGCCGGCTGGAGCGCCACCGCATGATCAATGCGGCGCTCGTGGCCGAGCTCAGCGGCGGCGTGCACGCGCTCGCAATCCATGCCGCGGCTCCGGGCGAAGGACTTGCCTGATGCTCACAGGGCCCGCGCCGGCTGCGGCCTGCGGCCGAGCGGCGTGATCCGCAAACCCGTGATGCGGTTGCGGTCGCGGCGCAGCACCTGAAAACGAAACCCGTGGAACGTGAAGCTTTGACCCGGCTCCGGGATCGAACGGGCTTCGTGAATCACCAGGCCGGCGATCGTGGTGGCTTCCTGGTCGGGCAGGTTCCAGTCCATGGCCCGATTGAGATCGCGGATCGGCACGCCGCCATCGACCGTGACGGAGCCGTCGAGCTGCGGCTTCACCCCTGGAACCGCGACATCGTGCTCGTCCTCGATGTCGCCCACGATCTCCTCGAGAATATCCTCGAGCGTGACGAGGCCCATGACCTCGCCGTACTCGTCGACGACCAGGGCGAACGGAGTCTTGCGGCGGCGAAAGGCCTTGAGCTGCTCGGCGAGCGGCGTCGTATCCGGCACGAACCAGGGCGGCAGCGCGACCGCGGCGACGTCCACTTTGGAGAGATCGCCCCCGGCGGCCTGGATCGCACGCAATAGATCCTTGGCGTGCAGGATCCCGACGATGTTTTCCGGGCTGTCCCGCCACAACGGCACCCGGGTCACCGGCGCGGCGAGCACCTCGCGCACGATCTCCTCGGCCGGCTGATCGGCGTCCACCATGATCATTTCGGTGCGATGGACCATCACGTCGGAGACTTCGAGCTCGCGCAGATCGAGCAGCCCCCCGAGCATGTCGCGATCGAGCTTTTCCACGCTCCCCTCACGATGCAGCAGATCGACCGCGCCGCGCAGCTCCTCGTGCGCGGAGAGGATCGGCAGATTCTCGCCGATGCGGATTCCGACCAGCGACAGGATCCAACGCACCAGAGCTTCGATCGCCATGAGCACCGGGCCGAACAGGCGCACCACCCACTCGATCGGCTTGGCGACGATCAGCGCGATGCGATCGGGCGCGTTGATCGCCGCGGTCTTGGGCAGCACTTCGGCGAAGACCACCAGCAGAACGGTCATGAAGACGGTCGCATAGATCACGCCCACGTCGCCGAACCAGCCGAGAAAGATACCGGTGGCCAGCGCAGAGGCCGCAACATTGACGGCGTTGTTGCCGAGCAGCAGTGCGCCGATGAACCGTTCCCGCGTCTGCAGCAGGCGATTGACGATCGCGGCCCGCCGGTTGCCCTGCTTCTCGAGCCGCAACATGCGCGCGCGCGAGGAGGCCGTGAGCGCCGTCTCGCTGCCCGCAAAGAAGAACGAGAGCAGGACGCACAACAGAACGATGAGGGCGGCCAGCCAGTCCGGAAGGTTCATGGCTCTGCAAGTTTCTCGGCGAGGAAGGCGCGGACCTGCGAGGCATCGACGTCCGTGGCGACGAAACTTGCGCCGATGCCGCGCGCGAGGATGAAGGTGAGCTTGCCGCGACGCACCTTCTTGTCCTGGGCCATCAGCTCCATCAGCCCGTCGGCTCCCGGCAGGCTGTCGCGGATCGATGCCGGATGCGTCGGCAGACCCGCTGCCGCCAGATGCCGCGCGACGCGCTCGGCCTCGCCTTGCGGCAGCAGGCCCAGCCGGGCGGAGAACGCGAACGCAAGCACAAGCCCGATTGCGACCGCCTCGCCATGGAGCAGGCGATCGGAAAATCCGGCAGCAGCCTCCAGGGCGTGCGCGAACGTGTGGCCGAGATTGAGCAAGGCCCGCTCGCCGCTTTCGCGCTCGTCGCGGAGGATGATGGCGGCTTTGGCGCGGCAGCTCTTCGCGATCGCGTGCTCGCGCGCGGGAGTTCTTGCGAACACCTCACGCCAGTTCGCTTCGAGCCAGGCAAAAAATCCGGCATCGTTGATCAGGCCGCATTTGACGACCTCGGCATAGCCGGCCCGGAACACGCGGGCCGGAAGCGTGTCGAGCAGCGCGGTATCGGCCACGACGAGGGCCGGCTGGTGGAAGACGCCGATCAAATTCTTGCCGTGGCGGGAATTGATCGCGGTCTTGCCGCCGAGCGCGGAATCGACCTGGGCGAGCAGGGTCGTCGGCACCTGAACGATCTCGAGGCCGCGCCGCACGATCGCCGCCGCGAAACCGGCAAGATCGCCGACCACGCCGCCGCCGAGCGCGACGACCACGTCGCCGTGTTCGACGCGGGCCGCGATCAAACCTTCGCAGACCTGCTCGAGCACGCTCCAGCTCTTCGAGCTTTCGCCCGGCGGCACGACCAAACGCGTGGAAGGGATGCCGGCGCGTTCCAGGGCGGCCTCGGCGGCGCCGAGATGGTGCGACGCCACGGTGGAATCGGTGATGATGGCCGCCGACGCGCCGGATCTCAGCGCCCCGATCCGCTCGCCCAGTCCGGCGAGGGCGCCGCGGCCGATGATGACGTCATATCCGCGAGCGCCGAGCGCCACGTGGACCAGGGCCGGTTCGCTCGAACGCACGGGGACCGTCATGACGATTTCTTGTCCTGCAGGGCGGCATCGTCCGGGCCGGCGCCGAGCCCCAGCCGGTGGGCGAGCGCCGCCAGGATCTCCTCGACGATGGTCTCATGCGGCACTTCCCGGGAGTGGACGCTGGCGTCGGCCTGGGCGTAGATCGGATCGCGCTCGGCCATGAGTTTCCGCAGCGTTTCCGCCGGGTCCGAGGTCTTGAGCAGCGGGCGATCGTTGCGACGCTTCACGCGCCGGAACAGCACGTCGAAATCCGCCTTCAGCCAGACCGTAACGCCGTTGCGGCGGATGATGCCGCGAGTCTCCGGGTTCATGAATGCGCCGCCTCCCGTCGCCAGCACCTGCGGTCCCGCCTCGAGCAGGCGTGTGATCACCCGCGTTTCGCCGGAACGGAAGGAAGCCTCGCCATAATTGGCGAAAATGTCCTCGATGGTCATGCCGGCCGCGGCCTCGATTTCCGCATCGGCGTCCACGAACGCAATGCCGAGCCGGGCGGCGAGCCTGCGCCCGATGGAGGATTTTCCCGCCCCCATCATGCCGATGAGCACGATCGAGCGTCTTCCGAGCGCCGCAATCAGCGCGGCTTCCGACGGCGAGGCGGTCATCTCCTTTTGCATGGCGGAGCGCACAATAGAACCTTTGCAGCCGGCGCCGCCACGTCCGCAACTCCTATACACCCGCGGCCGACCCACTTGCCAGTTGTGCCCGAACATGTTGGTTACGGATATTCGCGGAGAAACGGTTTGGCGATGTCCCGGGCAGCAGCGCGCCCGAGCGCAAACCATTAGGGATCACCGACATGCCAGGATATCCGCGGCAGACCGGCAATCGCCGCGCGTCGCGCGCGGGCGAGCGTTTCTGACATGCCGAGCCTCTTGCGCCTCCTCGTAGTCTTGGGCCTGCTCGGCGGATTGACCTATGCTGCGATGTTCGCGCTGGCGAATTTTGTCCAGCCCAAGCCGCGCGAGATTACGGTAACGATTCCCCAAGATCGGCTCGCTAAACCACATTGATGCCGCCCCTGCGGGCGGCGTCCGGGAAATTTGTCGGGAACTGTCATGGCGCGATCGGCAAAATTGTCCGATGACAGGCTGATCGAGCTTTTTCTCGACATGCTGGCGGCCGAGCGCGGGGCCGCGAAGAATACGCTGCAGGCCTATGCCCGGGATCTTGCGGATTTTTCCGCGCACCTCGCCGCGTGCGGCCGCGCCATCGCGGGCGCCAAGAGCGAGGACGTGCGGGCCTATTTGACCGCCCTTGCCAAGCGCAAGCTTTCGCCGACCTCGGTCGCGCGCCGGCTCTCGGCGATTCGCCAGCTTTATCGTTTCCTGTACCTGGAGGGCCATCGCGCCGACAATCCGGCCGGTGCGATCGAGGGTCCCAAGCGAGGCCGTCCGCTGCCGAAAGTCCTGTCGATCGCCGAAGTCGACCGGCTGCTGGAGGCGGCCCGCGCCAGGCTCGAGCCTCCGGGCGAGCCGCTCCCCGAGCGGTTGCGCGCGGCGCGGCTCATCTGTCTGCTCGAAGTCCTATACGCGACCGGATTGCGGGTGTCCGAGCTCGTCGCGCTGCCGACTTCCGCGGGCTCGCGCGATGCGCGGGTGCTGATGGTTCGCGGCAAGGGCGGCAAGGAGCGGCTGGTGCCGTTGAACGACCCCGCCAAGCGCGCCATGGCCGAATATCTGGGCTTGCGCCGCGAAGCCGGTGAAGCGGCGAAAAGCCCGTGGCTGTTTCCCTCGTTCGGCGAGAGCGGCCATCTGACGCGCCAGCATTTTGCCCGCGAGCTCAAGGCGCTCTCGGCAAGCGCGGGGCTGCGGCCCGCGAGTCTCAGCCCGCATGTGCTGCGGCATGCATTCGCCAGCCATTTGTTGCAGAACGGGGCCGATTTGCGCTCGGTACAGATGCTGCTCGGCCATGCCGATATCTCGACGACGCAGATCTATACGCACGTGCTCGACGAACGGCTCAAGAGCCTGGTGCGCGATCTGCATCCGTTGGCCCAGGGCTGAGCGAGCGGCACGGCACGCCGTTTCTTGACTCCGACTCCGCTGCGGGCGAGTTTCGCCGCCCCGCGGCGGGGGCCGCCCGATAGGCTCGAACCGCCGGTCCTGGCTGCATGCGTACATACCTCGACTTCGAAAAGCCGGTCGCGGAGCTCGAAGCCAAGGTCGAGGAGCTTCGCGCCGCCGAGCCGGGCGGCGATCCGGCGGAAATCGCCGAGGAGATTGCGCGTCTGGAGCTCAAGGCCGGACAGGCGCTCAAGGAACTCTATGGCGAGCTCACCCCCTGGCAGAAGACGCAGGTCGCGCGCCATCCGCAACGGCCGCATTGCCTCGATTACGTGACCGCGCTGCTGAGCGATTTCACGCCGATGGCGGGCGACCGCAAATACGGCGAGGACGAAGCCATCATCGGCGGTTTCGGCCGGTTTCAGGGCGAGAGCATCTGCGTCATCGGACACGAGAAAGGGGCAACCACGGAAAGCCGGTTGCGGCACAATTTCGGCATGGCGCGGCCGGAGGGCTACCGCAAGGCGGCTCGGCTCATGGAAATGGCCGACCGCTTCGCCATCCCGGTGCTGGCGCTGGTCGATACGGCGGGCGCCTATCCGGGCATCGGCGCGGAAGAGCGCGGACAGGCCGAGGCCATCGCCCGTTCGACCGAGGCGTGCCTTGCACTCAAGGTACCCAATGTCGCCGTGATCCTTGGCGAAGGCGGGTCGGGGGGAGCCATCGCGATTGCCACCGCGAACCGCGTTCTGATGCTGGAGCACGCAATCTACAGCGTGATCTCCCCGGAAGGCGCCGCCTCGATCCTGTGGCGCGATACCGCGAAGGCGCAGGAAGCGGCCACCAACATGAAGATCACCGCCCAGGACCTGATCCGGTTCGGCATCATCGATGCCATCATCGAGGAGCCGGTCGGCGGCGCCCATCGCGATCCTCCGGCCGCCATCGCATCGGCCGGAGCGGCGATTGCCGAGGCGCTGGAAAATCTGCGGGGGCTCGACCGGGAAGCGGTGCGTCGGCAGCGGCGGGAGAAATTCTTAAGCATCGGCCGCAGTCTGTGACCGTACGTTTACGTTTCGTTCACGATTACCATTGTTCGATCAGTGAGGAGTCATTCTCCTGCCTTGCGATAGCCGCATCTTAAGGGTAACCATCGTCAGGATGGGGAGCGTGGATCGGTGGGGAGTCCCGCGTTGATAGCCTATTCGCCTTGGGTCCGGGGCACCATGGCCGCGGGCGTGCTTGCGCTTGCCGTGATGCTGGCCGGCTGCGAGACCGATGGCGTCGACATTTCGGCGAAGGCGCTCAAACCGCTGTCGCCGCAGATGCTTGCCGAGCTCGAGCGCAAGCACATGCCCAAGGAATCCCCGGTCCTGGTCCGCCTCTTCAAGGAGGAAGCCGAGTTCGAGCTCTGGAAGCAGGACGACGGCGGACGCTTCGCGTTGCTCGCGACCTATCCGATCTGCCGCTGGTCGGGCGAGCTCGGGCCGAAAGTCAAGCAAGGCGACCGCCAGGCGCCGGAAGGCTTCTATACGATCACGCCGGCGCAGCTCAATCCGAACTCGCATTATTATCTCTCCTTCGACATCGGCTATCCCAATGCGTTCGATCGCGCCCACGGCCGAACCGGCTCCAATCTGATGGTGCACGGCGACTGCTCCTCGGCCGGCTGCTACGCCATGACCGACGAGCAGATCGGTGAGATCTATGCGCTCGCCCGCGAATCGTTCTTCGGCGGCCAGCGCTCGTTCCAGGTGCAGGCCTATCCGTTCCGGATGACGCCCGTGAACATGGCCAAGCACCGCAACAATCCCAACCTGCCGTTCTGGAAGATGCTCAAGGAGGGCAACGACCATTTCGAAGTGATGCGGCTCGAGCCCAAGGTCGATGTGTGCGAGAAGCGCTATGTGTTCGATGCCGAGCCGCCGGCGAATGCCAGCCCGGGACGCCCGCTGAGCTTCAATCCGACGGGACGCTGCCCGGCCTATGAGGTGCCCCAGGAGCTCGCCGAGGCGGTCGCCGAGAAGCAAAAGCACGACGACGTCAAGACCGCGGAGCTGATCGCCCGCGGCACGCCGGTAGCGCCGGTCAGGACCGGAATGGACGGCGGCATGAATCCGGCGTTCGCCGCCAAATACAAGACCACCCTCGTCCAGACCGCCGACGGCAAAATACGCACGCTGGTCGAGGAACGGGCGACCGGAACTACGCCGACCTATTCCGACCCGCCGCGCGAGCCCCAGCCGGCGGCCGACAATACCGTCGTGGCGAGCGCGTCCGCGCGGCCCGGTTCCGGAAATTTCTTCTCGCGATTGTTCGGAGGCGGGAGCGGCGAGGACACGAAGCCTCAGCCGGTCGCCGCGCAGCCCGCGCCAGCCTCGGCCGCAAAACCAGCGCCGGTGCGCACCGCGACGGCGGCGGCGACGGCCAAGCCCGCGGCCAAGCCCGAGCCCAGATCCGAGCCGAGGCAGGAAGCCCGGACGCAGCCGCCGCAGCCGCAGCCCAAGGCGCAGCAGTCGGCTCAGGCCAACCCGCAGCAAGGTGCGCAATCCGAGCAGCCCAAGGCCGCCGACCCGGCCTCGGCGTTCGCCGGCGGCGGTGTGATGGCCGGTGCACAGCCGGTCGTCCCCACCGGCAGCTTCGAGAGCCGCTGGTCCGCGATGCGGTAATCGCCGCTTCCCTCCGGGTCGGAATGAAAACGCCCCACAAAGGGGCGTTTTTTTGCGTGTCGAAATTCCTATGTCTTTGACTTTGAACCGGTAAATCGATTTCATTTCGTCAAATTGCGGCTTACACGTGTTTTATATATTTTTGCAACGAAAGATGGGTCATGGGCGGCGTTCCAACAGCTCGCGGGTGCGCCGCGTGTTGTCCGCAATGTCGAGCAGCAGAAAAATTACGCCGAAGACGATCACGGCCAGCACGAAACCGATGATCGCGCCGAGCATCATGCCCCAAATCGGCTGGGCGCCGCCGAGGTCGGATACCCGTTGATAGCCGCCGCTCGCGCCGGCGACGATGAAAGCAAAGAAACCGATGTAGGAGAAGATTTCCAGGCACCTGACGATGAAGAGCTTCATGGCGGTGCCTAAGCGCGCTCACGCAAATCGGCCGTGGCAGTGCTTGTATTTCTTGCCCGAGCCGCACGGGCAGGGCTCGTTGCGGCCGACCTTGCCCCAGGATGTCGGATCGCTCGGGTTGCGCTGGGCGGAGCGCGCCGCCGCAAAGCCCCCGGCCGCGGCGCCCGCCGGCGCCTCGGCGAGCGCCAGCTCGTCCTCGCCGGTCAAGGGATCGACCTTGTGCGCCTCCATATAGGGCAGCGGGGCCGGCTCCTCGGCGGGCGCCTGCGGCACGATCTCGACCCGCATCAGCTGCGCGGTGACCGCCTCGCGCAGGCGCTGCATCATTTCCTCGAACAGATGGAAGGATTCCGATTTGTACTCGTTGAGCGGATCGCGCTGGCCGTAGCCGCGCAGCCCGATCACCTGGCGCAGATGCTCCAGCATCACCAGATGCTCGCGCCATAGCGAGTCCAGCGTCTGCAGCAGGATCGATTTCTCGACGTAGCGGATGACGTCGGGCCCCCATTGCGCCACCTTGGCGGCCATGTGCTCGTCGGCCCGCCGCTCGACGCGGTGGAGCAATTCCTCCTCCGCGATGCCCTCCTCCTTGGCCCATTCCGCGACCGCAAGATCGAGGCCGAGCACGCGGTCGAGCTCCTCCTTCAGGCCCGGGGTATCCCACTGCTCGGGATAGGCGTTCTCCGGAACGTGCTTGGCGACCAGATCCTCGACCACGGCGTGACGCATGTCGGCGACGGTCTCGGCGACGTTCTGGTCGCGCATCAGGTCGACGCGCTGCTCGAACACCACCTTGCGCTGGTCGTTCATCACGTTGTCGAATTTCAGCAAATTCTTGCGGATGTCGAAATTGCGGGCCTCGACCTTGCTCTGCGCCTTCTCCAGCGCCTTGTTGATCCACGGATGGATGATCGCCTCGTCCTCCTTGAGGCCGAGCCGCTGCAGCATGCCGTCGAGCTTGTCCGACCCGAAGATGCGCATCAGGTCGTCCTCGAGCGAGAGGAAGAATTTCGAGTGCCCGGGGTCGCCCTGGCGGCCCGAGCGCCCGCGCAGCTGATTGTCGATGCGCCGCGATTCGTGGCGCTCGGTGCCGAGCACGTAGAGCCCGCCGGCGGCGAGCGCCTTGTCCTTGAGGCGCGCGACCTGGCCGCGGATCTCGGCGATGCGGCGCTCGCGCTCGGCGGCATCCTCCGCGTCGGGGATTTCCTGACGGATGCGCATGTCCGCATTGCCGCCGAGCTGAATGTCGGTGCCGCGGCCCGCCATGTTGGTGGCGATCGTGATGGCTCCCGGCACGCCGGCCTGGGAAATGATATAGGCCTCCTGTTCGTGATAGCGGGCGTTGAGAATCGCGAACACCTTGGCCTTGGACGCACCTTCATCGCCGCTGTAGAGCGCCGCAAAGGCGTTCGGATCGGAGAAGTCGTGCTGCTCCCAGCCTTCCTTGCGCAGCAGCTCGGCCAGTTGCTCGGATTTCTCGATCGAGGTGGTGCCGACCAGGACCGGCTGCCCGCGCGTCTTGCAGTCGTTGATGAGCGTGAGGATCGCCCGATGTTTTTCCTTGGCGGTGCGATAGACCTCGTCGTCGTCGTCGAGGCGGATCATCGGCATGTTGGTCGGGACCTCGAGCACCTCGAGCCCGTAAATGTCCAGGAACTCGTCGGCCTCGGTCACCGCCGTGCCGGTCATGCCGGCGAGCTTCTGGTACATGCGGAAATAATTCTGGAAGGTGATGGAGGCGAGCGTCTGGTTCTCGGGCTGGATCGGCTGGTGCTCCTTGGCCTCGAGCGCCTGATGCAGCCCTTCCGAATAGCGCCGGCCCGGCATCATGCGGCCGGTGAATTCGTCGATGATGACCACCTCGCCGTTGCGCACGATGTAGTCCTTGTCGCGCTGGAACAGCTTGTGCGCGCGCAGCGCCTGATTGATGTGGTGGACCACCGAGACGTTCTCAACGTCGTAGAGCGCTTCCGACTTGAGCAGGCCGGCGTCGCGCAGCATGTCCTCGAGCCGCGTCATGCCGACCTCGCTGAGAGCGGCCGTGCGCTGCTTCTCGTCGACCTCGTAATCGGCCTTGTCGAGCTTGGGGATGAAGGTGTCGATGGTGTTGTAGAAATCCGAGCGATCGTCGAGCGGCCCGGAAATGATGAGCGGCGTCCGCGCCTCGTCGATCAGGATCGAGTCGACCTCGTCGACGATGGCGTAGACGTGGCCGCGCTGCACCATGTCCTCGAGCCGGTATTTCATGTTGTCGCGCAGATAGTCGAAGCCCAGCTCGTTGTTGGTGCCGTAGGTCACGTCGCGGGCATATTGCTCGCGACGTTCGTCGTCGGAAAGCCCGTGAACGATGACGCCGACCGAAAGCCCGAGGAAGGAATAGATCTGGCCCATCCACTCCGCGTCGCGGCGGGCCAGATAATCGTTGACGGTGACGACGTGCACGCCCTTGCCGGCGAGCGCATTGAGGTAGACCGGAAGCGTCGCGACCAGGGTCTTGCCTTCGCCGGTCTTCATCTCGGCGATCCGGCCTTCGTGCAGCACCATACCGCCGACCAGCTGGACGTCGAAATGACGCTGGGCGAGCGTGCGTTTGGAGGCCTCGCGCACGGTGGCGAAGGCGGGAACCAGGATGTCGTCGAGCGTGCCGCCGTTCGCGAGCTGCTCCTTGAAGGCCTCGGTGCGCGCGCGCAACGCCTCCTCGGAGAGCGCCTCGAGCTCCGGCTCGAGCGCATTGATCGCCTCGACGCGCGGCCGATAGCTCCGGATCCGCCGGTCGTTGGCGGAGCCGAACAGCTTGCGCGCGAGTCCGCCGATCATGCGGAAGATCCTTTCACTTCACTGCAACCATCGCCGCGACGGTCCCGCGGGAAACTCGGGCCGACCGCAAGCCCGGCTCGCAATCTCCGCGCCGACGCCGGCCAGTGAGAACGCCACGAAAGCGCGGGCTCACGCGCCAATTGCCGAGTTGATGATCCAAATGCACGGAAAAACGGCGTTTTCGGGTCTTTTCGCAAACCGCACGCGCCCTGCGCAAGCGCCGGCGAGACGGCCGAGACATAAGAGGGGGCTCCATCCTTGTCAATCGGCGCTGCCGCGCGGAAAGCGCAACGGAAACCGGCTTTTCGCCGCGCCCGCGGGCATTGCCAAGGCGGAGCGTTTGCGCGAGTGTCCGCCGCAATCCGCGCCCGGATCCGATGACTTTCCTTAAAAAAGGAACGCCCCATGACCTCGCTCTCGCCCGTCGCCCGCCGCTCCGCGATTGCGCGCACGCCGTATCGGCGCAACTGCGTGCGCGGCTTGGCGGCCGCCTTGCTGCTGCAACTCGCGTTCGCGGTTGCAGTTCGCGCCGCGGAAGGCGATCCGGTGATCGCGCGCGTCAACGGCACGGATATCCTGGCGAGCGATCTTGCCATCGCCGAAGAGGATGTCGGATCGAACCTGCCGATGACCGGAGAAGCCCGGCGCGACTATCTCACCAAATATCTGTCCGACATGATCCTGGTCGCGCAGGCAGCCGAGGCCAAGAAGGTCCAGGACCGCGAGGATTTCAAGCGAAGGCTCGCCTATTCGCGCAACAAGCTGCTGATGGAGATGGTGCTGCAGCAGGAAGGCAAGGCGTCGATCTCGGAAGGCGCGCTGCATCAGCTCTATGACGAGGCCACCAAGCAGATGGCGGGCGAGAAGGAAGTCCACGCCCGTCACATTCTGGTCGATACCGAGGATCAGGCGAAGACGATTCTCGCCGAGCTCAAGAAGGGCGGCGACTTCGCCGCGATCGCCAAGGAGAAGTCCAAGGACCCGGGTGCCGCCAACGGCGGCGATCTCGGCTATTTCACCCAGGATCAGATGGTGCCGGAATTCGCCCAGGTGGCGTTCAAGCTCGAAGCCGGCCAGCTCTCCGATCCGGTCAAGACCCAGTTCGGCTGGCACATCATCAAGGTCGAGGAGAAGCGCGACCGGCCCATTCCGGAGTTCGACAAGGTACGCGACCAGCTGGAGAACTTTCTCGCCCGCCGCAACCAAGCCGACCTGATCAACAAATTGCGCGCACAGGCGAAGATCGAGCGGGTCGAGGCGGCGCCCGAGGCCGCGCCGATTCCCGCTCCCGGGGCGCCGAAGCAGAAATAGCGATCGCAAGGACGGCGCGCATGGGACAGGCGGTCTCGCCGCTCAAGCCGGCGCAGGTTCCGCAAATGCCGGAAATCGACGGCGTGCGGCTGGCGACGGCCGCCGCCGGCATCCGCTACGCCGGCCGCGCCGACGTGCTGCTGGTCGCGTTGGACAGGCGAACCAGCGTGGCCGGCGTGTTCACGCGTTCCAAATGCCCTTCGGCGCCGGTCGAATGGTGCCGCGCCCGGATCGGCGGCGGTCGCGCGCGGGCTCTCGTGGTCAATTCCGGCAATGCCAATGCATTCACGGGAAAGACCGGAAGAGAGGCGACGCGGATCACGGCCGAACTGGCCGCCAAGGCGGTCGGCTGCCGGCCGGCCGAAGTGTTTCTCGCCTCCACGGGCGTCATCGGCGAGCCCATCGACGCCGGCAAGTTCGCCGGCGTGATGCACGAGCTTGCCGCCGGCGCCGCGCCGGATCGATGGATCGAAGCGGCGCAGGCCATCGGCACGACCGATACCTTCCCCAAGCTCGCCACCGCGAAAGCGCGGCTCGGCGGCGCCGAGGTGAGGATCAACGGCATCGCCAAGGGCGCCGGCATGATCGCGCCGGATATGGCGACCATGCTGGCATTCGTCTTCACCGACGCTCCCATAGCGGCCGATGCGCTGCAAGCGCTGCTCGCTCGCTCGGTCGTCGACAGCTTCAATGCGGTGACCGTCGACGGCGATACTTCGACATCCGACACGCTGCTGGCGTTCGCGACCGGCGCTGCCGCCGCCGCCGGCGTCCCGACGATCGTGCGGGCCGGCGACCGCAGGCTGGGGCCGTTTCGCTCGGCGCTCGACGCCGTGCTCGGCTCGCTCGCCGAGCAGGTCGCCCGCGACGGCGAGGGCGCCAGCAAGCTCATCGAGATCGTGGTCGAAGGCGCGGTATCGAAACGCTCGGCGCGTCGCGTCGCGCTCTCCATCGCCAATTCGCCGCTGGTGAAAACCGCGATCGGCGGCGGCGACCCGAACTGGGGTCGCATCGTCATGGCAGTCGGCAAGGCGGGACAGCCGGCCGATCGCGACCGCCTGTCGATCTGGTTCGGTGACATTCGCGTCGCCCACAAAGGAGCGCGCGATCCCGGCTACGCCGAACGCGAAGTCTCGGCGTACATGAAACGCGACGAAATCAAGATCCGCGTCGGACTTGGGCTGGGCACCGGCCGCGACCGCGTGCTTACCTGCGACCTGACCAAGGAATACGTAGCCATCAACGGCGATTACCGCTCGTAAGCCCGAGTTAACTACCTTCGTTGAGACCCGGTTAAAGCCCGCACATTTAGCCTCGGAGCAGGCTGTTGCGCGAAATTCTCCTCGTTGCGGCCTGCGCCCTCGTCGATCCCGATGGCCGCGTGCTGATCGCGCAGCGTCCGCCAGGAAAAACGATGGCTGGACTGTGGGAGTTTCCCGGCGGCAAGGTCGAGGCGGGCGAGCGGCCGGAAGATACGCTCATCCGCGAACTCGAGGAGGAACTGGGCATCGTCGTCGACGAACAATGTCTCGCGCCGCTGACGTTCGCCAGCCATTCCTATCCGGAGTTTCACGTGCTGATGCCGCTCTACGTATGCCGCCGCTGGAACGGAACGGTCGCGCCGCGCGAACGCCAGCGGCTGGCATGGGTCAGGCCGAGAGAGCTGCGCAAATATCCGATGCCGCCGGCCGACGAGCCGCTGATCTCGCACCTGACGACTGCGCCAACGTGCTCACCAATCTCTACTCGCAGCTGGCGGGTTTGTTCGGCTAACGCCCGGCCTTGTCGCCAGCCGGAACCTCCCGCGTGCCCAGTGCGTCGGCGAGCCGCGCCTTGGCCGAGCCCGGAGAGAGCGGCTGCTGCTGGCTCGCATGCGGCTTCCAGCCGGAAAGCCAGACGATGTCGAAGGTCGCCCGCACGCGGCCGTCGCGGTCGGAGAAACGTTCCGCATAGA
>WNGD01001643.1_pt1 | contig 30045 bp, 22 predicted proteins | sample 5400671 | NCBI WGS metagenome assembly WNGD01 (sample SAMN13153369, study PRJNA577476) | soil metagenome | isolation source: 40 cm soil or saprolite under grassland replicate 2 | place: USA:California | collected 2016-06-15
GTGCTTGCGGAGATCGTCAGAAAGGTCCTGCTGACCTACTGGAACACCACCTCCTTCCTGGTGTTGTACGCCAATGCCGCCGGCGCGCAGGGGAATGCCTGGCATCCGGAACGGAATACCGGGGCGCCGGACGTCACCCGCCGCCCGGTGCTCGACCGGTGGGTACTCAGCGAGCTGCACGCACTGATCCGCGACGTCACGGCAGACCTGGAGGCGTTCGACTCCGCAGCCGCGGGGCGGCGGATCGCCGCGTTTATCGATGACGTGTCCAACTGGTATGTGCGCAGATCCCGGCGCCGGTTCTGGGAGGGACCCGGCACCGCAGCCGGGGCGGCGGCCTTCAGCACGCTTTACCAGTGCACGGAAACGCTGACCCGGCTGATGGCACCGCTGACCCCGTTCCTTACCGACTACGTGTGGGCGGCGCTGCGCGCCGCGGGCGAGCCAGATTCGGTGCACCTTGCCACCTGGCCGGTGGCCGATGAGCGGCTCATCGACGAGCGCCTGTCCGCGCAGATGGCGCTGGCCAGGCGGCTGGTCGAGCTGGGCCGGTCGGCCCGCTCCGCGGCCGTCGTGCGGATCCGCCAGCCGCTGGCGCGCGCGCTCGTCAGCGCGCCCGGCTTCGCCGCCCTGCCCGATGAGCTGCGCGCGCAGGTCGCCGACGAGCTCAACGTCCGGGTACTCGACACGCTGGCCAGCGTCGGCGAGGACCTGGTCGACGTCGCGGTCAAGCCGAACTTCCGCGGGCTCGGCCGGCGTTTCGGCAACACGACTCCGGCGGTGGCCGCCGCGATCGAGGCCGCCGACCCGGCCGAGCTCGCCGCCGGCCTCCGCTCGGCCGGATCGGCACCGGTCCTGGTCAGCGGCAACCTAGTGAATCTAGGGCCGGACGACGTCATCGTCACGCAGACGCCCAGGTCCGGCTGGGCCGTCGCGTCGGAAGGCGGCGAGACGATCGCGCTCGAGGTCACCATCACCCCGGAGCTGCGCCGCGAGGGGCTGGCCCGCGAGGTAGTGCGGCTCGTGCAGGACGCCCGCAAGGGCGATGGCCTTGACGTCAGCGACCGGATCTCGCTGCAGTGGAGCACCGCGGATCCGGAACTCGCTGCCGCGCTCACCGAGCATGGGCCGATGATCAGCGGCGAGGTGCTGGCCGACCGCTACGGTGCGCGTCCGGCCAGCGGGCCTGACCCGGCCGCCCACGAGCACTCCGATCCCAGCCTGGGCCTGGCCTTCTGGATCACCCCCGTGCCGCCCGCCCCGGCCAGGTAGCCACCCCGCCCGTGCCAACGCTGCCGCCCGCGCACCGCACGGCTCGCCCTGCCTGGGTGGGTTCCAGCCAACTGGGCGGGTCCCAGCCGACCCGCCAGTCCGGCCGACCCGCCGGTCCAGCCGACCCACCGCCCGGCCGACCCCTACCAGACCGGCCGACCCCACCGGCCTGGGCCGACCCACCGCCCAGCCGGCCCACCAGGCCGGCCGACCCACTGCCTAGCCGGCCCACTAGGCTGGCCGACCCACCGCCCGCCGGGCCCACCAGCCCCGGTCAGCTCACCAGCCTCGAACAACCCACCAGTCCCGGTCGGCTCGATCAGCTCCGCTGCTCATCAGCCCCTGATTTCCCACCAGCAACTCTGACGCGCCGGTCGGCCCGCTCAGCAGGTCACTTTCCATGATCGCGGAGACTTTTGGGTGCTCGAAGCCCCAAAAGTCTCCGCGATCATGGAGTGCGAGGCGGACGGGACGGGGTAGCCGACGGCGTACAGGGATTGCTTCACGACGGCACGGACAAGCCTCCGACTGACGCTACGCCTCGGCGGGGGTCTTGTCGGGCTGGCAGGCCTTGCACGGCACGCAGTCGGCCGCCTCGGCGGCGTCCCTCGTCATCCGCTCGAGGTCTTCGTCGCTGAGGAAGCGGATGAGGATGCAGTCGCCGCGGTGGTACCTGGTAATCCCCGGAACCACGGTGACCTCGAGGCTGGCCCCGGATGCCCCGCCCGCCTCTCCCGCTGCGCGCCGCGCTTCCGCCGGGTCGCTGCTTCCGGCCGCAGCGGAGCCTGCGGTGGCCGAGGCCGTGGTGACGTCCGGAACAGCTCCGGCCGGCTTGTCAGCGGCGCTGGCTGACTCGGCATCCTTTGCTGATACAGGCGCCGCGGCTGACGCAGGCGGCGCGGCTGACGCAGGCGGCGGGACAGTACGGGCGGCGGATGTGGCCGGCGCGGGAGGCGGAACTGCACCCGCCGGCGAGGCGGATGGCGGAGGCACCGGCGGTGCGGGCGGCGACGCTGCCTCAGTACGCCGGGCGGGTGCGGCCGGCGGGGCAGATGCAGGCCAGGCAGCCGATGCGGCCGTGGCCGACGGCGGCCGAGCAGGCGATCCCGCCGCCCCAGGGCCAGCGGGGCTAGACGGGGCTGCAGGGGCAGACGGGGCCGCAGGGTCAGATGGGGTAGTTCGGACCGGCGGCTCCGGCCGGGTGGGCGGGGCCGATGCTCCTGGCGGGGCCGATGCTCCTGGCGGGGCGGCCGCCCGCGGGCCGGACGGCACTGCGGCCTCGGCGGGCGGCTCCGGTCGCCATGACGGCGCAGCCGCTCCGGCCGGGGCAGCCGGCCGGGCGGTCTCGGCGCGCGGAGAAGCCGAGATCCGCGGCGACGGCGATCCGGAGGGCGCCGACGCTGCGGGCAACGAAGGCGCCGCAGCTGTCTCAGCGCGCGAAGAGGCTGCGGCCCGCTGTGCCGACGAGCCAGCAGACGGGGCCGGTGCAGCCGGAGTGGCCGACCGACCGGACGCGACAGACGGACCCGCGGCTCCCGGCCCGGCCGACCCCGCAGACGGACCCGCGGCTCCCGGCCCGGCCGACCCCGCAGACGGACCCGCGGCTCCCGGCCCGGCCGACCCCGCAGACGGACCCGGCGTGGTGGCTGGCGGCAGCCTGCTAGGCCCCGTGGGCATGGCGGATGCGGCAGCCGGAGTCGCGGGCCGCCGGGATGCGGGCGCCGACTGGGCAGCCGCGGCCGGAACGGATGGCCGCTCAGGCTGTCGCCTGTCGGTGCCCGGCCTGTCGGTGCCCGGCCTGTCGGTACCCTGCCCGCCAGTTCTCAGCCCGCCAGTACCCTGTGCGGCCGCTGCGGCGGGCCGCGCTGGCCTGACCGGAGCATGCGGGCCGCCGGCCGCCGCCTGCTTTTCTGCCTGTCGCCGGGGGTCGTCCTGCGCTGACCGGGAGCCCGCCGGGCTGGCGGATGTCTCCCGCACGGCGGGTACTGGCCTGATTGTCGCCCGGCGGGCGGGCTGCTCCCTGGCCGGTGCCTGCTCCTTGACTGGTGCCTCGTCCCGGGCTGAGGTCGTGTTCCGGGCTGCCACCTTGTCCCGGGCCGGGGCCTTGCCCCTAGCCGCCGCCCTGCCGCTGGCCGCGGCCCGGCCGACGGCGACCCGCTCTTCGGCCGGCTCGCTGGCCGGTGCCTCAGCAGCGGCTGGCGCCGCCTCCTGCTCGGCGGCCGGCCGGGGCGTGCGGCCGACCGCGGTGTCGCCGAATATCTCGTCGCGCCAGATCACCACCACGATGACCAGGAGCACGGCCGCCAGGGCACTGACGCCAATGGACAGGTAGACCAGCAGCAGGCTGCTAGTGAAAATCCCGCCGGAGAGCAGGCCAATCGCTGCTACGCTATCCTCCCGATCAGCGGCGATCGTGCTGCGCGGACTCGGACGGGTGGAATCCGCCAGTGTGCGGCACCGGCTCGGGCTGCGGGGTGTACGGACTCGCGACCGTCTGCTGGCCGTTGCGGGGTTCCATACGTCCCATGCCAGCGGGAACCGCCGGCTGCGGGCCGGTGGCCATGGCCGGGAAGACGCCACTGTCGGTGGCGCCAGCCTCGAGATCACGAAGCTGCCCTTCCAGATACGCCTTGAGCCTGCTGCGGTACTCCCGCTCGAAGGCACGCAAGTCGTCGACGCGCCGCTCGAGTTCCTCGCGCGACTGGACAAGAGACCCCATCGCCTGGCGGTGCCGTTCCTGGGCATCGCGTTCCAGGCTTTCCGCCCGTGCCCTGGCATCGCTGGTGATCTGCTCGGACTGCCGCCTGGCCTTGGTCAGGATCTCGTCAGCCTCGCGCCTGGCCCGGCCAAGGGTTTCGTCAGCCTCGCGCCTGGCGTCGGCAATCGCCTGGTCGGCTGTCTGCTGCGCGAGCGCGAGCACGCGGGCGGCCGTGTCCATGTTGTCCTCGACCGGCTTCATGCCCATCATCACGGCCTCTTGCGGCCTGCGCTCGGGCTCGATGCGCGGCGGCTCCGGCGGCGCGATCAGCTCAGGAGGCGGGTCGGCATGCGGAGCGTTGAGAGCCACCGGCGCCTTGCCGCCGCGCAGCACCTCTGACAGCTTGCCCCGGAGCTCTTCGTTCTCCTGGATCAGCCGGTCGAGCTCCGCTTCAACCTCATCGAGGAAAGCGTCGACCTCTTCCTCGTCGTAGCCGGGCCTGAGCCTGGTCGTGCTGAACTGCTTGTTCCGCACATCCGCGGGCGTCAGTGGCATGTCATCTCCTTGGCACGCTAGGGACGGGTCCCCTGTGGACGCTACCCGATCAGATCAGCTGCACGGCCTGGATCAGGACGAAAATCACCAGGAACAGCACCATGAAGCTGAGGTCCAAGGCGACTCTACCGAGCCGGACCGGCGGAATGTAGCGCCTTAGCAATCTCAGTGGCGGATCGGTCGGCGTGAAGCATGCCTCGGCCAAGACCAGGACTATGCCCGTCGGCTTCCAGTCCGGCGAGAAAGACTGTATCCAGCTGACGATCAGCCGCCCGATGAGCAGCAACAGGTAGATCCACAGAGCGTAGTACAAGATGATCTTTACGAGCGCCACATCGCTGCCCTGCCCGCACGGCCTATGCCGGGATGGCTACCGCTGTCGCCGCGCTGCGTAGTTTGTCATTGGCTTGCTAACTCTGGTTGAAGAAACCTCTCTCCACGATACGGGCCTTATCCTCGGCAGCCACCTCGACGTTCACCGGGGACAGCAGGAACACCTTGTTCGTCACGCGCTCGATGTTCCCCCGCAACCCGAAGATCAGGCCAGCCGCGAAGTCGACGAGGCGCTTCGCGTCGCTGTCGACCATCTCGGTCAGGTTCATGATCACCGGAGTGCCATCACGGAAGTGCTCTCCGATCGTACGGGCCTCGTTGTACGTACGCGGATGCAAGGTGGTAATCCTGGCCAGATCGGTGGTCTGCATCACGGTCGCCCCGTGCCGCTCGTGACCGGGCAGGCCATGCTCCAGGCTGCCGTCACCATGCCCAACGTGAATCTCCTGCCGGTCCCCCGGATCCAGCAGCGCCTCACCCTGGTCCTCATACTCGTCGTACTCATCAGAGCCGAAATCGTCGGCGTAGCGGTCGTCGAAGCGGTGATCGTCCTCTACCAGGCCGAGATAGACCGCCATCTTGCGCATCGCGCTGGCCATCCTGCGTCCTCCGTCGCGCTATGGTGCAGCCCCGCTCACACCGCGTGCCACGCGTCGGACATTACCTGACGAACGCCTGCCGGCCGCCGAGCAACGCCGTACCGACACGCACGTGTGTTGCACCCGCCTCAATCGCCTGCTCAAGATCACCGCTCATACCCGCGGAAATCATCGCCGCCACCGGGTACGCGGAACGCACGATCGCCGACAGCTCACCGAGCATCGCGAACGCGCTCGCCGGGGGGACCCCGAGCGGCGCCACGGCCATGACGCCGCCGAGGATGAGTCCGTCCTGCCCGGCGATCGCATCGGCCACCGGCCGCACCTGATCCGCGGCTGCGCCGCCCCTGCCGGGATCGTCATCCAGGCTGACCTGCACTAGGCAGGTGACCGTGCGCCCGGCCGCCCTGGCCCGCGAGCCGAGTGCGACGGCAAGGCGGAGCCTGTCGACCGAGTGGATCACCTCGGCGTAGGAGACTACGCTCGCGGCCTTGTTGACCTGGAGCTGTCCGACGAAATGCCAGGTGGGCCGTAGGCCGAGCGCCTCGCACTCGGCTGCCTTGGCGGCCGCCTCCTGGGCCCGGTTCTCCCCCACATCGGTGACGCCGAGTTCGGCCAGCAGGCGGATGTCGGAGGCCGGCCGGGTCTTGGTCACGGCGATCAGCGTGACATCGGCCGGGCTGCGGCCGGCTGCCTGGCATGCGGCGCCGATCCTGGCCCGGACCGCCGCCAGGCCAGCGCTGATCTCAGCACGGCGGATCCCGTCCGGCTGGCTAGCTGGCTGCGTCACCGGCCCATCATGACGCGAGCCACGCCAGGACGGCGAGACCGGCCCATCAGCAGGTGAGCCACAGCGGGCTGACCGGGCTGGCCCGTCATGACGCCAGCCAGACGATGCCGGCGAATCGCCCGGTCCGGCCGTCGCGCCGGTAGGAATACAGCGCCGGGGTCTCGGCGGTGCACCGCGGATCGCGGCTAACGGCCCGGACGCCCGCGCCGGCCAGCTGCGCGGCGACCCCCGATCTGATATCGATTCCCGGGCTGCCCTTCCTTGTCACGCAGGCGGCCTGCGGCACTGCGTCCGCTATCCGCGCCCGGAGTTGGGCCGGCACCTCATAGCAACCGCCGCAGATGGCCGGGCCGAGCACCGCGTGCATCCGCGCCGGGTCTGCTCCGGCTCCGGCCATGGCGCGGACCAGCGCCGGGACGACGCCGCCGGCCATCCCTTCCCGGCCCGCGTGCGCCGCACCAACGATCCCGGCGGACGGATCGGCGATCAGCACCGGAGCACAGTCCGCGACAAGCACTCCCAGTGGCAGGCCGGGGATGTCGGTGAAGAGCGCGTCCACTTCGGGGGCCGGCCCGCGGTGGTCACCCGCCGCCCCGCCAGGGCTGCCCGCCGCGTAGGCCACATCCGTGCCATGGACCTGCCGCATCCAGGCGATGCCGTCCGCCGGACGGCCGCCGCCTGCGAGGCGGCCGCATGCCCGCGCGGCGAGCTGCCGGTTGCTGGCCACGGCAGCCGGGTCATCGCCTACGCCGCCGCCCAGGTTGAGGCGGTCAAAGGGCGGAGCGCTGACACCGCCATGGCGGCTGGTGAAGGCCGCGAGCGCACCAGGCGCCAGCTCGAACGGGTGCCATGCACCAGCCGATGGAGCGGCGCTGCGCGCCGTCACTTAAGAAAGTCGGGTACGTCGAGCTCGTCATCCTCTTCGAAGACCACGGACCGCCGGCGGGTGGTGGCGGGGTCGAAGACGCGCGCGGCGACCGCTGGCTCGGGCCGGGCGGCCCCGGCCGGCCCATCGGCGCCCGCCGACGCCGCGGCCGCCGGAAGGTCGGCGGAGCGGGGCGAGGGGACGCTCTCGGTCCGGCCGCCGTCGCGCTCGCCGGGGGCCGCCCGCGGCGATTCCGCACGCCGTGGCTGCCCATCGCCCGCCGCCTGGCCGTCCGGTGCGGCCGCCACGTCGGCCGACGTGCCGGCTGGCTGCTCGGTCAGGCGCTGCCCGGTCAGGCCTGCGGCTCCTTCCCCGGAGGCCGATGTCTGCGCCAGAGCCTCCGCAGCATCCGCGCGATCAGGAAAGCCAGCGGCGCGCCAGCCTCCGCTGGCGTCGTATCCATCGGTTCCGGCTGGCACGGCGCTCTGCGCGGCTACCCCGCGCCCAGGCCGGGGCCTGGCGATCCTGCTCTCGTCGAATCCGGCCGCGATGACGGTCACGCGTACCTCGTCGCCGAGCGCGTCGTCGATGACGGCGCCGAAGATGATGTTGGCATCGGGCGCGGCCGAGTTCGCCACCAGCTGCGCGGCCTCGTTGATCTCGAACAAGCCGAGGTCGGAGCCACCCTGAATCGACAGCAGCACGCCATGCGCGCCGTCGATGCTGGCCTCGAGCAGCGGGCTGGAGATCGCCATCTCCGCGGCGGCGACGGAGCGGTCATCGCCGCGAGCCGAGCCGATGCCCATCAGGGCCGAGCCTGCCCCGGACATCACCGACTTCACGTCTGCGAAGTCGAGGTTGATCAGCCCGGGAGTGGTGATCAGGTCGGTAATTCCCTGCACACCGGACAGCAGCACCTGGTCCGCGGCCTTGAACGCGTCGAGCACGCTGACGTGCCGGTCCGAGATGGACAGCAGCCGGTCGTTCGGGATGACGATGAGCGTGTCCACCTCCTCCCGGAGGCGCTCGATGCCCAGGTCGGCTTGCGCCGCCCGCCGCTTTCCCTCGAAGCCGAACGGCCTGGTGACCACCCCGATCGTGAGGGCGCCGAGCGAGCGCGCGACGTTCGCCACCACGGGCGCCCCGCCGGTGCCAGTCCCGCCGCCCTCGCCAGCCGTGACGAAGACCATGTCGGCCCCCTTGAGGACCTCCTCGATCTCCTCGCGGTGATCTTCAGCAGCCTTGCTGCCGATGTCCGGGTTGGCGCCTGCGCCAAGTCCGCGGGTGAGTTCCCTGCCGACGTCGAGCTTGACGTCGGCATCGCTCATCAGGAGCGCTTGCGCGTCCGTATTGATGGCAATGAACTCAACGCCCTTGAGCCCCTCGTCGATCATCCGGTTCACGGCATTGACGCCGCCCCCGCCGATACCGACGACCTTGATGACCGCCAAGTAGTTCTGCGGTGATGCCACGAGGAGGAACCTTTCCGCTCGTTTGCGTCTATCTAGTTTCCGCCCGCTGCTTTCTGGCTAGCTGCCCGGCCAAGCTCGGGAAACTTTCCTATTCAGCAGTTTTCCGAAATACGCCCCCATTAGCGTCGGCCGGGCACGTTCCGCGGTTCCGGTAAGCCAACTCTCACCCTCAAGTTGAGATTTAGAGTTATGTCAAGCTGCCGGTTGATAGGGACAGTAGGGTCGCCCGCCACCCGGGTCAACTAACCGGGCACCAAGCGGCCGGCGTGTCGCGGCCTGCGGCCGCAGGCCGCTCACCGCCCGGTCACCGCCGTCCGCGGATCGCTGACGTCGAAGTGGCGCGCGTGGCCGCGCATCAGGAACCTAAGCTCCCTCGACTTGACGGCGGTCTGGCCGGCGCCGCCCCAGTCGATCGTCACGCCGCCACGGAGCCGGAGTGTCACGGCATCCGCGCTCGGCGCGTCGATGACCCGGACTGACCGGGCAAGCCGGGCGGGCAGTTCCCGCAGGACCGTCGCCGCGGCCAGCACCGCCGGATTGCCGCGCAGGGTGGCCGGGCTGGCCGCGGCGGGCGTGTCGAGAACGGGCATGCCGTGTGGCCGGCCTGCCACGTACCGCAGGCCGACGCCGAACCGGTCGATCAGCTGGTAACCGCGGCCGTTAGCCACCGCGAGCACGGCCGTGCGCTCTTGCACGGAAATTACGATCTTGTCTGGCCATGCCCGGCGAACCTGGGCGGACTGCACCAGCGTGATGCGCTCGACCCGGCGGGCCACCGTGGCCGGGTCGATCCGGATCAGCGGGGTGCCTGCCCTGATGCCCGCGTCGGCGATCACCTCGGCCCGCGACACGCCAGGGGGGCCGGTGACCACCACCGAGCGCACGACGAGGAACTTGGAGCCGAGCAGGGCCCAGGCCGCCCCGGCCAGGATCGCGACCACCGCGAGAGCGAAGAAGCCGGCCTTCCATGGATCCGTCCCGCGCCGCCGCGGGCCGCCCGATCCGGCGGCAGCGCGCCCGGCGCCCGGACCGGCGGAGTTAGCCACCGCTCCGGGCGCGCTCGCGATTGCCGGATCCGCTGCCGTGACTCCGCCCGGCCGCTGGCCGGCCCGCGAAGCCGCGAGGAGCGCGGCACCCCGGCGGCGGATCACCAGGTACCGCCTGCCCGGGCGCGCAGCGCGGCGACGATCAGCGGGCCGAGCGCGGTCACGTCGCCGGCGCCCATGGTCAGCACCAGGTCGCCTGGCTTCGCCAGGCTGGCGGCGGCCGCCGGAACCTCGGCGCGATCGGGCAGGTAGAGCGCGCCGCCGGGGACGGCAGCCGCCACCAGATTGCCGTTAACGCCGGGTTCCGGATCCTCCCTGGCCGCGTACACGTCGAGCACGATCGCCTCGTCGGCCTGGCCGAGCGCGGCGCCGAATTCGGCGGCGAACAGCCGGGTACGGCTGTACAGGTGCGGCTGGAAGACGGCGATGACCCGGCCGCCGGCCGCGACATCCCTGGCGGCCGTGAGGTCAGCGGCCAGCTCCGTCGGGTGGTGCGCGTAGCTGTCGAGCACCCGGACCCCGTCCGCCTCGCCCTTCAGCTCCATCCGGCGGTGCGCGCCGCGGTAGGCGGCGAGCCCGCTGACGGCCTGGCGGGCAGGGCAGCCGAGCTCGATCGCGGCCGCCATCGCCGCCGCCGCGTTCAGCGCATTGTGCCGGCCGGGGACTCCGATTTCCACCGGGAGGCCCGCCGGGACGCCGGCCGCGGCCTGCGGCGCGGCGCTGCCCGGCCGCGGCGGTGGCGTCACCGTCAGCCGGGTGGCCATGCCGCGCGGGGTCACGCCGCTGACCCGGTAATCGGCACCCGCGGCGGTGCCATACGTCCGCACCCGGGCGCCGGAACCGGCGGCGGCGGCCGCGAGCGCGCGGGCGCCAGGGTCGTCGGCGCAGGCCACCAGTAGCCCGTCGGCGGTTATCCGCCGCGCGAAGGCCAGGAAGGCCGCCTCGATCTCGGCCAGGTCCCGGTAGTTGTCCAGATGGTCAGCCTCGACGCAGGTCACGACAGCCAGATCGGGTGAGAGCAGCAGGAACGACCCGTCGCTCTCGTCGGCCTCGGCGATGAACGTCTCGCCGCTGCCGTCGGCAGCCCCGAGCCCGGTCTCGGCCAGGATGCCGCCGATGACATACGAGGGGTCGGCCCCGCTGTTGCGCAGGATCGTGGTGAGCATCGACGTGGTCGTCGTCTTGCCATGCGTCCCGGCGATGGCGGCAACCCGCCTGCCGAGCATCGCCGATGCCAGCGCTGCGGCCCGGTGCAGCACCCGGATGCCCCGCGTGCGCGCCGCCGCGAGCTCCGGGTTGTCCGGCCTGATGGCGCTCGACACGACCAGGGTGTCGGCGTCGGCGACGTTAGCGGCCGCATGCCCCACCCGGACATCGGCGCCGAGGGCGGCAAGCTCGGCAAGCAGCTCCGACGGCGCCGCGTCGCTGCCGGATACCTGGACACCCCGGGCCAGCAGGATGCGGGCGATCCCGGACATGCCTGCCCCGCCGATGCCAGTGAAATGCACCCGGCCCAGCTCGCCGACCGGCACCGGGTCCGCTGGCGCCACCAGCCCCATCTGACATTTCTCCTGTTCTGCCGGGGTAAGCCCGTGCTATCCGTTAATTCGCTTTCGTTTGAGTCACGCCCGGCGCCTGCCAGCCCGCCGCCCGCCACGGCGCAGCACGCGCAGTACCGCCGCGGCCAGCCGCTGGTCGGCATCGCCGCGGCCCAGTTCCGCTGCCGCCTCCGACATCGCGGCGACGAGTTCCGGGTCGAGCAGCACCGGCAGCAGCGTGCCGCGGATCCAGTCCGGCGACAGGTCGGCATCGGCCACGATGAGGCCGCCGCCGGCCCGCTCGATCGGCGCCGCGTTCAGCCGCTGCTCCCCGTTGCCGTGCGGCAGCGGGACGTACACGGCGGGCAGCCCGACCGCGGTGAGCTCCGCGCACGTCATCGCGCCGCCGCGGACAAGCGCGAAGTCCGCGGCGGAATACGCGAGGTCCATCCGGTCAACGTAGGGCAGCGTCACGTACGGGGCATCGGGCGACGACGGGGCGGCCGCCGCGGCCGCCCGTGGCCCGACGATGTGCAGGACCTGAACGGCTGCCTCCCTGATCCAGGGCGCTGCGCCGATGACCGCCTGGTTCAGGGACCTGGCGCCCTGCGAGCCGCCGGTCACGAGCAGCACCGGCAGGTCCGGGCGGAGACCGAAATGCGCGCGCGCCTTGTCACTGAGCGCCAGCCGGTTGAGGCCGGAGATCTCGCGGCGGATCGGGATGCCGATGCAGGTGCCGTGAGCCAGCCTGGTGCCCGGCTGGCCGGTGAAGACGTGCCTGGTCAGCCTGGCGCCTAGCTTGTTGGCCAGCCCTGGCCGGGAGTTAGCCTCGTGCACGACGATCGGCACGCCGTGGCGCTTGGCCGCCAGGTAGGCGGGCGTCGCCACATAGCCGCCGAAGCCGACGAGCACCTCGGCTCCGCACTGGTCGAGCGCCGCTGCCGCCGCCCGGACGGCATCGGCGAGCCTGGCCGGCACCGTCAGCAGCCGCGGGCTGAGCGAGCGCGGCAGCGGAACCGCCGGGATCAGCGCCAGGTCATATCCCCGGCTCGGCACCAGCCGGGTCTCCAGGCCACGTTCTGTGCCCAGGCAGGTGACCTTGATCCGCTGGTCAGCGCGCCGCAGCGCGTCGGCGAGCGCCAGGGCGGGCTCGATGTGGCCAGCCGTGCCGCCGCCCGCGAGCATCACGCTCATCGCCAGGTTCCTCCGCTCCTCATCGCGCGGGCCGGGCAGTCGTGCCCCGGCGGGCGCTCAGCCGCGCGCTCTTCCGGTGCTCAGTCGCGCCGGCCTGCCAGGCCCAGCCAGCTTAGGATGCGCCGCGGCATCCCGGGGCCAGCAGCGGCAAGGGCCTGGCTGGCACCCGGTTCCCGCTTGGCGAACGACATCAGCATGCCGAGCGTCACCATGGTGACGATCAGCGATGACAGGCCTGCCGACACCAGCGGCAGCGGGACTCCCGTGATCGGCAGCAGGCCGATCACCGCGCCGATGTTGACCAGCGCCTGCACGGCGATCCAGGCCGTGGCCGCTGCCGCCGCGAGCCGCATGAACGTGCCAGGGACCCGCCGCGCGATCCGGAGCCCCGCGTAGGCGAGCCCGCCGTAGAGCATGGCCACGCAGAGCGTGCCGATGAGGCCGAGTTCCTCCCCGAGGATCGCGAAAATGAAGTCCGTCGGCGCATTCGGCACCCAGCCCCACTTTTCCTTGCTGGCACCGAGCCCGACGCCGAACCAGCCGCCGGAGCCGAGCGCGAATCTCCCCTCGGTGGGCTGATAGCCGGCCGACGATGGCTGGGCGTGGGGGTTAAAGAAGCCGGCAATGCGCTCCAGCCGGTAGGGGGCGACGATGATCAGGATGATCATGATGAAGCCCATCAGCGCGAGTATGCCCACGAAGAGCCTGCCCGGCGTGCCGATCACCCAGAGCAGCGCGAGGAAGATGGTCAGCAGCAGGAAGGTCGTGCCCAGGTCATCACCGAGCATGACCAGCATGCAGAGAATGCCGGCGCCCGGCATCAGCGGCACCAGCAGCTGCCGCCAGTCGGTGAGCTGGCCGAGCTTCTCCTTGCGGGCCAGCAGGTCCGCTCCCCACAGCACGAAGGCCAGCTTCGCGAACTCGGACGGCTGCAGCTGGAACGGGCCGAGCTGCACCCAGCGGGTGGCGCCCGCGGTGGGCACGCCAATCGTGATGGCGAGCAGCAGGCCGATCACCGACACCGCCATCAGCGGGTAGGCGGCAGCGCGGAAGACGGCGGGCGACGATCGCGCCGCCAGCCACATCAGCGGCAACCCGATAGCCACGCCAAGTAGCTGCTTCTGGAATCCGGCATACGGGGAGCCGCCGTTGTCCAGGGCGGCCGCCGACGAGGTGGACAGCACCATGACCAGGCCGAGCGCGAGCAGCAACATGGTGATGCCGAGGACGAGGTAATAGGACGTCAGCGGGCGGTCAAGCAAGCCGAGCCGGCCGGACAGCCTGCCCGCCGCGCCGCGAGCTTGCTGGCTGCCGCGCAGCCCGGTCGCGCTGTCCGCCGGGGCGGCGGCGCTCACGACAGCTCCGCCAGCCGCCTGACCGCCGCCGCGAACGCGTCGCCGCGCGCGGGATAGTCGCGGAACATGTCGAAAGACTGGGCGGCCGGCGCGAGCAGCACCGTATCGCCGGGCCCGGCCAGTCGCGCGGCCGCCGCCACCACGAGATCCATTGCTCCAGTGTCCGTGCCAGCGGCCTCGACAACCGGGACATCCGGCGCGTGTCGCGCAAGGGCTCCCCTGATCATGGCCCGGTCGGCGCCCAGCAGGACGACGGCGCGCAGCCGCGGCGCGGCCGCGGCGACCAGTTCGTCAACATCGGAATCAGCGCCCTTGAACAGGCCGCCAGCGACCCACACCACCGACGGGTAGGCGGACAGCGACGCGGCCGCGGCGTGCGGGTTGGTCGCCTTGGAGTCATCGATGTAGTCCACCTCCCCGACCCGGGCGACCAGGCTGATCCGGTGCGGCTCCGGCCGGAACGCCGCGAGCCCGGCGGCAATGGCTTCCGGCTGGACGCCGTACGCGCGGGCCAGGGCCGCAGCGGCCAGGGCGTTCGCGACATTGTGCGGCGCGGCCGGCCGCACGTCGCTGACGCCGGCAAGGCGCACGCCCGCACCGAACGCGCGGTCGACCAGGTACCCGCCGGCGATGCCGAGCTCGCCTGAGCCGGGGACATTCAGCCGGAACGCGACGAGCCTGGCCGGGTCATCGGCCATCGCGGCAAGCTCCCCGGAGCGAGGGTCGTCGGCGTTGTACACGGCGACGGCCCCCGGCGCGTATATCCGGCCCTTGGCGCGCGCATAGGAGCCGATGTCACCATGCCAGTCGAGATGATGGGCGGCGACATTGAGCACTACGGCCGCGAACGGGCGCAGCGTGGCGCTCCAGTGCAGCTGGAAGCTGGAGAGCTCGACGGCGATGACCGGGTACGGCTCGGGGTCCGTCACCGCCGCTACGACCGACGTCCCGACATTGCCCGCCGCCACGGTGCGCTGCCCGGCCGCGGCGAGCATCGCCGCGAGCATCCGGACCGTGGTGGTCTTGCCGTTCGTGCCCGTGACGGCCAGCCATTGCTGCCTGGAACCGTCCGCCAGCTCCGGGCGGAGCCGCCAGGCCAGCTCGACGTCGCCGATTACCGGCACCCCGGCGGCGGCCGCCGCGGCCAGCAGCGGCGCGTCCGGGCGCCAGCCGGGCGAGGTCACGACCAGGTCGGTGCCATCCGGCAGGATCTCAGCAGGACCAGCCGGCCCGGCCCCGAGCAGCACGGTGATCCCGGCGTCCGCGAGTTCCCTGGCCAGCTCGCGGCGGGGTTCGTCGGCGCGCGAATCGACCGCGGTGACTTTCGCGCCGTGTGCTGCCAGCGCGCGGGCGGCGGGCGGGCCGGATACGCCGAGCCCGGCCACGCACACGCTGAGCCCGGAGAATTCATCGGCTGGGCGCGTCATCGGTGCATCCACTCCGAACCTCTCGCCGTGTTCCTGCCGTTGTCCCCCGACCATCGCACACCGCAGGCTGGCGGGCTGAGCACCGCGCGCCGCGTGTCCGCACCAGATTGCCTCGGCCCGGCCCGGCCCGCCCCGCCCCATCCACCCCGCTCTGGCCATGATCACGGAGGGTTATGGGTGCTCGGGGCCCCAAAACCCGCCGCGATCATGGAAACTCGCTCGGCCCGGGCCCACCCGCCGGGGCTGGCACACTGGGGCCATGGAGCGCCAGCCGGGGATCTACGCGGCGGCCGCCGCCTACGAGCTCGCCTTCGGCTACCGGGATTTCGCCGCCGAGGTCAGCGCGCTGACCGGGTGGGCGACTGCCGCTTCAGGACGGCCGCCAGGTTCCGTGCTTGAACTCGCCGCCGGGCCTGCCTGGCACGCGATCGAGTTCGCCAGCCGGGGGGCTGAGGCAACCGCGCTCGACCTCTCCGCCAGCATGTGCGCACTGGCCGGCCAGCGCGCCGCGCAGCGCGGTGTGCCGCTTGCGGTCGTCGCGGCCGACATGCGGGACTTCTCCCTCGGCCGGCGATTCGACCTGGCCATCACCATGCTCGACTCGACCACGCACCTGCTCGGCATCGATGACATGGTCGCCCACCTGCGTGCCGTCGCCCGGCACATCACCGATGGCGGCTCGTACATCATCGAGATGAGCCATCCTGCCGAGTACCTGACACCGGACCGGCGGACCCTGGCCGAGTGGAGCGCGGCCGACGGTGACCGGCGGGTCAGCGTGCAGTGGGGAAGCGGCGCCGACTCCATCGACCCGATCACCTTGATCACCCAGGTCAGCGTCACTATTGACTACAACCCCGGCGACGCGCGGCCGGTCACGATCGAGGAGGTACAGCCGAGCCGGTTCTGGCCGGCCACCGAGCTGGCCGCCGCGGTCCGGATCGCCGGGGGGCTCACGCTGGCCGGCCGCTACGGCTCCTTCGACGGGACGCCGCCGGACAGCCCGGCCGCCTGGCGGCTGATCACCGTCCTGCGGCGCGGCTAGCCCGGCGCCACCCAGGCCAGCTAGCCCGGCAGCCATTCAACGTAGAAGATGCCCATGCCGAGCGCCACGAACAGGCCGCAGATCAGCCAGAACCTGATGACGATGGTGGTCTCAGCCCAGCCGATAAGCTCGAAATGGTGCTGCAGCGGGGCCATCCGGAACACCCGTCTGCCGGTCATCTTGAAGGAGCCGACCTGGACGATCACTGACAGCGCGATGACCACGAACAGGCCGCCCAGGATCGCGAGCAGCAGCTGGGTCTTGGTGGTCACCGCCAGGCCGGCCAGCGCTCCGCCGAGCGCCAGCGACCCGGTGTCGCCCATGAAGATCCGGGCGGGCGGGGCGTTCCACCAGAGAAAGCCGAAGCAGGCACCCAGCACGGCGGCCGCCACCACGGCCAGGTCGAGCGGGTCGCGCACTGGATAGCAATGCGGGGCGAGGGCAGCGGTGCAGTCGTTGCGTAGCTGCCAATTCGCGATCAGCACGTACGCGGCGAGCACCAGCGTCGCGGCCCCGGTAGCGAGGCCGTCCAGCCCATCGGTCAGGTTCACCGCATTGGACGTGCCTGCGATCATGAACATGATCCACAGGACGAAGGGCGCCACGCCGATCGACGGCCCGAAATCCCGCAGGAATGACAGGTGGGCGTCGGCCGGGGTGAGGTCGTAGCCGTCCGCGTAGCGCAGCACGAGCAGCGCGAACAGCGCGCCCACCACCGCCTGGCCGGCCAGCTTGGCGCCGCTGCGCAGCCCGAGGCTGGTCTGCTTGTAGATCTTGATGAAGTCATCGATGAAGCCGACGAAGCCGAGGCCCGTCATCAGCATCAGGACAAGGAGGCCGGAAGCCGACATCGGGTCACTCGTCGTCTCATGGCCGACGAGGTAGCCGATCAGCGAGGCGACCACGATGACGGTTCCGCCCATGGTGGGCGTGCCCCGCTTCGTGGCATGCGCGGCCGGGCCCTCTTCCCTGATCAGCTGTCCGTAGCCGCGCCTGGTGAAGACCCTGATCGCCAGCGGGGTACCGAACAGCGCGAGGATCAGGGAAACGCCGGCCGTGACGAGGATTGTCTTCACCGCGGCGGCTCCTTCGCCCCGTTCAGTGGCCGTTCTCCGGTCAGGGCGAGCGCGACGCTCTCCAGCCCGGCTGCGCGGGAAGCCTTCACCAGCACCACATCGCCGTGCTTCAGCCGCCTGCCGATCGCCTCGACGGCGGCGGCGGCGTCCGGCACCCCGACCAGCTCGCCGTGCCAGGACGGCCGTGCCCTGGCACCCGCCAGGATCGGCGCCGCATCGTCGCCCACCACGATGAGCCCGGCCAGGCCGGCCTCGGCCGCGAGCTGGCCGGCCTGCTCGTGAAACTCCCGCGCCTGGCCGCCGAGCTCGGTCATGTGGCCGAGCACCGCGAAGGCCCGCCGGCTGCGGGCCAGCACCGCCAGCGTGCCAAGCGCCGCCCGCATCGCCTCCGGATTGGCGTTGTACGCGTCGTTGATCACCGTCACGCCGTCCGGCCGCTCGGTGAACTCCATCCGCCATCGGCTCCGCGGCACCGCCGCGGACAGCCCGGCGGCGATCGCTGCCACGCCCATGCCCAGCTGGCCGGCCAGCGCCGCGGCGGCGAGTGCGTTGCCGACGTTGCACTCGCCATGCAGCCGCAGCCGCACTGGTGCCGAGCCGTCGGCCATGACGAGCGTGAACCTGGCCCGGCCTGCCTCATCCAGGGTGACCCGGTCCGCCCGGACGGCCGCCGCGCCGTCGCGGCCGAACGTCACCACCCGCGCGGCGGTGCCTGCGGCCATCGCGAGCACCCGCGGGTCGTCGGCGTTCAGCAGGGCCACGCCGTCCGGCGGCAGCGCCGCGGGCAGCTCCGCCTTCGCCCGTGCCACCTCATCGATGCTGCCGAACTCGCCGGCATGCGCATGGCCCACGCTGAGCACCACGCCAAGCCGCGGCGGCGCCACCTCGCAGAGCCTGGCGATGTGGCCGGGGCCGCGGGCAGAAAGCTCTGTTATCAGGTAGCGGGTCTGCCCGGTGACGCGCAGCACGGTGAGCGGCAGTCCGATTTCATTGTTATACGAGTTGCGCGGCGAGACTGTCGGCCCGACCGTCTCGATCAGCTGTGCGGCCAGGTCCTTGGTGGTGGTCTTGCCCGATGAGCCGGTGATACCCGCGATGGTGCAGGCCGGGACCCGGTCTACTACCGCCCTCGCGAGCCTCGCTAGCGCGGCGGCGACATCGGGGACGATCAGCGCGGGCACGCCGACGCGGCGGGTGGCGAGCGCCCCGACCGCCCCGGCCGCGACCGCCGCCGCCGCGAAGTCGTGACCGTCGGCGCGGGCCCCTGGCAGCGCCGCGAACAGGCTGCCTGGCACTGCCTGGCGCGAGTCGATGATCACCGGGCCGGTTATCAGCGCGGCCGGATCGGCGACCATGTCGCACGCCGCGCCGGTAATGCTGGCCAGCTGCCGCACGGACAGCGGGATCACTGTTCCTCCGGATCGGCTGGCTGCGCGCGGCGCCCGGCGCCGCCGTGCCCCGGCGCCGTCTCGCTGGCCGCGAGACGGCGCGCCAGCGCCTCGGCCGCTACCGCCCGGTCGTCGAACGGGATGACCGAGCCGCCCGCGTACTGGCCTCGCTCGTGACCCTTGCCCGCGACAAGCACAACGTCTCCCTTGCCGGCCCGCTCGATGGCGAGGCCGATCGCGGCGGCGCGATCAGGCTCGATGATCACGTGCGCCCGGTCCTTGGCCGGCAGCGCGAGCACGCCGTCAAGCATCTCGGCAAGTATGGCGAGCGGATCCTCCGAGCGCGGGTTATCACTCGTGAAGATGGCCGTTTCGGCGAGACTGGCCGCTGCCGCGCCCATCAGCGGGCGCTTTGCCCGGTCCCGGTCACCGCCACAGCCCAGCACGATGGCAAGGCTGCCCAGGGTGACGGGACGCAGCGACCGCAGCACCGCCTGCACCGCGGCCGGCTTGTGCGAGTAGTCGATGAGCACGGTGAAGTCCTGGCCGGCCGCCACCCGCTCCAGGCGGCCGGGCACGCCCGGGCAGGCCGCTACTCCGGCCACCGCGGGTGCCAGCCCGACGCCCGCCTCCACCAGCGCGACGATGGCTGCCAGCGCGTTGGAGACGTTGAACGGGCCCGGCAGTGCCACCGATGCGTCGGCGGCCACGCCGCCAGGTCCGATGACCCGGAAGCTGCTCCCGTCCGCGCCCGCGCGGATATCCGCGGCATGCCAGTCCGCGGCCGGGTTCCCGGCGGCAGAGAAGGTGGTGATGGGAATCTGCGGCGTGGCCGCGAGCAGCCGCCCGCGGGGGTCGTCGATGTTCAGCACGCCGGCCTTGGCGTAGCCGGGCGTGAACAAGGCGGCCTTCACGGCGAAGTAATCGTCGATGCTGGCATGGAAGTCGAGGTGATCCTGCGACAGGTTGGTGAAAACGGCCACCTGGTAGGAGGTTCCTGCCACCCGCCCGAGTGCCAGGGCATGGCTGGACACCTCCATCGCGGCTGCGGTGACCCCCCGCTCGGCCATCATGGCGAAAAGCGCCTGCAAGTCGGTGGCCTCCGGGGTGGTGAGCTCGCTCGCGGCGGCGTCGCCTGCCACCCGGGTCTCGACGCCGCCGACGAGGCCGGTCAGGTGGCCGGCCATCCGCAGCCCCGACTCGATCAGGTAGGTCGTGGTGGTCTTGCCGCTGGTACCGGTAACGCCGATCAGCTGCAGCCGGGCCGACGGGTTCCGGTAGATCCAGGCGGCCACCTCACCCAGCCGCATCCGTGGCTCGGCCACCACGAACACGGGCAGCCCGCATCCGGCCGCGAGGTCCCGGCCGGCCGGATCGGTGAGGATAGCGACGGCACCAGCGCGGGCTGCCTGCCCGCAGAACCGCGCGCCATGCTGGCGGCTGCCGGGCAGCGCGGCGTACACGTCACCAGGCCGCACCCGGCGCGAGTCATGCGTGATCCCGGTCGTCATGGCGGACCCGCCGGTGCCTACGCGGGTACCGCTGCCAGGACGGCCGCCCGGGCCAGGCAGCTGACCGGGCGCGGCCTTCAGCCCGAGCAGCACCGCGAGTCCCGCGAGCGGGCGCGCAGGGACATGGGCTGGACGCAGAGCCGCTGGCACGCGCAGAGATTACCCCGGTTCACGGCGCGGTGAGCCGTACCTTGGGCGGCTTGCCGCCATCAGGGGGGATTCGCATGGTCTGCAACGCGAACTTCATCACCTGGTTGAACACCGGGCCGGCCACGTCGATGCCGAAGTGGCTGCCGCTCTTGGGGTTCTGCACGTGCACGGCGACGACCAGCTGAGGGTTGCTCGCAGGGGCGATCCCGACGTAGCTGGACCCGTACTCGCACAGGCAGCCCTTCTTCGGATCGAACATCTGCGCGGTGCCGGTCTTGGCGGCGATCGAATATCCGGCAATCACGCCCCACGGCTCACCGCCGGAGACGTTGACCATTGGCACCTGCTGGAGTATGCCCATCAGCTCATGGGCCGTCTTCGCCTTCAGCACCCGGCTGCGGCGCGGGCTGGCGGCCGGAACGAACCTGCCGGCTGGCGATGTCGTGCCCGCGACAATCGACGGCTGGACCCGGATCCCCTTGTTCGCGATGGTCGCGTACACGCTGGCCATCTGGACGGCGTTGACCGCGACGCCCTGCCCGAACGAGAGCGTGTACCGGGTGTCCCCGAACCATTTCGACGGAACCGGAAGCAGGCCAGAAGTCTGGTCGGGAAGGCCGAGGCCGGTCGGCGATCCGAGGCCGAATTTCCTGAAGTACCGGTACTGAATACGCGGGCTGACGTGCCGCACCACCTGGACCATCCCGACGTTGCTCGAGTTCGCCAGGATTCCGGCAATGGTGTAGTGCAGCCCGGCCGGATGTGACTCGGCGTCGTGAAACGGGTATCCGTCGACGCGGATCTGGTTCGGGATCGGGTACGCGCTCATCGGGGTCTGGCCACCATGTTCGAGCGCGGCCGCGACCGTGATGGTCTTAGCCGTGCTGCCGGGCTCGAACACGCTGGCCACCGGTATGTCGCGCGCCGCTGCCAGGTTCGGCAGCGCGGCAGCCGGGTTGAACGTCGGCCACTGGGCCATCGCCAGGATCTTGCCGGTGCCCGGCTGCATGATCACTACGGAGCAGCTGTCCGCGTGGGTGAGCCTGACCCGCTGCGCGCACGCCCGCTCCGCCGCCCATTGCAGGTCGGACCGGATGGTCAGCCGCAGGTTCCCTGAAGGCACCCGCGGATGGACCTTGTCCTGGGTGAGCGGGATGGGCTGGCCTTGCGAGCCCGTCTCGATTCGCTCCGTGCCATCCTTGCCAGCCAGCAGCGAGTTGTACGAGTATTCCAGCCCGGCCGCACCGCGCAGGTCGCCGATCGGGGTGGTACGGGTGAAGCCGAGGATGTTGGCCGCCAGCTCGCCGTTGGGGTAGGCGCGGGTGTAGCTCGACTGCTCGGCGATCCCGGGCAGGCTGAGCCTGGTGATCCGGGCGCCGGTGGCCGCCGGGACGCTTTTCTTCAGCACCACGTACCGCGGCGAGCTCGGATGCTCGATCAGCTGCCGGATCTGGTCGGCTGGCATGCCCAGCGGGCCGGCCAGGGCGGCGGCGACCGCCGGCCGCCGGGCCGCCGGGATCAGCGACGGGTCAGCGAAAACCAGGTCGGTCTGCACGGTCATGGCCAGGACCTTGTTGCCATCGCTGGACATGATGGTGCCGCGGACCGCCGGGATCGGGATCGTCCGCAGGCGCTGGTGCTGCGCCATATTCCGGTACGTCGACCAGTCCAGGCCCTGCAGCTGCACGAGCCGCCCGGCGAAGAGGGTCAGCACGAAGATGATGCACAGCAACGTGACGTTCAGCCGCCGGCCTGGACTGCCGCGGCGCAAGACGGGCCGGAAGGGCTCGGGCGGTCGTCTCCGGCGGGGACCCGAGCCTTGCGCGCCCGAGCCGCGGGCACCCGAGCCTTGCGCGCCCGAGCCGCGGGCACCAGGCCGCGGCGGGCCTGGCGCCCGCGCGGCGCCGTCGGCCCGCCTGGCACTGTCCGCCCGCCTGCCACTGTCCGCCCGCGTGCCGCCGTCAGCCCGCGTGCCGCCGTCAGCCCGCCTGCCACTGCCGGCCCGCCTGCCACCGTCGGCCCCCCTGGCGCTGTCAGCCCGCCTGCCGCCGTCGCGGCCGGGGCGGGCCGCGCCCGGCCCCGGTGAGCGGCCGGGGCTCCGTGGCCCGCCCGCGGTGGCCGGCCGGCGCCCGGCCCGCGGCCGGCCAGGGCCGTCGCTGCCGCGGTCCCGGCCAGTGTCGCGATTGGTCACGGAGCGTATCCGGGCACGTTGGGTATCCCCGGCAGAGTGGCCGGGGCCCGGTAGATATGCCCGGTGCGCAGGTCAAGGAAGTTCATCAGCGGCTGGGTCCGCAGGCCCAGTTTCAGCGCGCGCCGCCGCAGCGATGATGGTGATTCCTCGGTGGTCACCTGCTGCTGCAGCGACTGCTCCTGCTGGGCGAGGGCGACATTGCCCTGCCGCAGCGCGTTGATGCGGAACGAGGCCGCGGCAAGAGTCGTATTGATCACCAGCAGGCAGACCAGGCCGCCGCTGAGCATGCCGAGCACCAGCAGGATGAACCGGGTGCGCGGGACATGCGCCGCAACCGCGGCCAGCGTGCCATCGGGCGCCGGGCGCGCGCCGGGCAGCGAGCTACCGGACGGCCGCTGGCCAGTGCCCGGCGGGCGCAGGACCTGGTGGCCCGGGCCGGGCGTGCCCTTGCCGGACGGGCGCGCCCGCGGCGCAGCCAGCCCAGCCTGGCGGACGCCTGGCTGGGCTGGCTGACCGGCCCGGGCAGCCCGCACGGCCTGCGGCCGGATGACGGGCTGATCGGTGCCGCTGGCACGCGCCGCGGGCTGGCCCGCCGCGCGCTGGCCCGCCGCGGACTGGCCCGCCGCGGGCCGCCTGGCCGGCCGGCTGCCCGACTGCTGGCGCGGTCCCCGGTTAGGTGTGCTTACGTCGGTCTTCATCCGGCTGCGCCCGTCCTTCCTGTTGTCCGGACCACGCGCCCGGCCGTTACCCTCCCGGCGGTCACGCCGCCGCCTGGATCCGCTCGGCGGCCCGGAGCCTGGCCGAGGCGGCGCGCGGGTTGGCGGCCACCTCTTGCTCCGCCGGACGCTCGGCACCCCTGGTCAGGATGCGGAACTGTGGCCTGCTGCCGGGCAGCGATACCGGCAGCCCAGGCGGGGTGGTGTCCGCCGCTCGCTCCGTGAACGCCCGTTTGACCATCCGGTCTTCGAGCGAGTGGTAGGAAAGGACGACAATCCGGCCGCCTACGATCATCGCGTCCATGGCCGCGGGCAGCGCCCGGTCCAGCGCGTCGAGTTCGCCGTTCACCTCGATCCGCAGCGCCTGGAAGGTGCGCTTGGCCGGGTGGCCGCCGTGCCGCCTGGCCGGCGCGGGGATCGAGTCGCGGACGATCTCGCCAAGCCGCATGGTGGAGGTAAGCGGCGCCTGCGAGCGCTCCCGCACCAGCGCATCGGCAATCCGGCGGGCGAACCGCTCTTCGCCGTAGTCGCGCAGCACCCGCGCAAGCCGGGCGGCCGAGTAGGTGTTGACCACGTCCGCGGCGGTCAGCCTCGCGGAGGTGTCCATGCGCATGTCAAGCGGCGCGTCATAGGAATAGGCGAAGCCACGCCCCGGATCATCAAGCTGCGGTGAGGACACGCCGAGGTCGAACAGGATGCCGTGCACGCTCGGCCGGCCGAGCCTGGCCAGGATCGCCGGGATCTCGTCGTACCCGGCATGGACCAGGGTGACCCGCTCCAGATACGGGGCGAGCAGCAGCCGGGACGCCTCGATCGCCGCGTCGTCGGTATCCACGCCGATGAGCGCTAGCCCGGGGTGCTGGCCGAGCAGCGCCCTGGCGTGGCCGGCCCGGCCGAGGGTCGCGTCGAGCAGGATCGCGCCCGGCGGCTCGAGCGCCGGAGCGAGCAGGGCGAGCACTCGGTCGGTCATGACCGGCTGGTGTCCGCTCTCCGCCTTGCCCATAGCACCCCCTTGCCTGCTAGCCAGCGACCGCCGCTTGCCCGCGCCGGCCGGTCCGCCCGGCCGGTAACCACCGGCTGGTAACCGCCCGTCCGGTGCCCGGCCAGGTCCCCATCCGCGCGATGCGCTGATGGCCGAGTAGCCGCCTGGCGCCGGGGAAGTGACGTCAGCCGGCCCGGTCACCCAGCGCGGGTGGAGACCTCGCCGTACACCGGGCACCTGGCAGCCAGGTGCCGTTAGAGAATCCCGGGCAGCACCTCCTCGGACGCGTCCGAGAAGGCGTCTTCCTGCTGCTCCAGGTAGCTGTGCCAGGCGGCGGCGTCCCAGATCTCCAGCCGGGTATTGGCGCCGATAACCACGCAGTCGCGCTGCAACGCGGCATAGTCCCGCAGGCTGGGCGGAATAGTGATCCGGCCCTGCTTGTCCGGCATCTCGTCGGAGGCGCTGGCGAAGAACACCCGGCTGTAGTCGCGCACCGCCTTGGCGGTCACCGGCGCCGTGCGCAGTGCCTCGGTGATGCGGCCGAACTCCGGCTCGGGAAAGACATACAGGCAGCGCTCCTGGCCCTTGGTCAGGACCAGCCCGGCGGCGAGTTCCTCGCGGTACTTAGCGGGCAAGAACAGCCGCCCCTTGTCATCCAGGCGGGGCGTGTGAGTGCCGAGAAACACCAGCGCTCACCTCCCCACTCCCCCACTGCGGTGCGCCATGAGGCTGGCTCCGCCCCACGGTGCACCACTGTACTCCACATTCCCCCACCGTCAATGACGCACTCTACTTGAACCGGTCACCGCTCCCAGGAGTTTCAAGGTCAGGAAGGTGGAGTGAAGTGGAGCGCAGACAGCAGCCACCGCCGGCTCGTTATACCGCCGATACCCAAGCGGCATCGCGCGCAGGTATTTCTCGACGTAATGTCTGAACGCATGGTCCTGACAGCACATGGGAGCTACCCGGCATGGCGGACTCGACAATCGCGCCGCAGGTGACGCGAGGAGGACACGTGATACTTGATACGGGTCAGGCGGACCGTACGCTGGATGACCTGGTCGCCGTGGCCCGCCAGATCAGCGCGGCCGTCGAGACCGTTATCGAGGGCAAGCCAGAGGCGATCCGGCTTGCCCTCACCGTCTTGCTGGCCGAGGGGCACGTGCTGATCGAGGATGTGCCCGGCGTCGGGAAAACCCTGCTCGCCAAGGCACTTGCCCGCTCGATCGATTGCTCCATCCGGCGCGTCCAGTTCACGCCAGACCTGCTGCCGAGCGACCTGACCGGCGTCAGCGCCTTCAACCAGGAGCTCAGGGAGTTCGAGTTCAAGCCGGGGCCGATCTTCGCCAACATCGTGATCGGCGACGAAATCAACCGCGCATCCCCGAAAACCCAGTCGGCACTGCTGGAGTGCATGGAGGAGCGGCAGGTGACGGTGGACGGGTCCACCTATCCGCTGGAGCTCCCCTTCATGGTCATCGCCACCCAGAACCCGGTCGAGATGGAGGGCACGTACCCGCTGCCCGAGGCACAGCGGGACCGCTTTACCGCGCGCATCTCCATCGGGTACCCGGACAAAGAGGCCGAGCTCGAGATGCTCGATACGCACGGCTCGTCATCACCGCTGGACAGCCTGGAGCCGGCCGCGCATGCAACGGATATCCGCGACCTGATCGCCGCGGTCCGTGCCGTGCACGTGGCGCAGCCGATCAGGCAGTACATCATCAGTTTGGTCAACGCGACGCGGTCGTCACCCGAGCTCAGGCTCGGCGCCTCCCCGCGCGCCACCTTGCACCTGCTCCGCGCCAGCCGGGCCTATGCCGCGCTTGACGGCAGGGACTTCGTCATTCCCGACGACGTGCAGACTCTCGCCGGGCCGGTGCTCGCGCACCGGCTGCTGCCCACCCCGGAGGCCATGGTGGAGCGCGAGCTGCCCGAGCGAGTGCTGGCCAGGCTCGTCGAGCGGCTGCCGCTGCCGCTCAAGTAGCGGGCGGCGCCGCACGCCGCCGCGGGGCGGTGACCAGGTCACGGTCGCGTCATAGATTGGACGGCAAGGCGGAAGGAAGTGCCGGACATGCGGTCACTGCTCGCGGGATTTACCACGCGCGGCACGTCCTTCCTCGCCGCCGGACTGGCCGCTGCCCTCGCGGGACTGCTGCTCGGCGAACGACCCCTGGTCAGCGTCGGAGCGCTGCTTTTCATCCTGCCACTGCTGTCGGCACTGGCCGCGGGCCGAGCAAGGTACCGGCTGAGCTGCGTCCGGCAGGTGAGCCCGCCCCGGGTGCCGGCCGGCCACACCACGCACGTGAGCGTCCGGCTGGAGAACGTCTCCCGGCTGCCCACTGGCCTGCTGCTCGCGGAGGACGCCATCCCGTACGCGCTGGGCACCAGGCCGAGGTACGTCCTGGACGGGGTGGAGCGGTCCGGCGTGCGGGAGCTGAACTACCCGCTCCGGTCCGACCTGCGGGGCAAGTTCACCATCGGCCCGCTCGAGGTGCGGATCGCCGACTCGTTCGGCCTGGTGGAACTCGGCCGCTCGTTCGCCACCACCTCCACGCTGGTCGTCACGCCCAAGGTGGTGCCGCTGGCCAGGACCGCGATCGGCGCGAGCTGGGTAGGCGAAGGCGACGGCAGGACCCGCGCCGCGGCAGCTGCCGGAGAGGACGACGTGGTGCCGCGGGCCTACCGGGACGGGGACGAGTTGCGCCGGGTGCACTGGCGGTCCACGGCACGGTACGGCGAGCTGATGGTCCGCCGCGAGGAGCAGCGCTGGCGGAACCGCGCGCTGCTGCTGCTCGACACCCGGCGCTACGCGCACGCGGGCAGCGGGATCACCTCGTCCTTCGAGTACGCCGTCGGGGCCGCCGCCTCGGTCGGCGTGCACCTCGCCCGCAGCGGCATGGACGGCCAGCTCATCACCGACGCCGGGCCGGTCCCGGCCGTCGGGATGTTCGAGGATGTGCTGCTCGACTCGCTCGCGGTGATCAAGCCCTCCCGCGGCACCGAGCTGTCCGGCGGCCTTGCCGCCGTCCGGGCAGCGGGCGGCGGTTTGCTCGTCGTGATCGCGGGGCGGCTGTCCGCCACGGCCGCGCGCCAGCTCGCCACCAGCCGCCGCGACAGCGGGCCGGCCATCGCGCTGCTGCTCGCCGTCTCCACCTGGGGTGCGCAGCGCGCCAGGGAAAACGAGCCGGCGAACGGCCGGGGGCCGGCCGCAGGTAACGGGTCAGGCCGGCCAGCCCCTGATCCGGGCCAGCCGGCGAACGGCCAGGCCGCCGCCGAAGCGGCACCGGCCAGCCACCCCGAACCGGATGTCCGGCCTGATGCCCATGCCGAGACGAGCGCAGCCGCCGCGATCCTGAGCGGCGCAGGCTGGCGCGTCGTCACCGTGGATGCCGGAATATGCCGCTCGGCACCGCGTGGCGGCGGCTGGCCCGGGCCGGCATGACCGGGGCTGGCATGACCGCGCGCCCGGCGGCGCGAAGCGACCTGCCAGGGGCGGCGGTATGAATTACCGGCTCACGGTCACCTCGGCCGCCGCCGTCATCCTGGCGTCGGTCTCGCTGTACCCGCTGCTGGAAGGCAGCGGCTGGTTCTGGGCCGGGGCTGGCGCCGTCGTCGTGGCCGCCGCGGCCGGCCTCGCCACCCGGCTGCCTGCCCTGCCGGCCGCCGCGGTCGCCACGATCCTGGCGCTGGCAGTCGTCGCACCGCTGCTGTTCAGCTCGGTCTGGTACCTCGAACTGACCGGCATGGCGGTCGTGGTCTGCGTGGCCGGCAGCGTGCGGCGGCTGCGGCTGCTACCGGCGCTAGCCGGCGCGGTCAGCTACCTGGGCGGCCTGCTCGTTTACCTCAACCTGGTGTTCGCCGGGCCGGAATCGGCCGCCTGGATCGTGCCGACGAATGCCTCACTGCACCATCTCTGGAGGCTGGCCGGCCAGGGCATCGGCGAGCGGATCTACGCGCCGCCGGTGCCGGGGACGCACGGCGCGGAACTGCTGGCCGCGGCCGGAATCGGGCTGATGGCGGCGGCAGCCGACCTGATCGCGGTGCGGCTGCGCGCCCCGGCCATCGCCGGCTTGCCGCTGCTCGCGCTGTTCAGCGTGCCGATCACGACGAGCGCCCGGCAGGGCGCGACCGGCGCCACGATCACGTTCTGCCTCGGCGTCACCGGCTACCTGGCGCTGCTGGCCGCGGACGGCCGGGAGCGGCTGCGCATCTGGGGACGCCTGGTCACCCTCTGGCAGAGCAGGGACGACGACCCGGTCCGGGCCCCCGACACCCGGGCGCTTGCCGCGTCGGGACGGCGCCTCGGGCTAGCCGCGATCGGCCTCGCGATCTTCATCCCGCTGCTTCTTCCCGGGCTCCGGGTGCACAAGCTGTTCAACGGGCACGGCACCGCCGGGGGAACCGGCTCAACGCAAATCCCGCTGCCGGACCCGGTCGTCAGGCTGCAGAGCCTGCTGCAGCACGGCGGCAATGCCACCGTGCTGACCTATCGCACCAGCAACGTTGCCGCGCAGCAGCAGTACCTGCAGGTCTACGTGCTCAACTACGACAGCGGCACGACCAGCTGGACGCTGCAGCCACCGGTGGCCGGCGTCGGTGTGGGCACCACGCCGCTGCCCCAGGCGCCCGGGCTGAGCGGGGTCACCCACGAGCAGCCGTCCATCACCCGGATCACGATGAGCCGCGGGGTGACCGGCTACGGGTCAAGGCTGAACTTCCTGCCGCTGCCTTACGTGCCGCAAGTGGTGCACGTGCCGGGCAACTGGCAGGTTGACCTCGCGACGCTGATGGTCTCGTCGGCCCAGTCCGGGCTGTCCGGCCTCGCCTACACCGTGCAGGGCGAAGACGTCGAGCCCACGGTGCAGCAGCTGGATCACGCGGCGGCTCCGCTGCCGAGCGTCACCCGCCAGTACTCGTCCTTCTCCTCGCCCGTGCGCAACACGCTCCGGGCGCTGGCGACAACGATTACGGCAGCCGCGGGCGCCAGGACGTCCTACCAGAAGGCAGTGGCGCTGGAGAAGTGGTTCACGTCCGGGTACTTCACCTACAACGTGCACGCGACCGAGCCGAACACGCCGGCCGGCCTGGTCAGCTTCCTCACCAGGACCAGGCAGGGGTTCTGCCAGCAATTCGCCTTCGGGATGGCCGCGCTGGCTCGCGTGCTCGGCATCCCGTCCCGGGTGGCGGTCGGCTACACCGCGGGCACCCGGCAGCCGGACGGCAAGACCTGGAAGGTCACGACCGCCGACGCGCACGCCTGGCCCGAGCTCTACTTCCAGGGCGCCGGCTGGCTGCGCTTCGAGCCGACCCCGGGCGGGGCCGGCGGCCAGGGCACCGCGGTGCAGCCGGCCTACGCGCAGGCCACTGCCCCGGGCGGCCCCGGCACGACCACGCCCCAGCCAGGCTCGGTCAGTACCCCGGGCGCGAGCCCGGGCGCGAAGAACCCGTCCGGGCTAATAGGGAGGCTGAACAACCTGCCCGGGCTGAGCGGGCACCCGACGGCCGGTAACGGCAACTCGGTGCCGGTGGTCCCGATCGTCCTCGGCATCCTGGTGCTCGCCGCTGCCGCGCCGCGGACGGCCAGGACGATCGCCAGGCGGCGGCGCTGGCACAGCGCGCGGGACGACGGCGCGCTGGCCCATGCCGCCTGGCTGGAACTCCACGACGACCTGACCGATTACGGCATCCGCTGGCGGGTCAGCGAGTCCCCGCGGGCGGTGTCCCGCAGGCTGGCCAGCATGCTGCGGCTGGATGCGGCCAGCCGGCAGGCACTCGACCGGGTGGCGCGGGCCGAGGAACGGGCCCGCTACGCGAAGGTGGCGCAGGTGCCGCAGTCGCT
>WNGD01001286.1_pt1 | contig 30039 bp, 33 predicted proteins | sample 5400671 | NCBI WGS metagenome assembly WNGD01 (sample SAMN13153369, study PRJNA577476) | soil metagenome | isolation source: 40 cm soil or saprolite under grassland replicate 2 | place: USA:California | collected 2016-06-15
CTCCCCCGGGTCGGCGTCGTGCTCGTCCTCGCGCCCGGGCTCGAGCGGCTGGAGTGGTTCGGCCGCGGCCCGTGGGAGAACTACCCGGACCGGCTCGCCTCGACCGTCGTCGCCCGGTTTCGCAGCACCGTCGCCGATCAGTACGTGCCGTACATCCTCCCCCAGGAGCACGGCCACCGCGGCGATGTCCGCCGGCTCTCGCTGACCGGCGAGGACCGGGACGGGATCGAGGTCGAGGGGCGGCCGGCGATCGGCTTCTCCGTGAGCCACTTCGCGGCGGGCGACCTCTACGCCGCGCGCCACACGTGCGACCTCGAGCCGCGGCCCGAGATCGTGCTCAGCCTCGACCACGCCCAGCGGGGGCTCGGCACCGCGAGCTGCGGGCCCGACACGAGCGCCCGACACCGGCTGCTCGCGTCCTCGTACCGGTTCGACTACGTCCTCCGGCCCGCAGCGCGATGACCCGGGCGTTCTGGGCGCCCGGGCGCGTGAACCTGATCGGCGAACACACCGACTACAGTGGCGGCCTCGTGCTGCCGGCCGCGCTCGAGCTCGGCGTCCGGATCGAGGGCGACGCGGCGGACGGGCCGATCAGCCTCGCCTCCGACGAGCTCGGCGGCGTGGTCGAGCTCGCTCCCGGCGGGTCGCTCGACGGCGTCGCCGGCTGGGGCCGGTACGTGGCGGCCGTCGCGGCGGAGCTGGACGCGCTCGGGCGGCCGGCCGTCGGGTTCGCGGGCCGCGTCAGCTCGGATCTCCCGGTCGGGGCGGGCCTCTCGTCGTCGGCCGCGCTCGAGGTCGCCACGGCGACCGCCCTCTGCGCCGTCGCCGAGTTCCCACTCGATCCGCTCGAGCTCGCGCTCGCCGCGCAGCGGGCCGAGCACCGTGCCGTCGGCGTCCCCTGCGGCATCATGGACCAGGCCGTGGCGGTGCTGGCCCGCGCGGGCCACGCGATCCTGATCGACACCGCCTCGCTCGACCACCGCGCGATCGCGCTGCCGCCGGAGCTCGCGCTCGTGATCGTCGACTCGGGCGTGCGGCACCGGCTGGAGGACTCCGGCTACGCGACCCGCCGGCGGGAGCTCGAGGAGGCCCTGGCCGTGCTCGACGGCCGGCGACCCGCCGACGTCGATCCGGCGGAGCTCGACGCGCTCGCGTCGGGGCTCGATCCCCTGCTCGGCAGACGCTTGCGCCATGTGGTCACCGAGAACGAGCGCGTCCGCGAGGTGGTCGCCGTCCTCAACGAGCAGCCGGTCGACACGGCGAGGCTCGGCGAGCTGTTCCGGGCGGGGCACGAGAGCCTGCGCCGCGACTTCGAGGTCTCGACGCCGGAGCTCGACCTGCTCGTCCAGCTCGCCTACCGGGCCGGCGCCGCGGCGGCCCGGCTGACCGGCGCCGGCTTCGGCGGCTCGATCGTCGCCCTCGTCGAGCACGACCGAGCGACCGACGTGGCGGACGAGATCGTCGCCGCCTATCGGGGGGAAACGGATCTCGACGGCGCCGCATGGGTTACCCAGGCCGCAGACGGGGCGAGAGAGCTCGGCTAGTCCCGGGTCGGGCTTGACACGACGTGGCTACAGGGCCACGCTCGGTGCCGCGGCGCGTTGTCAGCCGAGGAGGAAACCATGCAAGCAGATCCGTCGCAGCCGCCTCCCGCGCAGGCTGTGGGTGGCTCAGTCGCCGCGCTTTGGCGCTACCCCGTGAAGTCGATGATGGGCGAGGAGTTGAACGCCGCTGAGGTCACGGAACGCGGGCTCGTCGGCGATCGGCAGTTCGCGGTCGTGGACACATCGACCGGAAAGGTCGCGGGAGCGAAGAACCCGCGCAAGTGGGGCAACTTCTTCGACTTTCGGGCCGCCTACGTCGAGCCTCCGACATCGGGATCGAAGCTTCCCGCCGTCCGCCTGACGTTGCCCGATGGGACTGTCGTGACGAGCGACCAGCCTGACTTGCCCCAGGTCCTTTCCGACGCGCTCGGCCGCGAGGTCGGCTTCGCAGAGGCACGACAGAACGGCGAGTCGTCGGGGGCGCAGGCCGAGGAGTACTGGCCGGATATGGACGGGCTCGACTTCAGAGACACGGTGACAGACTTCGAGCTGCCCGCAGGGACGTTCTTCGATCTCGCCGTCGTGCACCTGCTGACCACCGCGACGATCGATCGGCTGCGCGCGCTGTATCCCGAAGGACGCTTCGAGGTTCGGCGGTTCCGTCCGAACATCGTCGTAGCCACGGCACCGGAGGTGCAGGGGTTCGTGGAGAACGACTGGATCGACCACACGATCGCGATCGGCGACGAGGTGCGCTTGAGAGTGACCGGTCCCTGCCCTCGCTGCGTCATGATCACACTCCCGCAGGGGGACCTCCCAAAGGACGCCGGCATCCTGCGTGCCGCAGCGCAGAACAATCAAGCAAATGTGGGGGTCTATGCCGACGTGATCGCGAACGGCACAATCCGGCGCGGGGATCCCGTCACGCTCGCGTGACCTAGATCGCACGGTGGTCCAGCGGAGTGGGCGGAACTTGGCGTTGCGCAAACGAACTTAGCGCGGCGCCACTCGGTGTCGCGTAGGCCCTCAGGCCGGAGGGGGCATGTAGCCGAGCGCCGCGCGCCCCGCTACGAGGAGTGATCTCGGAGCCGGACCAATCGACGTCACCAGCAAACGCACTTGACATTCATAGGAACGTCCACGTGCCGCTTGTGCGCGGGGCGCATCTTGAGCTCTGAGACGGCTCCGCTTGCGCGCGAAGCGGCGGGGCGAGCGTGTCCCGCCGACGCTTCGTGTTCTCTCACCTGATCCGCAGAGCGGATGCGAAAACGTGCACGCACATCCGCCCGGGCGAGGCTGACGAATGTACTATTTGCAGGGAACTTTTACGTCCGCCAGCATCGGCGGTAGGAGCAAGGAGGTGTCGTAGCACCGCGATCGTGACGACGAAAGGGGCGTAGGCCGGGGCGCTCGGCGGCGAACGAGCCTGCGCCGGGGCTATCTGCGGCGGGGGTCGCCAAGAACGGCTGCCGAGCCCGCAGTCATGGATTACGAGAAGCAGGATGTCCGCCGTCGTCACTATCGGGGTTGCTGCGCTGTCGGGGCTTGTTGCTGTCGCGACGCTCTTCGCCTACCTCTACTTCGTTCGGCGCTCGGACCTGGTCGCCGCTCGCGAGGAGGCGCTCGCCCTCGCAGAAACGAGGCGCCAGGTGATCCGCGAGCTGCAGGAGCGCTTGAAATCCGTCGAGCAGCGGCAGAAGCGAACGAAGGCAGACCGCGAGCGGCGAATCCGTGAGCTTCAAGCCGCGCTCGACAGGACGCGCGCGCAAGCTCGCAAGGACGCGTATCAGACGCAGCACTTCTACGCTGCTGCGCTCTCCGACCTCTTGAACGACCTGCTCGACGATCTTGGGCGGACGCCCCCTGACGTCGAGGCCGCGCTCGTCCGGACCCGGAAGCTGCTCGCGTCCGAGGACCCCGCCACCCGGCACCGCTCAGCCCTCGAAAACTGAGCGGCGGAGTTGAGCCGTACGCGTCGATAGCCCTCCCTCGCAATCCGGGACGCCGCCGACGGGTAGAGTCGCTGCGGGAGAGTCCATCTCTCGAGTCGGGGGAGAAAGGGCACACATGAAGAAGATCTACAGCGGGCTCGTCCTAGCGTTGGGGGCCCTCGTCGCGACGGCCCTCGCCTTCGCGGCGCAGCCGCCGGCGGACACATTCCGCGCGGTCCTCAGCGCGGACGAGGAGGTGCCGCATTGCGCCGCGGCGACGACCGCCGCTCGCGGCAACTTCGTCGCGCACGTGGTGGACGAGGCGACCGGCACGGTCGAGTGGGAGCTCGTGGCGAACAACCTGCCGGGAGACATCGTCGCCGCGCACATCCACGTCGCCCCCAAGGACACGCCCGGACCCGTCGTCCAGCCGCTTCCGCCCACGCCGGGCGAGGAGAACGGCGTCATCGGCACCGGCACGTTCACCAACCCGGCGCTTGTGGCGGCGCTGCGGGCGAACCCGGACGGCTACTACGTCAACGTGCACAGCACGGTTTGCCCAGCGGGCATGATCCGCGGCCAGCTTGGGGACCACGGGCCCGGCAACAACTAGAAGGCATGACATGAGCGGGGAGGACGGGGTGGGAATCCCGTCCCTCCCTTCCGTTTGCGCGACGAAGCGTCAGTGGAGCCAGCCGGGCTCGAACCGGCGCCCTTCGCGCTGCCAGCGCGACGCTCTCCCAACTGAGCTATGGCCCCTTGAGCTCGTCCCAGTGTAGATGCTCGAAGTCGAAATCGTCGGCCCAATTCACCCGCCTTCGCTGATTGTCGAGGGCAGGCGTCAGCCGCAGCTGGATGGCCGTTCGGTTCTCGAAACGGTCAATCGGCAGGAAGAAGGAGCGTCCGAGTTCCGCACAGTGCGCAGCGAAAGCGTCGATCTCGTCGGACGTATAACCGCCTTGACGGCCGCATGGACGATCGCCGTCGCTGAGATCGCTCCCTTTGGTTCGTCGTCAACATTGACAACAGAGTATCGAGGCCGCCGGACGTGGCGCTCGCGCCGATTCGGGTCCACAATGCGAACGAGAACCCAGGAGGCTGCGTGTTCGAGCTCGGAACCAGCCTGCGGCAAGCGCGCGAAAAGCGCGGGCTCGAGCTCGACGCGGTCCAGCGCGCCCTCCGGATCCGCAAGCGCTACCTCGAGGCGCTCGAGAGCGAGCGCTTCGAGCAGCTTCCCGGCGAGGTCTACGCCAGAGGGTTCCTGCGCGAATACGCGGAGTTCCTCGGCCTCGACGGCTCCCTCTACGTCGACGAGTACAACGAGCGCTTCGCCCCGCACGAGGAGACGGCGATCGCGGCCGTGCCGAGCGTCCCGCGATTCCACCACAGCAGGTGGCCGGCTGCGGCGGCGCTGCTCTTCGTCGCGCTCGTCGTCGCGGCAGGGCTCGCCGCCTGGCAGTTCCGCGGCGAGAAGAGTGCTGTCGCGCCGACGGCGGTAACCACCGCCGCGGCTCCCCGCCCGGTCGCCGCGCCGAAGACGAAGCCGAAGCCGGCCGCGGCGCGGAAGCCGCGGCTCGTCCGGCTCACGCTGACGGCGGCGCGTGGCGACTGCTGGGTGCTCGTGCGTGCCGGCTCGGAGACCGGCCGCATCCTCTACGAGCGGACCCTGCGGCAGGGCTCCACCGTCCACTTCACGCAGCGCCGGCCGCTCTGGGTCCGGGTCGGCGCCGGCCTCAACCTCGACGCGCGCGTCGGCGGGCGGCCGCTCCGCAGCCTGCCGCACATGACCGGGAACCTCCTGATCCGCGCTTAGGCCGAGGCGGCCTCGGGCTCGACCGCGGGCACGTCGCCCCAGAGTTCGTCGAGCCGGTAGTAGGCGCGGGCGTCGGGAGTGAACACGTGCAGGATGACGTCGAGGAAGTCGGCGAGGATCCACGTGCCCTCCTGCGTCCCGTCGACCGAGCGCGGCACCACCCGGCTCTCCTGCTTCATCTTCCCGTGCACCTCGTCCCAGATCGCCACGGTCTGGCGCGCGTTGCGACCGGTGCAGATCACGAAGTAGTCGGTGTACGTGCACACCGGCCGCATGTCGAGGATGACGACGTCTTGCGCCAGCTTCTCCTGGGCAAGAGCGGCGATACGACGAGCTTGTTCGAGGGAAGTCAGGTGGGTCTCGAGTCCTTTCCGGTTCGGGCGGAGTGTAGCCCAGGCTCGCGGACGTACAGGTGCCGGTCGGCGATCAGACGGGCGACCGCCTCCGGGACGAGCCCGTCGAGCCGCTCGCCAGCGGCCGCCCGTTCCCGCAGGTCGCGCGAGGCGATCGGGTGCGGCTGGATCTCGAAGAAGAGGATGCGCTCCGGATGCCGCACCTGCTCGAGCACGCTCTGCAGCCGCTCGCGCGGGAATCCGGGCCGCGTCGCGACGGCGAGCCGCGCCCGCTCCAGCACCTCGTCCGGCTCCTTCCAGGTGAGGAAGTCGGCGAACTCGTCGGCGCCGATCAGAAACAGCGGGTCATCCCAGTCGGCGTCCCGGAGCATGTCGATCGTCCGCGAGTACTCGTCGAGACGGACGTCCTCGTCGGGGAAGGCGGCGCGGGCCAGCTCGAGCCGCTCTTCCGCGTCGAGCACGGTCCCCTTGTGGCCCGGCTGCGCGCTGACGAGGACGACGAGCTGCGGCAGGCCGAAGTCCCGCTTCGCCGCGCGGACGACCTCGACGTGCCCCAGGTGGGGCGGGTCGAACGCGCCGCCGTAGAGGCCGGTCACCGCGGCTCGGTCCGACGACCGCGGCTCACTCCCACTCGAGCGTCTCCTCGCCGACCTCGACCTCCTGGCCCTTGCGGACGCCCGCGGCCTTCAGCGCCGCCTCGAGCTCCTCGCCCTCGGGCGCGCGGCCGGTGACGCGGAAGCCGCGGTCGGTGCGATAGATCCGGTAGGCCCGGCGCGGAGGCTGCGGCCGGTAGACGAGGAAGTCGACGAGCGGTGCCTCTTCCGGCTCCGGCTCGGGCGCGGCCTCGGCCGGGCAGAGCTCGAACAGGGCCCGCTTCAGGTCGTCGATCCCCGCGCCCGTCGCCGCCGAGACGCGAAAGACGCGGACGATCCGCTCGTCCTCGATGCCGAACTCCGGCTCGGGCTCGAGGTCGATCTTGTTCAGGACGACCGCCTGCGGGCGCCTGTCGAGACCCGCGCCGTACGCGGCGAGCTCGGCGTCGATCGTTCGCCAGCGCTCGTCGGCGTCGCCCTCCGAGACGTCGATCACGTGCAGCAGCAGCCGCGCGCGCTCGAGGTGGGCGAGGAACTCGTGACCGAGGCCGACGCCCTCGCTTGCTCCCTCGATCAGGCCCGGGACGTCCGCCACGGTGAGCTGCCGCGTCGCGTCCGGCGCGCCGACGGTGCCGAGCACGGGCGCGAGCGTCGTGAACGGGTACTCGGCTACCTTCGGGCGGGCGTTCGAGATCCGCGCCAAGAGCGACGACTTGCCCGCGTTCGGGAGGCCGGCCATCGCCGCGTCGGCGAGCAGCTTCAGGCGCAGCTCGAGGTCGGCCTCCTCGCCCGGAAGGCCGGTCTCGGCGAAGCGCGGAACCTGCCGCGTCGAGGTCGCGAAGCGGGCGTTGCCGCGCCCGCCCGCGCCTCCCTGGGCGAGCACGACGCGCGCGCCCGGATGCGCGAGGTCGGCGACGAGGCGTCCCTCGGAGTCGAGCACCTGCGTCCCGACGGGGACCGGTACCTCGACGTCGGCGCCGTCGGCGCCGTGTCGCCGCGACGGGCCGCCGGGCTCGCCCCGGCCCGCCTCGAGCCAGCGCCGCCGCCGGAAGGCGGAGAGGTCGCGCAGCGCGGGATCCGCGACGGCGAGGACGTCGCCGCCCCGCCCGCCGTCACCGCCGTCGGGCCCGCCCTTGGGGACGTGCTTCTCGCGGCGGAAGTGGATCGAGCCGTCCCCGCCCCGGCCGGCGGCGACGTGGAGCTTTGCGCGGTCGTGGAACATGCCTCACCGAACGGTACTCAGCGATGCAGGTGGGCGCGCGGAGCTTGATTTCGTTGACTCGGTCAACGAAAATGTCGGCATGGCGCCCGGGGCCCGATCCAGCGACGAGCGGGTCGCCGCGGTGCGCTCCTTCAACCGCTTCTACACGAACCAGATCGGCGTCCTCCGCGAGGGCCTCCTCGGCACGCCGTACTCGCTGACCGAGGCACGCGTCATCTTCGAGCTGGCGCAGGCCGATCGGCTCGAGGTGAGCGCGCTGCGCCGGGCGCTCGCCGTCGACCGTGGCTATCTGAGCCGGATCCTCGGCCGGTTCGAGGCGGGTGGCCTCGTCGCCCGGGAGCGCTCCAGCTCGGACGCGCGCCGGCAAGTCGTCCGGTTGACGGCCCGCGGGCGGTCCGCGTTCAAGACCCTCGACGGGCGCTCGATGGCGGAGACGCGGGAGCTGCTGACGGGGCTCGCCGAGGAGGACCAGCGGCGGCTGATCGCCTCGATGGACGTCATCCGCGGCGTGCTCGGACGCTCACCGGGCCGCGAGCCGTTCGTCGTCCGCGCCCCCATGTCCGGCGAGGCCGGCTGGGTCGTCGAGCGCCACGGCGCGATCTACGCCGAGGAGTTCGGCTGGAACCAGGACTTCGAGGGGCTCGTCGCCCGGATCGTCGCCGACTACCTCGAGCAGCGCAATCCAGGGCGCGAGGCGGCGTGGATCGCGGAGGTGGACGGCGAGCGCGCCGGCTGCGTCTTCTGCGTGGAGAAGGACGCGCGGACCGCGCAGCTCCGCCTCCTGCTCGTCGAGCGGTGGGCGCGCGGCCTGGGCCTCGGCCGCCGGCTCATCGAGGAGTGCATCGGCTTCGCCCGGCACGCCGGATACGAGGAGCTGACCCTCTGGACGAACGACGTCCTCACCGACGCGAGGCGCATCTACGAGCGAGCCGGCTTCGAGCTCATCGAGGAGGAGCCGCACCACAGCTTCGGCCACGACCTCGTCGGGCAATACTGGTCGCTCCCTCTTCGCCCGCCGGCGACACCCAAGGCTGCGACCTAGCGGAGCGGACGCCACGGCGCAGCCGAACCCACGCGAGCGGGGACGCTTCAACCCCACCGCTCGCGCAGCGCGAGCAATCGCCCCGCAGCCCCTGCCAGCGCGAAGCTGCCCGGAAGCTCTGCCGGCTACCGTTCCGGCGAAAGTCCGCCAGGACTTTCGCCGGTTACAGAGACGAAGCGGCGCTCGCCGCTCGTGCGGAACTCGACCTTGCCGTCGCGCGTGGCGAAGACCGTGTCGTCGCGGCCGAGCGCCGCGCCGGGGCCCGCGCGGAAGCGCGTGCCGCGCTGGCGGACGATGATCATCCCGGCCGTGACGTCCTGGCCGGCGAAGATCTTGACGCCGAGCATCTTGGGATTGGAGTCGCGCCCGTTGCGCGACGAGCCGAGACCCTTCTTGTGGGCCATTAGCCCTCAGCCTCCTTCGTGGCGGCGATTGCAGACTCGATCGCCGCGGTCGCGCCCTTGCGCTTCGCGTGCTGGCCCTCGTACGCGAGAGCGGCCTCGAGCGTGAGCAGGTCCCACGAGGGCGCGAGCTCGCTCACCTGGGCGACGGTCATGTCGGCGTAGCCCTCGGGAACGGCGCCGGCCTTCGCGGCCGGCGTGCGCCTCGGCTCGGCCTCGGGCTTCGGCTCCTCGGCCTTCTTCGCCGCGGCCTTCTTCGCCCCGATCGCCTCGATCTCGATCCGGGTCAGACGGCTGCGGTACCCGGTGTGCTTCTTGTAGCCCGACTTCGGCTTGTACTTGCCGATGCGGATCTTCTCCCCGAGCACGTGCTCGACGACGCGCGCGGTCACCGCCGCCTTCGGGGAGAGGTCGGCCGGGCCGTCGCCGCCGACGAGCAGGACGGCCGGCTGGAACGTCCTGCCGGCCTCGGTCTTGACGCGGTCGACGAGCAGCCGCTCGCCCTCGCGGACGCGGTATTGCTTGCCACCCAATGAGATGATCGCGTAGCTCATACGGAGAAAACGCGGGCGAATCGGCCCGCGAACGCGTGCAGTTTAGCGAACGGGCCCGTTAACTGCGCGAGCGCTCGAAGTCGTCGATCCACTCCGACATCGGCACGTAGCCTTCGCCTTGCGCCCCCGCGGGCTCGGGCTCCGCCGCGGGCTCGGCGGCCGGCTCGGGCTCCGGCTCCTGCTCGGGCTCGACCGGCGTCTCCGCGACGGCTTCGCCGCAGTTCTCGCCCGCGGCACCGGCCGCGGGCTTGCGCTTTCGGCCCTTGCCGCCTCGCGAGCCGCGCCGGGTCTTCTTCCTCGGCTGCGGCTCGGCGCCGTCCTCGGCGGGGGCGGCCTCGTCGGCCTCGACCGGCTCTTCCTCCCGCCCGAGCGTCTCGTCTGGGACGTGGATCCTGATCTCGGCCGCGGCCTCGACCTCCTCGGCCGCGGGCTCCTCGGCCTCGGGCTCCGCCTCGTCGACGGGCGCAACCTCGCCCTCGGCGGCGGGCTGCTTCTTCCGGCGACGGCCGCCGCGCGTGCCCCGGCGGGTCTTGCGCTTCGCCGCCTCCTCCGCCGCCGCCGCTTCGGTCTCCGCCGCTTCGACCTCCGGCTCCTCGGCGACCTCGACCTCCGCCTCGGCGACCTCGACCTCCGCCTCGGCGACCTCGACCTCCGCCTCGGGCTCATCGGCCTTCACGCCCTTGCGGGCGGGCGGCTTGCGGGTCGGCTTCTCCGCCTCGCCCTCGGCCGTAATCGGTTCGGCGACCTTCTTCGCCGACGCGGGTTGGACGAGCGCGCCGTACGCGATCCCGTCGAGCACGCGCTCGACGCGCACCTTGACCTTCTTGCCGACGAGCGCTGCGGCCCCGCCGACGCAGACGTCGAGGCCGTCAACCTTCCCGACCGCCGCATTGACGTCGTGCTTGGCGACCTCGACGAGTTCGAGCCGGACCTCGGCTCCCTCCTCGACCGGCGCCTCCGGCGCGAGATCGGCGAGCTTGCCCTCGGCCAGCACGAGGAAGTGGTCGGCGTGAACATCCTCTTTGCCCTCGAGGAAGAACCGCTTCTTCGTCTGAGCCTCGAGCTCGGCGAGCCGCCCCGCCCCCGACCCGATCAGGATCGTCGCGACCTTGGCCGCGACCTCGACCCGGTAGGCCTGGCTGCGCGAGGCGGCGGCGAGCGCCTTCAGGCGCCGCTCGACGTCGACTGCGGCCGACGTCTCGGAGATGACGATCCCGTCGCCGCCGCACGTCGGGCATTTCTTCGTCATCACCTCGCGCGGGCCGTCGGTGACGTTCTGCCGCGTCATCTCGACGAGGCCGAGCGGCGAGATCTCGACGACATACGTCTTCGTCCGGTCGCGCTCGAGCTCCGTGCGCAGCGCTTCCTCGACGGTCGCCCGGTTCTTCGGGTTCGCCATGTCGATGAAGTCGATGACGATGATCCCGCCGATGTCGCGCAGGCGCAGCTGGCGGACGACCTCTTTCACCGCCTCGAGGTTGTTCTTCGTGATCGTGTCCTCGAGCCGCGCGCTCGAGTTCTTGCCGCGGCCGCCGACGAAGCGACCGGTGTTGACGTCGATGACGGTGAACGCTTCGGCGTAGTCGAAGATCAGGTAGCCGCCCGAAGGCAGGTCGACGCGCTTGTTCAGCGTCGAGCGGATCTCAGCGTCGACGCCGAACGCCTCCATCAGCGGCTGGCGCTCCTTGTAGCGGACGACGCGCTCGACCATGTGCGGCGACGTCTTCTTCAGATAGCCGGTGATCCGCTTGTACGCACGGTCGTGGTCGACGTACGCCTTCTCGAAGTCGCCCGTGAAGAGGTCGCGCGTGACGCGGAGCGGCAGCTCGGCCTCCTGGTAGATCAGCTCGGGCGCCTTCGCGCCGGACGCGCGCGCCTCGATCGTCTTCCAGAGCCGCTGGAGGAAGACGAGGTCGCGCTCGATGTCCTCCTCGGACGCGCCCTCGGCGGCCGTGCGGACGATGACGCCGCCCTCCTTCAGCCCCAGCTTCTTGAGGATGTCCTTCAGGCGCTGGCGCTCGTCGTCGTCGAGCCGGCGCGAGACGCCGAGGCCCTCGCCCTGCGGGACGAAGACGACGAAGCGGCCGGGCAGCGAGATCTGCGTGGTCAGGCGCGCGCCCTTCGTCTTCATCGGGTCCTTGACCGCCTGGACGAGGATCGTCTGGCCCTTCGAGATCAGGTCCTGGATCTTGCGGCCATGGTGGCGGCCCTCGAGCTCGGGGACGACGATCTCGTCGACGTAGAGGAAGCCGTTCTTCTCGAGGCCGATCTCGACGAACGCGGCCTCCATCCCGGGTAGGACGTTGTCGACCTGGCCGAGATAGATGTTCCCGGCGATCGAGCGGCGCTCGGGGCGCTCGAGGTAGACCTCGGCGACCTTGCCGTCCTCGAGCACGGCGACGCGCTGCTCGCCGACGTCGACGGACACGAGCAGCTCGCGCTTCGCGGCGGGGAGAGGGGCGCGCTTCGGCGGCTGGCGGCGGCGGCCCTGACTCTGGCGACGCTCCGCACGCTGCGAGGTGGCGCGCTCCTGCTTGCGCTCGGGCTTCTTGCGCTCGGCCGTCTTGCGCTCGGCCGCCTTGCGCTCGGTCTTCTTCTCCTCCGGGGCCGCGGCCGGTTGCTCGGCAGCTGCGGCCGGCTTCTTGCGGCCGCGACCGCCCCGGCTGCCGCGGCGGCGCTTGGGTTTCGAGGGATCGCTTGCCGCCGCGTCCTCGGAGACGGGCGGCTCGGGGCTTACAGGGTCGGCTGGTGCAACGGGAGCGGCGGCCTCGACGGGCGCCTGCTCCGGCTCGGAATTCTTCCGACGACGGAACCAGGGCAAGTAGAAACTCCTTCGGTTGAGCGCGCGACGGCGACGCTCCGACGCTCGGAGCCGCGCGCGCGCTGCAGGTCATGTGAGAAAAACATCGGCATACGCCTCGAATACAGGCTAGCAGCCGCCTCCGCCCACGCCAGAGGCCGGGCGAGCCCATGGAATCCGAACACTTTTTTTACCGGCGAGCGGCTTAGCGGGCCGGCGGGCCGGAGACGGTTATTCGTGTCACGAACCAGGACGATCTCGTTCCGTGCCGGGCAGGCGCGCTCGGCAGAAAGGAGTGACGATGTCACGGTCGCTGAGAAGACGCTGGATGCTGACGGGGGCGCTCGTTGGTGGTGGTGCGACGCTCGCGGTGGCGATCGGCCTCGGGGCCCTGGCCGGTGCCGGGACGGCAGCGAGCGCCGCGGCGCCGGTGAACACCTCCCGGCCGACGGTCTCCGGAACGGCGCAGGAGGGACAGACGCTGACCGGCAACAGGGGCAGCTGGAGCGGCAACCCGACCGCCTACAACTACTTCTGGACGCGCTGCGACCGCAACGGCAACGCGTGCGCGGACATCAGCGGCGCTCACGCCGCAACCTACGTCCTCACCTCGGCCGATGTCGGCAACACGATCCGGTTCAAGGTCGAGGCGAAGAACGCAAGCGGCAGCACGTTCGCGTCATCGGTTCCGACCGCCGTGGTGAAGGCCGCGCCCAAGCCGACGGCGCCGGTGAATACGTCCCGGCCGACGGTCTCCGGAACGGCGCAGGAGGGACAGACGCTGACCGGCAACAGGGGCAGCTGGAGCGGCAACCCGACCGCCTACAGCTACTTCTGGACGCGCTGCGACCGCAACGGCAACTCGTGCGCGGACATCAGCGGCGCCCGCGCTGCCACCTACGTCCTCACCTCCGCAGACGTCGGCAACACCGTCCGGTTCAAGGTGGAGGCGAAGAACGCGGCCGGCAGCACGTTCGCGTCGTCTGCCCAGACCCCGGTCGTGACCGCTGCGCTGCCGCCCGCCGGCTCGGCGATTCCCGTCGACAAGGTCTCGCCGCCGGAGCGGCTCGTCGTCGACAGGGTCGCCTTCTCGCCGAACCCGGCCCGGTCGAGGAACCCGATCGTGGCCCGTTTCCACGTCGCCGACACACGCGGCTACTCGATTCAGGGTGCGCTCGTGTACGCGCTCGGGCTGCCCTACTCGTGGGCCCGCAACGCGACGGAGGTCTCGACCGACGCCACCGGCTGGGCAACGATCCTCCTGCGTCCGACCGCGGCGATGCCCCTCAAGCGGGGCGGCGCGCTCGTCGTCTTCGTTCGAGCCCGCAAGCCGGGCGACAACCTCTTGAGCGGCGTCTCGACGCGGCGCCTCGTTCAGGAGGGCATCAGCAGATGATTCGCCGCCCTCCTGGAGCACGGCCCGAGTGCCGTCCGCCGTAGGTCCTACGATCCTCCACGTGAGCGACCTCGGGGGTGATCCGATGCCGGCGAAACGACAAGCGGAAGAGCTGCTCATGATCGAGGAAGCGGATGCGTGGTTCGAGTACCTGGAGGCGACGCGGGGACAGTCGGCCGCCCGCTACCGCGAGCTCGAGCCGTGGGCCTGGGCGCGGCTCAGCCAGCGGCTGCGCGCGATCAGAGCCCGGCGGTCGAGACTCCGGCCGGCTGTCGCGTAGCGTGAGTTCCTGGGTTCCGGGACCCGAACCACTGCACGGCCGCCTCGCCGAGCGCACGGGTGCCCGCGTACGCGACGCCGGCCTTCAGGGCCCAGCCCGCCACCGGGACGACGTCGAGGAGCTCGCGTGCGAGCGCGCGGAAGCCGACGCCCGCGCCGAGCGTCGCTGCGATCTCGGGCAGCCGCTCGCGGTCGATCTCGACACCGTGAGCGGCGGCGATCCGCAGCACGAGCCGCAACTGGTTGAGCGTGATCAGCGGGAGGTCGGCACCGGGGATGAAGACCGCGGCGGCGACGATCGCGTTCTTGCGCGCGAACGACGCGATCAGCTGCTCGCAGACCGCATCACGTAGCACCGCGAGCCGCGCGGCCAGCGCCGTCGCGTCCTCGCCGAGCTTGCGGGCCACGGCCTCGGCGATCTCCTCGACCGGGAACCCGGAACCCGGGGTCAGTCGCACGACGTCGGTCGCCAGCACGTAGGGAATGCGCCCGTCGCCGTCGGTGATCGCCACGATCGGGACGCGGGCGCGGCGGGCACGCTTGAGCAGCTCCTCGTCGGCCTCCTTCACCGTGGAGCCGAGGACGTAGAGGTAGAGCGCCGCGCCCTCCGGGTCGCGGATGCGGACGGCCGCGGGATCCCCGTCGCGGACGAGCTCCTTGCGCAGGACGTCGGCGAGCGCGCCGCCCACCGCGAGCGGCCGGTCGTCCCGGGCCGAGGTCGAGATCTCCTTCGCGAGGCCGCGGAGGACGCCGATCCGGACCGGAAGCGCCACCGGATCAGCGCCGGCGCGACGGCACGCGGCCGCCGCGCGCGCGGCCGTGGATCGCGAGGAGCACGCCCATCGCGCACAGGTTCGCGATCATCGACGAGCCGCCGACGCTCACGAAGGGAAGCGGGATGCCCGTGATCGGAGCGATCCCCATCGTCATCCCGACGTTGACGAAGATCTGGAACAGGAGCGCGATCACGATCCCTCCGGCCACGACCGCGGAGAACATATCTCTTGCGACGGTGACGATCCGCAGCCCGCGCCAGATCACGAGCAGGTAGAGCCCGAGCAGGAGCGAGGCGCCCGCGAAGCCGCGCTGCTCGCCGTACGAGGCGAAGACGAAGTCGGTCGCGTGCTCGGGCAGGAAGTCGAGGTTCGTCTGCGTCGCGCCCTCGATCCCGCGGCCGCGCACCTGGCCGGAGGCGACGGCGACGATCGACTGGTTGATGTTGTACGTCGAGCCCGCCGGGTCGCTCGTCGGGTGCGTGAACCCCGTCAGACGTGACTGCTGGTACGGCTTCAGCACGTGCACCCCGGCCGCGGGGAGCAGCCAGAGCACGGCGAGCACGCCGACGAGGGCGACGGTCGCCGCGGCCGCGAGGTGCGTCCAGCGCGTCCCGGCGACGAACAGGACGGCGGCGAGCGCGGCGGTGTAGACGAGCGCGGTGCCGATGTCCGGTTGCAGGAAGACGAGCGCGATCGGGATGCAGGCGAGCCCGATCGTCGCCAGCATCGTGTCGACCTGATTGACGCGGCGGCTGCGCTCGGCGAGGAACCCCGCCAGCGCGAGCACGAACAGGAGCTTGCCGAACTCGGACGGCTGGAACTTGAAGAAGCCGATGTCGATCCAGCGCCGCGACCCGCGCACGACCTGTCCCTGCAGGTAGACGAGCACGATCGCGCCGATCGTCCCGCCGAAGATGACGCGCCAGTAGCGGCGGTAGAGGTCCGGGTCGATCAGCGTCGTCGCGACCAGGCCAACGAAGCCGATCGCCGCGTAGATCGCCTGGCGCTCGACGAAGTAACGGCTGTTGCCGGCGACGTCGTGGCGCGTGATCCCCTCGATCCCCCAGAGGCCGAGCCCGACGACGGCGACGACGGCGCCGAAGAGCAGCCAGTCAGTCCGGCGCACGACCGCGAGCGTCTCCACGGCGTCGCCGCGCCGCGCCCGGAGGCCTGCTCGGTGGGATCCGGCGTACTCGAGCATCAGTCGGAGTGGATCATCCCTGTCTGGATGGCGGACGTATGGAAGTACTGCTCAAACACCTTCAGCGCTGCCGGGGCGGCCGCGGTGCCGCCGTGGCCGCCGTTCTCGATCACGGCGCAGACGACGAGCGTCGGGTTGTCGTACGGGCCGAAGCCGCACCACCACGACTGATCCTGGAGGCCAGTGTAGCCCGGGAGGTGGACGACCTTCTCGGCCGTCCCGGTCTTGCCGGCGATCGGGACGGGGAAGCTCGAGAACACGGCGTACGAGGTGCCGAACGGCAGGTGCGCCGCCTCATAGAGGCCCTGGCGGACCACGGCGAGCGCGGCCACATCCACGTTCGCGGCCGCGGGAGCCGGAAGCGCACCGGTCAGCACCGCCGTCCCGTTCGGGTTCTCGATGTCGTAGAGCAGGTGCGGGGTGACGAGCCGGCCGCCGTTCGCGACGAGCGCATAGAAGCGGGCCATCTGCAACGGCGTCACGAGCAGGTCCTTCTGGCCGATCGCGAGCTGGATCGAATCGCCCGGCTTCCACAGCTTGTCGATCCGCCAGCAGCACGGATCCGTGCTGCGCGTGAAGGTGCGCTCCCGCCACTTGGGATCGGGAAGCAGGCCGGTCGCCTCGGGGCCGAGGTCGACGCCGGTGCTCTGGCCGAAGCCGAACTTCCCGGCCCACTTCTGCAGCGGCGAGCCGCGATAGGCGGGCAGGCCGTAGAACTTGTCGCCGAGCGCGTAGAAGTACGTGTCGCACGAGTAGGCGAGCGCCGTCCGCATGTCCATCGCCTGGTTCACGTACGGATCCCAGTTGTGGAAGACCTGCTTCGGCACATTGGCGTCGTGCGGCGAGGTGTACGCGCCCGTGCAGGGCAGGTACGCGTACGGCGAGATCAGGTGCTCCTGCATGGCCGCGAGCGCGGTCACCGGCTTGAAGGTCGAGCCGGGCGGATACGTGCCCGCCAGGGCCCGGTTCAGCGCCGGGTAGTTCTTCCGCTCGGCGGTCTTCTGCGTCAGCCCTTGGTCGGCCAGCTCCTTGCGCGTGACCCGCCCCGCGTAGACGGACGGCTTGTAGGACGGCGCCGAGGCCATGGCGATGATCGAGCCGTTGCGCGGGTCGAGCGCGACGATCGCGCCGCCGCGCGCCGCCCAGTGCCCGTCCGCCTGGGCGAGCCGGATGCCGTAGGCGAGGCCGCGCTCGGCCGCCTGCTGGACCCCGAGGTCGAGCGTCAGCCGGAGCTTGTGCCCGCCTGTCGGCCGCTGCGTCAGCGACAGCTCGCTGCGCGGCCGGCCGAGCGAGTTGACGCGGAGCTGCGCCTCACCGGGTTTCCCGCGCAGCCACTTGTCGTACGAGGCCTCGACCCCGCTCTGGCCGATCTCGTCGCCGGGGCGGTAGCCGGCCTTCTCGTCCCGCTTCAGCCGCGCGGGCGAGACCTCGCCGACGTAGCCGAGGATCTGCGCCGCGAGCGACCGGTACGGGTAGTGACGGATGTAGGTCTGCGTGATCTCGACGCCCGGGAAGTCGCCGCGATGCTCGGCCAGGAACGCGATTTGGTCCTCGTGCGCCGCGGCCTTCACGGTCACCGGGGTCAGCGCGTCATTGCCCCTCGCCTTGATCGCGGCCGCGATCTGGTAGAGCGGCACGCCCGCGATCCGAGCGAGCCGCTTCAGCTCGCGGTAGCGCTCGGCGTAGACCTTCGGCAGGTCGGCGGGCCAGATCTCGATCGCGGTCGCGCCCGCGTTCGTGACGAGCCGCTTGCCGTTGCGGTCGAGGATCGGACCGCGCTGCGCCTGGATCCTGACCGTCCGCAGCTGGTTGTTCTGCGCAGTCTTCAGGTACTGCGAGCCCTGGAGCACTTGTAGCGCCCAGAGGCGGAGGAATAGCGCGGCGAAGACGGCGAGCGCGGCGACGCCGAGGATCGCGACCCGCAGCGCGAGCTTCGGCGTCAGGCGGTGCGGCTCCTCGAGCCCGGGGCTCGGCGGCAGGTGGACGCGCTGGGGCGGGCGCGTGATCGTGCTAGCCAAGGAGCCGGACCTCCTGAGCGCGGTCGGCCCAGCCGAGCGGCCGCAGCAGCCGGCGCACGAGCCCGTAGACGGGCGCAGTGAGGACGAGGTTCAGCCCGATCGCCGGCCAGACGTCGCGCAGGACGGCACCGGCCGGAGCGTGCTGTCCGAGCATGAAGTGGACGAGCAGCGCGCCGAGCGCGTACAGCAGCGTCACGACGGCGACCGAGAGGAACGGCGCGTGGCCGCGGTCGCGTCCGGTCGTCTCGCCGTAGCGGCCGATCCAGTAGCCGGCGACTGTCAGGAGCAGCGAGGTCAGCCCGAGCATCTCGAGGTTCGCCGTGTCGACGACGAGGCCCGCGAAGAACCCGCCGGCGGCGCCCACGAGCGTCCCGCGCAGCAGCGCGATCGCGACGAGCGTGACGAGCAGGATGTCGGGCGTGCCGCCGAGGATGTCGGCCCCGGCGAGGATCGAGACCTGGACGATCGCCGCGACGAAGAGCAGGCCAGCGACCTTCACCGCATCGAGGGCACGTTCGCCTCTCACGGCGCCTCCGGAACCGGCTTCGTGCTGACGAGCGCCGCGACGGCGTCGAGCGAGCCGAAGTCCACGTACGTCTCGACCTGGATTCGCTTGTAGAGGTCGGTGTCGGTCTGCCCGACCTTGACGACTCGGCCGATCGGGATCCCGCGCGGATAGACGTCCGGGTAGCGCGCGTTGCGCGTCCCGGCGGTGACGACGACGTCGCCGGGATTCACGACCAGGTCCTTCGTGACGCGGTCCAGCGCGAAGGTGTTGGCCTGGCCGCGCTCGAGCAGGCCGATCACGCCCGTGTTGAGGTCGTAGGCCGCGACGGCGCTGTCGGCGTCGGTCAGGAGCGTGACCTGGCTCGAGTGGGTGGCGACGCGGGTCACCTCGCCGACGAGGCCGTCGCTCGTGACGACGGGCGTGTGCAGCCGGATGCCGCGGTTCGACCCGGCGGCGATCGCGACCTGCTGCTGGAACGGGCCGCCCGGGAACGAGATCACGCGTGCGTTCACCGGCCGATAGTCGGCGGGGAACTGCGGGCTGTCCTGGTAGTCGAGCAGGGCGCGGAGCTGCCGCGCCTCGTGGGCAGCGTTCGCGTTCGCGAACACCTGCTGGCGCAGCTGCTCAACCTCGCGCCGCAGCTTCGTGTTCTCCGATTTCGCCCCGACGAGGCCGCTGAAGTACCCGTAGACGTCCCGGAACGGCCGCGCGACGCGCTCGGCGGCGACCTGAAACGGCTGCAGCACCGCGGCGCCGGCGTTCTGGGCCTGGTGCAGCGCACCGCCGTCGGTCTCCCGCACGGAGATCGTGATCAGCGCGAGCGAGACGAGCACGAGCGCCCCGAGTAGGACGCGGCGTCTGAGGACGCTGCGGCTGCGAGAGGGGTATGCCGGGGCGGCGGAACGCTGGACGGAGCCGGCCAGGACAGCCGCGCGTACGGTTCGATTCCGGGGCACGAGCGAGGCCTTAGGTTACCGCGGCTTCCGGCGTGCGGGAGTGCCGAAAGCTACGTATCCCTCGCGTGGACGAGTAGGTCCAGCCCGGCGAAGGGATCCTCGACCGTCGTCAGGAGCTCGAAGCCGAGCTTCTCCATCACCCGGCGCGAGGCGGCGTTCTCGGCGAGGCAGATACTGACGAGCCGGTCGAAGCCGAGCTCGTCGTGCCCCCAGCGGACGCACGCGGCGCCTGCCTCCGTGGCGAGGCCGCGGCCCCACCACGTCGGCTCGATCGCCCAGCCGACCTCCGGATTGGGTCGCCAGGCGCGGTGGTAGGCGACGCCGCTGCGGCCGACGAGCGTCCCCGTCTCGCGGTGCTCGACCGCGAGGATGCCGAAGCCGTGCTCGTCCCAGTGCTCGGCGTACCGTGCCAGCGCCGAGGCGGACTCCGGACGGCTCATCGGCCCGCGGCCCATGTGGCGCATGAAGAGCGGATCCGCGTGCCAGCGAGCGAGCGCGTCGAGGTCGTCGTCCCGGAAGCGGCGCAACAGGAGCCGGTCCGTCTGGAGGACGACTGTCAGCTGTAGCGGCGGCCGTTGCGGCTGCGTGCGCGCGCCCGGTTCGAACGGTGGATCGCCTCGAACTCCTCGAGGCTCCGACCGGAGCCGACCGCGACGCAGGTCAGGGGCGACTCGGCGAGGTGAACGGGCATCTGCGTCTCGTGGCGTAGCCGCTCGTCGAGCCCGGTCAGGAGCGACCCGCCCCCGGCGAGCACGATCCCGCGGTCCATGATGTCGGCGGCGAGCTCGGGCGGCGTCTTGTCCAGGGTGGACTTGATCGCCTCGATGATCTGTGTGACCGGCTCGTCGAGCGCGCGGCGGATCTCCTCGGAGGTGAGGACCACGGTCTTCGGCAGGCCGGTGAGCATGTCGCGGCCGCGCACCTCCGCCTGGACCTCCTCCTTCATGTCCCAGGCCGAGCCGACCTCGAGCTTGATCTCCTCGGCCGTCTGCTGGCCGACGAGCAACTTGTAGTCGCGCTTGATGTGGTTGATGATCGCCTCGTCCATCTCGTCACCGCCGACGCGCAGCGACTGGCTGACGACGATTCCGCCGAGCGAGATGACGGCGACCTCGGTCGTGCCGCCGCCGATGTCGACGATCATGTTCCCGGTCGGCTCGGCGACGGGGAGCCCGGCGCCGATCGCGGCGGCCATCGGCTCCTCGATCAGGTAGGCCTGGCGCGCGCCGGCCGAGAGGGTCGCCTCCTCGACCGCGCGCTTCTCGACGCCGGTCACGCCCGACGGGACGCAGACGACGACGCGCGGATGCGCGAACCGGTGCTGGTGGACCTTCTGGATGAAGTGGCGGAGCATCTGCTCGGTGACGTCGAAGTCGGCGATGACGCCGTCCTTGAGCGGACGGATCGCCTGGATCGTCCCGGGCGTGCGGCCGAGCATCCGCTTCGCCTCGACCCCCACTGCATGCACCTCGCCGGAGCGCTGGTCGATCGCGACGACGCTCGGCTCGGAGAGCACGATCCCCCGTCCGCGCACGTAGACGAGCGTGTTGGCGGTGCCGAGGTCCACGGCCATGTCGCGGCCGCCGAAGCCCGTCATCGAGGAGAAGAGACCCATGCCCGCTATGAGTCTACTGACATGGGCGGCGACGCCTGTGGAAAGGTTTTCCGAACCCGAACATTTGCTCAGTCGGACCGCAACATTCGGGCGGCCGGTTCTCGCTACGGTGCACTCAAGGGAATCGAAAACTGACGATAGGAATGAACATGACCACACTCATCATCATCGTCGGCTACGGCACGGCCGCCCTGCTTTCTCGCGGCGCCGCTGTGACCGCCGCCCGCGCCATCGCGGCGCGCGCCCGGACGCTCAGCTCCTAGCAGCTCCTAGCCGAACCCGTAGGCGCCCGGAAACCGCTCCGCCAGGAGCCGGACGAGGAGCGCCGCCGGCAAGCCCACGACGTTGAGGTAGTCGCCCTCGATCCGCTCGACGAGGGCGGCTCCCCGTCCCTGGACGGCGTACGCACCGGCCCGGCCTTCCCACTCGCCGCCCGCGACGGAGGAGGCCAGGTCGCGCGGGGTCAGCTTCCGGAACGTGACGAAGGTCGTGTCCGCGTCGACGAGCTCCCAGGCGGGCGTCAGCAGACAGACACCCGAGATGACGGCGTGCGTTTGCCCGGACAGCGCCTCCAGCGTCGCCTCCGCCTCACCGGCGTCGGCGGGCTTGCCGTAGATGCGGCCGCCGAGCACGACCGCGGTGTCGACGCCGAGGACGGGGCACTCGCCCCCGTCGGCGGCGACCGAGCGCGCCTTCCCCTGCGCGTGCTCGCGCACGAGCTCGAGCGCGTCGGCGTGCGGGGGATCGTGCTCGTGGTAGTTCGGCGTGACGACCTCGAACGGGATGCCGAGCTGCTCGAGGATCGCGCGCCGCTGCGGCGAGGTCGACGCGAGCAGGAGCGGTGCGACGGGCGGGTGGCTCATCGCTTGCGCGCGACCCAAAGGTCCTCGGCCGGCCAGCGCCACGCCCACTCGGCCGTGACGTAGTCGTAATAGCTGTGCGTCTTCCGCTCGTCGGGCGCGTAGAGCTCGTGCAGCGCCTCGACCTCGAAGCCGTGGTCGCGCAGGAGCCGGATCCAGTCGCCGTGCGGCGGGTGATACTCGACCCCCTCCTCGCCGGGCCACTCGACGCGGTACAGGCCGCGCTGGGGACGCTGGAGCCGCTCCTCGGCCTGACCGGTGTCGGGCAAGCAGACCGTGACGAGCGGCGAGTTCGTGAGGAAGACGAGGCGGCCGGCGGGGCGCAGCAGCCTGTGCGCCTCGGCGAGCCACCGCTCCGGGACGGCCCAGAGCGAGGCGCCGTACTCCGAGACGGCGAGGTCGAAGGACGCGTCCGGAAGCGGCACCGCCTCCGCCGCCGCCTCGACGAGCGGGAACTCGATCCCGGTCTCCGCCTGCATCCGCCGCGCCGTCGCGAGCTGCGCCGGAGTCGGGTCGACGCCGACCGGCCGCGCGCCGAGCTTCGCGAGCCTGGCGGAGAAGTACGCCGTGCCGCAGCCAAGCTCGACGACGTCGAGACCGGCGACGATGCCGAGAGCGCCGACCTCCGACTCGGGCACGCCGAACACGCCCCAGAGGACCTCGTCGGCTGCCCACGCCTGCGGCGCGTTCGCGTCGGTGTACTCGGCGTTCGACTTCGTCCAGGTCGCGACGTTCCGCCCGACCGAGTCGGGGAGGCCGCTAGACGAGCTCATCGTCGGAGAACCAGAGCGCGATCTCCCGCTCCGCCGACTCCGGCGAGTCCGAGCCGTGCACGAGATTGTCGGGCATCGACAGGGCGAGGTCGCCGCGGATCGAGCCGGGCTCCGCGTCGGCCGGATTCGTCGCGCCGATCGTCTTGCGCATGGTCGCGATCGCGTCCTCGCCCTCGACGACGAGCGCCCACGTCGGGGCGGAGGTGATGAACCGGACGAGCTCGTCGAAGAACGGCTTCTCGCGGTGCTCGTCGTAGTGGCGCTCGCCGAGGTCGCGTCGCACCTGCACGAGCTTTCCGGCGCGTAGGACGAAGCCGCGCTTCTCGATCCGGCCGAGGATGTCGCCGACCAGCGACCGCTGAACGGCGTCCGGCTTAATCAGGACCAGAGTCCGCTCCACAGCCACGCTACGCGTCCTGGTTACGTCGCGGCCGAACACCGCAGCGAGTCACGCGACAACTCCGCGGCAACTGCTGTTGCTCTCATACACCACAAGCCGGCGGAGTCTATTCGGATCTGCGCCGCCGCGACTCGAGCCGCGGGAACTCACCGACGGCCGTCGGCTCGACCGGGGTCTCGCAGAACGGGCAGACCTGCCAGAGCGCCTCGAGCGGCGCCTTGCAGCTCACACAGGCCTGTCTCAGCTTCGTCGTGCAGATCGGGCAGACGAGGAAGGTCGCGTCGACCTCGGAACGGCAGACGGGGCAGTGCAGGTCGCGGCGCGAGAGCCGCTCCTCCATCGCCTTGATCTCGAGCTCGCGCTCGCGCACGTCCTCGAGGTACTCGGGCGGCCGGAAGAGCATGTAGATGAACGGCCCCACGAACGGGGGCACGAGCCCGAGCAGCGTCGCCATCACGACGAGCCAGGGATCCTCGATCCGCCGCCGCGCGTCCTTGTACACCCAGTACGCGAACGAGAGCCAGAAGACGACCGCGAAGAGGATCAGGAGGTTGCGGATCACGAGCCAGGTGCCCGAGTTGAAGAAGTCGTGCACCCCGCCGAAGGTCGAAGCCGTGATCACAGGAGCATCCTTCCTATCAAGTACCCGGCGAGAAACGCGCCGCCGACGATCGCGAGGAGCACGAACCCGGCGACGGCGAACACCGTCAGCTTGTCGCGGACGTTCGCCATGGTACGTGCTCCTCCTTGTACAGGTCGGCCAGGAGGTACAGGGAGCCGGTGACGAGGACGGCGCCGTCCGGGCCGGCCAGCTCGCGGGCCCGCTCGAGGGCGCGTCCGGGCCCGGGAACGGCCTCGATCGTCTCGAAGTGCCCACGCGCCGCCGCGGCGAGCGCCTCGGCCGAGAGCGCCCGGCCGCTGGACGAGGCCGTGGCCACGAGCGTGTCCCCGAGCACCGAGAGCGCCCGCAGCATCAGCTCGGGACGCTTGTCGGCCAGGATCGAGGCGACGACGACGTAGCGGCGGGTCGGCAGGCGCGGCAGCAGCCAGCCGATCCCCGCCATGTTGTGGGCGCCGTCCCAGAGCTCGAGCGGCGCGTCGCCGCGGTGCTCCATCCGGCCGGGGAGACGGACGGCCGAGGCGGGCGACGGATCGACGTCGCGGCCGAGGAAGCGCTCGGCGGCGGCGACGGCCAGCGCGAGGTTCGAGCGGGCGACGACGACGACCTCGTCTGCGCCCTCGTCCCGGGCGAGCTCCTCCCACTCCGGCTCGCCGAGTACGACCGTGTTGCCCGGATGGACGACGGCGAGCTTCTCGGCGGCGATCTCCTCCCGCGTCGAGCCGAGCACGTCGGTGTGCTCGAGCGCGACGCTCGTCAGGACGACGACGCGCGTGTCGAGGACGTTCGTGGCGTCGTAGCGGCCGCCGAGTCCGGCCTCGACGACGGCGACGCCCACCCCGGCCGCTGCGAACGCCGCCAGCGCCGCCGCGGTCAGCGCTTCGAACTGGGTCGCTTCGAGCCGCTCGGCCGCGCGCCGCACGCGTGCGACGGCGGCCTCGAAGTCCGCCTCCTCGCCGCCGACGCGGATCCGCTCGGCCCAACCGCTCACGTGCGGCGAGACGTACGTCCCGACGGTCAGGCCCGCGTCCGCGAGCAGCGCCTCGAGCATCCGCACGGTCGTCGACTTCCCGTTCGTGCCGACGACGTGGATCGCGGGGTAGGCGAGCTGCGGGTCGCCGAGCTCGCGCAGGAGCGCACGGATGCGCTCGAGCCCGAAGCCATCCGCCGGCCACGGGGACAGAGACTCGATCCACGCCGTCTGGTCGTTCAGAATGTCTCCCGGCCGCTCGCGCACGGGTTCATTCTGGGCATTCGCGACATTCCGCGGCAGCGCGTCCCTGCGGTCGAGGCCGGACGAAGAAAGGAGCTCCACATGGCATATCTCAGACCGAACCTGTTCGAGCGGCTCGTGCTCAACCGGATCGCTCGCCGGCTCGGGATCGGCGGCACCGCGACGCTCGTCGTTCCCGGCCGCCGCAGCGGCCGGCCTCAGAAGGTCGCCGTCATCCCGTTCGAGTACGACGGAGCGCGCTACGTGCTGTCCACGCGCGGCGAGTCGAACAGGGTCCGCAACCTCCGAGCCGCCGGCAAGGCCGAGCTGCAACATGGACGCGCGACCGAATCGGTTCGGGGGACCGAGGTTCCGTTGGCCGAACGCCCGCCGATCATCGCCGCGTACCGTCAGAAGACGCGCAAGATCACGGGCACGTACTTCGACAAGCTGCCCGACGCGGCCGACCACCCGGTCTTCCGGCTCGAGCCGGCGAGCTAGGAGCGTGGGTCGCTATTCGCGCGTGTCGACCGGTCATTTCGGACGGACGCGCAGGAAGCCTGCGCGTCCTGAGGACGGCGCCGGCAAGCGGCGCCTAGCCGAGCGCGTCGAGCTCGCGGCGGTAGCGCTCGAGCTTCTCACGCTCGGCCTGGACGACCTCGGGCGGCGCCTTCTCGACGAAGCGCTCGTTGGCGAGCATCCGCTCGGCACGCTCGATCTCGGCCCGCAGGCGCGAGCGCTCCGCCTCGACGTTGCCGTTCGCCTGCACGCGCTCAGGCCGGACGACGGCCTCGAAGATCCGCTTCTCGTCGCCCTCCAGCGCCGTCAGCACGCCGCTGCGCCGGAATCGCTCCGCAGCCTCCTGCACGTGCACGAGCGCATCTGCGTCGGCGGCGAAGCGCTCGTCCGGGACGGGCCACGGCGCGACGATCAGCCGGCACTCGCGCTCGGGCAGCGCCGTCCAGATCTCCTCGGTCACGTGCGGCATCAGCGGATGGAGGAGCTTCAGCAGCCGCTCGAGCGCGGCGAGCGCCGTCGCGCGCGCGTCGGTGTCCTCGGCGTAGAGCCTCGGCTTCACGGCCTCGAGATACCAGTCGCAGAAGTCGTCGAAGGTGAGGTGGTAGAGCCGGTCGGCGGCATGCGCGAAGTCGTAGACCGAGAGATGATGAGCGACCTCGCCCCTCGTCGCGTCGATCCGGGCGAGGATCCAGCGTTCCTCGAGCGACTGCGGGCGCGGCTCCACCTCGCCGCCCCCGGCCGCCTGCAACAGGAGACGGCTCGCGTTCCAGAGCTTGTTCGCGAGCCGCCGGCCCTCCTCGATCGCGCCCACCGAGAAGCGGACGTCCTGCGTGGACGACATCTTCGCGAGGCCGTAGCGCGTCGCGTCGGCGCCGTGCTGGTCGATCGTCTCGATCGGGTCGACGCCGTTGCCGAGGCTCTTCGACATCCGCCGCCCGTCGGGCGCGAGCACCGTCGAGTGGATGATCACGTCGTGGAAGGGGACCTCGCCGAGCAGCTCGAGCCCGGCCATCAGCATCCGGTTCACCCAGAGGAAGATGATCTCGCGGCCCGTCGAGTTGACGTCGCCCGGGTAGAAGGCGCGGAGCTCCGGCGTCTCGTCGGGCCAGCCGAGCGTCGCGAACGGCCAGAGCGCCGATGAGAACCAGGTGTCGAGCACGTCTGCGTCGCGCACGAGCTCGGTCGAGTCGCACTCGGCGCAGTCGCGCGGCTCGGTCTCGGCCACCGTCACGTGGCCGTCCGGGCAGTACCAGATCGGCAGCTGGTGGCCCCACCAGAGCTGGCGCGAGATGTTCCAGGGCCGGATCGACCGGAGCCAGTCGAGCGCCACGCGCCCGTGCACGGGCGGCGTGAAGCGGACGCGGCCGGCCTCGATCTCCCGGATCGCCGGGACGGCGAGCTCGTCCATCGTGCACCACCACTGCAGCGAGATCAGCGGCTGGATCCGGGTCCCGGAGCGCTCGCAGTGGCCGACCGAATGCCGGTAGGCCTCGCGCCCGGCGAGCTGGTCGTGCTCGCGCAGCCACTCGAGGACCCGCTCGTCGGCCTCGTCCTCGGTCAGGCCCTCGAAGCCGTCGACAGTCATCCGTCCGTCGAGGCCGATCACGGTCAGCTCGGGCAGCTTGTGGTCGCGGCCGATCTCGAAGTCGATCGGGTCGTGGCCCGGGGTGATCTTCAGGGCGCCCGTGCCGAACTCGGGATCGACCCGTTCGTCGGCGATGATCGGCACCCGGCGGCCGACGACGGGCACGATCGCCTCCTCGTCGAGCAGGTGCCGGTAGCGCGCGTCGTCCGGGTGCACGGCGACCGCGACGTCGGCGAGGATCGTCGCCGGCCGCGCGGTCGCGATCGTCACCGAGCCGGTGCCGTCGGCGAGCGGGTAGCGCGCGTAGGTGAGCGCGTCGTCCACGTCGCGGTACTCGACCTCGAGGTCGGAGATCGACGTCTGGCAGTCGGGGCACCAGTTGATGATCCGGTTGTCTCGGAAGATCCAGCCGCGGATCGTGAAGCGCTCGCGCGAGTAGTCGAGCGAGCAGCCGAGCCGCCTGAACTGGTCCATGATCTCGCCGCCGTACTGGTGCAGCCAGGCCCAGATCCGCTCGAGGAACCCCTCGCGCCCGATCTCCTGTCGGCTCGTTCCCTCCTTGCGCAGCTCCTTCTCGACCACCGCCTGCGTGGCGATGCCCGCGTGGTCGTAGCCGGGCTGCCAGAGGGTGTTGAAGCCACGCATCCGATGCCAGCGGATCAGGATGTCCTGCGTCGTCCCGTTGAGGGCGTGGCCCATGTGCAGCCGCCCGGTCACGTTCGGGGGCGGCACCGCGATCACGTAGGTCGGCGCGTCCGAGTAGGGGTCGGCCCCGTAGTGGCCTTCCTCCTCCCAGACGCGCTGCCAGCGCTCCTCGACGCCCGCGGGCTTGTAGAGCGGGTCCATCACAGGTTCCCGATCCTAGCCTCGGGCCGCGGAGGCCCGCCGATGAGCTCAGGCAGCGACGATGGCTCGAGTATGCCGAAGACGCGGCACACTGCGGGCATGAAGCGGCTCGACCGCCTGCTGATCGCGGCCGCGCTCGTGCTCGCGGCCGTGATCGCCGCCGACGCGCTGCGCGGGCACCGCTCCTCGTCGGCGCCCGCGCCCGCCGCGACGACCGCGGCGGCGACACTGGAGACGCAGACCTGGCCGGCCCATTCGGAGATGTCGCTGCCGCCTGCCCCCGTGCCCGAGCGGGTGCGGCTCGTTCCGTCGACGACGGCCTTCCTGCGCAACTGCCCGGCGCGCAGCCTCGCCCTCGGCGTCGGCCCGGGGCCGATCCTCTCGCTCAGCTACGCGGGCGGGCCCTGTCACGTTCCGCCGCTGCGGCTGCATGCGGTCGTGCGGAACGCCGCGGGCAGGATCGTCTACCGCGGCCCCGCGCTCGCGCACGAAGACCTCTCGGGAAACTACGCCGGCAAGGCCGAGGTGTTCGCGACGCTCGCCCCGCGCGCCCTCGCGGGCTGCCGCTCGACGCCGCTTCGCGCCACGATCAGCGGCTCCGGCTTGAGGGCGAGCGGCCCGATCCGCTGCCTCGGCGGCCCGTAGCTCATCGGTAGTAGCGAAACAGGAGCTCGGCGACGCACACCGGTTTGTCGTGGCCTTCGCGCTCCACCGTGGCGGCGAGCTTGACCTGCACCCCGCCCTCGACCTCGGTCACGTCCTCGACGCGGAAGCGCGCCCGGACGCGTGAGCCGACGGGAACCGGCGCCGGGAAGCGGACCCGGTCGAGGCCGTAGTTGAGCGCCATCCCGCCCTCGACCGGCAGGAGCTCGTAGGCGAACGGGACGAGCAGCGAGAGCGTCAGGTAGCCGTGGCCGATCGTCGTCCCGAACGGGCCCGCCGCGGCGCGTTCCGGGTCGACGTGAATCCACTGGTGATCCTCGGTCGCCTCCGCGAAGGCGTCGATCCGCTGCTGGGCGATCTCCTTCCACTCGCTCGGGCCGAGCTCGAGCCCGGGCTTGAGCTCATCGACTCTCACCGAGCACCCCCCTCTTACGACGGCGCGGTGGCGCATGTTAAGGACTGGGGGCGGCGAGGACCGGGATCGCGGCGATCTTCTCTTCGTCGAGGTGGTCCCAGAGGATCCCCGGCGGCCGCCGCCGCGCTCCGGTCTCGACGACCTCGTCCGGCGTGACGATCAGCTCGACGCGGAAGTCGTGCGCTGTCTCCGGCAGCTCCTCGTCGAGCAGCTGGAGCCGGTGGACAGTCGTCGCGATCACCGTCCGTTCGTCGACCAGGCCGCGCTCGATGAGCAGCGCGAGCTCGAGATCGGAGTATCCGCCGCCCTTCCCCACGCGAACCCCCTTGCGGTTCACAGCCACGCTGCCGCAAACGACGAGATCGACGCGCTTCATCTCGGCGATCGCCGTGGGGGCGCCGTCCCGCATCGCCTTCTTGATCGTCGGGTCGACCTCGACCTCGACGAACGGCTTCGCCTCTGCGAGCCGCGGGACGGCCATGTAGAGGAGCTTCCCGTCGCGGCGGGCGCGCCGCCGAACCGGGAGCTGCGGCGCGTCCGGGTTCGCCTTGACGACGCGAGCTGCGTGCCACTGCCCCGTCGCTGCCAGCCGTTCGGCCGCCTGCTCGGCGCCGCGGAAATTCGGGATCCGGCCGCGGGCGCCAGGGAACCGCGCCGCGTGCTCGCGTTCGAGCAGCTCCCAGATCCGCTCGCGGACGGCCTGCTTCTCGTCCGCCGCATGCGCGTTTCGGCGCTCTTCTGTCACCAAGCAGCCACGCCTTCGGTCGTGATGTAGATGTACACCTACATCACGTGAGTCGACGGACACAGATCACACTCGAGGATCGGCAGCATGCGCTCCTCGTCGATGAGGCAGCACGAACGGGCCTCTCGATGGCGGAGCTCGTTCGCCGGGCGGTCGACAATGTCTACCGCCCCCATGGACGGCCGCGCGTAAAGGGCTTCGAGGTGAGCGTCGGCGTCTGGCGAGAGCCTGACGCTGCGCTCGCCGGCCGCCGAGTCGTGCCGCGCTAGGCGCCGCTTGCCGGCGCCGCCCTCAGGCCGCGCGGCTGTGCCGCGCGGCCGTCCGCAACGACCGGTCGACACGCGTGAATAGAGACCCGCGCTCCTAGGCCGACTCTTCGACGAGCTCGTCGGGCTCGTC
>WNGD01002624.1_pt1 | contig 29947 bp, 26 predicted proteins | sample 5400671 | NCBI WGS metagenome assembly WNGD01 (sample SAMN13153369, study PRJNA577476) | soil metagenome | isolation source: 40 cm soil or saprolite under grassland replicate 2 | place: USA:California | collected 2016-06-15
CGATCGTCGCCCAGCGGCGTTTCGACGACGAGACCGCGGCCCGGGGCCACTGGGAGGCCCTGCGGGCGGACGCCAGCCAGCTCGACGCGGCTGCCTTCCGCGAACGCCACCTGCCCGAGGGCGCTACGACGCCAGCGCGCGGGCGGCCGGCAGGTCGCTCACCGCGATAGCCAGGTCCTTGGAGCCGTCATACGAACCGGGGAGGCAGCTCACCCAGGTCGCCGAGCGTCTACCTGGCCCTCCAGCCCGACCACGATCTCGGTCACCATCCTGGCCACATCCGGCGCTCCGGAAGGAAAGCGGCGGGCCCACGGCGCTGTCCGGGTGGGATCGGGAGCGCCGGGGCCCGCGAAAGGGAGGCCACACGGATCACGCGGCAGGTGACGCCGGGCCTCCATTTATGAGAGTACGGCCAAGAAGACACATTCGCCAGCCCTCTGTTGTGGGAAAGAACCTGAAGCTGCTACGGTCAGGCACCGGCAGCTCGACGTCGGCTTGCTTGGAGGTGTGTCCGATGGTTCCCCGTCCCGGCAGTGAGGCTCCCGACCGGAACCTCGCCCTCGAACTGGTTCGTGTCACCGAAGCGGCGGCGATGGCGGCCGCTCGCAAGATGGGCTACGGCGACAAGGAGATGGTCGACCAGGCGGCCGTCGACGCGATGCGGGCGGTGCTCGGCTCGGTGCCGATGAGCGGCGTGGTGGTGATCGGCGAGGGCGAGAAGGACAACGCGCCGATGCTCTACAACGGCGAGGAGATCGGCAACGGCCAGGACCCGCAGGTGGACATCGCGGTCGACCCGGTGGACGGCACCACCCTGACGGCCAAGGCGATGCCGAACGGGATCTCGGTGGTCGCCCTGTCGGAGCGGGGCACGATGTTCGACCCGGGTCCCTGCGTCTACATGGACAAGCTCGCGGTCGGCCCGGAGGGCGCCGACGCGGTCGATTTCGAGGCGCCGCTGACCGGCAACCTGCTCGCGCTGGCCAAGGCCAAGGGCGGGGACGTTCGCGACCTCACCGTCTGCATCCTCGACCGCCCGCGGCACGAGGCGATCGTGCGCGAGGTCCGCGAGGCGGGCGCCCGCATCAAGTTCATCACCGACGGCGACGTGGCCGGCGCGATCATGGCGGCCCGCGAGGGCACCGGCGTCGACCTGATGGTCGGCATCGGCGGCACGCCCGAGGGCGTGATCGCCGCCTGCGCCCTCAAGTGCCTGGACGGCGCCATGTTCGGCAAGCTCTACCCGCGCAACGACGAGGAGCGTGCGGCCGCCCTGGCGCAGGGCTACGACCTCGACCGGGTACTCAGCATCGACGACCTGGTGCGCGGCGACAACGTGTTCTTCGCCGCCACCGGCGTGACCGACGGCGAGCTGCTGCGCGGGGTCCGCTTCGACCGCCGCGGCGCGCTCACCCAGTCGCTGTCGATGCGCTCCAAGTCGGGCACCACCCGCCTGATCGACGCCCGCCACCAGCTCAGCAAGCTGAGCCGCTACTCGAGCATCGACTTCGGATAATCGACAGGCTGACAGCTGTTGTTACTGCGTGGTAACCGGGTTATCGTGGGGCCCGGTCTGCTTGCCTGGTCGGAATCGCCCACTTGGGGAGGAGCCTCATGAGCCAGATCGACGCTTCGGACTTCGCTTCGCTCAGCTCGGCGCTGGAGGATCACTCGAACGAGGACGTCCTGGCCGCGATCCAGTCGCAGGAAGGCGGCGCGGCCCAGGTCCTCGACCAGGTCTTCACGGGCATGTGCCAGTCCTTCAACCCGAGCAAGGCCGCCGGCCAGCAGGCCACCGTCCAGTACGACATCGGCGTCCCCGAGGGCGCCCTCCCCTACACGATGCGCATCGCCGACGGGGCCTGCCAGTTCGAGCGCGGCACCGCCGACAACCCCCGGGTGACCCTGCGCGTCGGCCTGGTCGACTTCCTGCGCCTGATCACCGGAAAAGCCAACGGCGTGCAGCTGTTCATGACCGGCAAGCTGAAGGTCTCTGGCGACATGTTCTTCGCCCAGACCTTCCAGACCTGGTTCGACCGCCCCAGTTAGTCGATGGGGAAGGTGATCTCGGCCAGGACGGCGCGGTGGTCGGAGGCGGTGCTGGCGACGATGCGGGTGCGGCGCGGGCGGCCCAGGCCGTAGCCGAGGATCTGGTCGATCTGGACGGTGGGCCACAGCTTCCCGGGCGGTTGGTTGCGGAAGGTCCCGCCATGGACCAGCGGCCGCCAGCCGGGCAGCGAGCCGGCGTGCGCCACCCGCCGCCACATGTTCAGGTCGCCGAGCAGCAGCTTCGGCGCCGGACAGCCGCGCAGCCGGCGTTGCAGCCAGCGGAGCTGCCGCAGGTTCAGGCCCGGCTCCACCGCCAGGTGGGTGGCGGCCACCGTCACGTCCGGCCCGCCGCCGGAGGGGTCCGGGAGGGTCGCGACCAGCGCCACCCGCTCCTCCGGACCGTGCACGAGCGGCCTTGGCAGGCAGAGCGTCACCGCCCCGGCGAGCGGCACCCGGGACAGCATCGCGATGCCATAGCCGCTCTCCCCTGCCTCCGCGGCCGCGCCCTCGCCCGCGCTGGCGTCGGTTTCCGGGCAGCCGCCGGGCGCTGCCCGGCAGGTGTCGGTGCCGAGCCTTCCGAGCAATGCTGGCGCGTAGGCCCAGTGGAGGCCGAGCGCCTCGCCCAGCAGCCTGGCCTGGTGGACGCCGCCGCTGCGCGACTGGCAGCGGTCGACCTCCTGCAGTGCGATCAGGTCGGCGTCGAGGCCGCGCAGGGTGGCGAGCACGCGGCCGAGATCGACCCGGTCGCCCTCGCGGGTCAGGCCGCCCCAGATGTTCCAGGTGACGACGCGCAACGCCCCTCCGATCCCAGTCACCTTCCGGTCATCGAATCCTCGCGAAGCTAGGCTAGCGGCTGGCGGCAACCATGCCGGCCCTGCACGATGGGTGGATGACCACGACGACGGTGTTCCTGGTGCGGCACGCCAAAGCTGCGGACCGGACAACCTGGACCGGGCGCGACCTCGACCGCCCATTGGTGGAGCGCGGGCACAAGCAGGCGGCCCGGCTGGCGCGCGCGCTCTCCCTTGGTCCGGAACGGCCGGTGCTGGTCGCGGCGAGCCCGTGGCGGCGCTGCGTCGAGACCGCCGAGCCGATCGCTGACGCGTTCAGGCTGGCGGTGGCGGCCGACGACCGGCTTGGCTACGGCGGTCCTGACCTTGCCGGGTTTGTGCGGGAGGCTGCCGCCCGCGCCGGCGAGGCGCCCGAGGGGGCGGCGGTGGCGGTCAGCCACGGCGACCTGATCCCGTTCTACCTGCTCGGCGCGGGGCTGCTCAGGCAGGTGCCGGACTTCCGCACCGGGTCGCTGTTTCGCGTCGAGGTCGAGGACGGCCGCCCGGTCGCCGCCACGCTGGTCGACCGGAGCGAACTCACAGCGTGGCCAGCTTCCCACTGAGCGCGTTGTTCGGGCGATCCTTTAGCATGCTCACCTATGGGCGAGATCAATGGGTGAGCTGGAACGCATCGGCGTCATGGGAATCCGCGGGTCGTTCTCCGAGGAGGCGGCCCTTGAATATGCTCGCGACAACAAGCTCGGCGAGGTGGAGATCGTCGAGTGCCTCAGCACCGAGGGAGTGCTGCGCGCGCTGGAACGCGAGGAGGTCCAGTACGGCATCTTCGCGCTGGAGAACTCCAACGGCGGGGTCGTCTACGAGAGCGTCTACGCGATGGCGGCCCATCGCTTCAAGGTCGAGGACCTGTTCGAGATCGACGTGAACCACACGCTGCTGGCCCACCCGAGCCTCGACGGGCGCGACGGCATCGACCGGATCGCCTCCCATCAGCAGGCGATCCGCCAGTGCCGCATGTGGCTGCGCCACAACTTCCCCACCACCCGGGTGACCGAGGAGGCCGACACCGCCGAGGCCGCCCGCATGCTCGCCAACGGCGAGCTGCCGCCTTCGACCGCGGTGATCGCCGCGGAGCGCTGCGCGACCCTGTTCGGCCTGCACATCCTGGAGCGCCGCATCCAGGACCTGAAGTTCAACTTCACCACCTTCGTGGCCGCCAGCCGCCTGCGGGGATAGGAACCGGCTGGGCCGCCAACCCTACACAAGCCGGGCGTCGCGGGCTGATTCGGCCGTATCACTACTACACTCCAGTACGGAGACGTGGCCTTCTCATAGACTGGCAATTATCACTTTCGACACCACTCGGCCCACGAGGAGGCGGGACTTGGAGCCCGGTCGCATCGCCAAGCTGCTCGGGGAGACCGACGTGTTCAGTGTGCTCGACCCGCCGACCCGCCAGGCCATGGGCGAGAACGTGCTGGTCCGGACGTTCGACAAGGGACAGAGCATCTTCGTCCAGGACGACCCCGGCGACCGCATGTACGTGCTCGCCGAAGGGGTCGTCAAGCTGGTGGTCCGCTCCCCCCGGGGCGAGGTGGTCGAGCTGGTGCGCCACTGGCCACCCGGCAGCTTCGGCGAGCTGGCGGTGCTCGACGGCGGGCGCCGCACCGCCTCGGCCGAGGCGGTGGAGCGCTCCACCCTGATCGTGATCACCCGCGACGACGTCCTGAAGCTGCTGCGCTCCAACGCCGACGTGGCCGAGGCGCTGCTGCGCTCACTCGGCGCGCTGGTCCGCCGTGCCGACCGCCAGGCGACCGAGCGCGTCTTCCTGCATCTGCCCGGCCGGGTCGCCATCCAGCTGCTGGAGCTGGACGAGGCGATCCAGCGCGACCACTCCCCCAAAGGGCGGTCCCACCGCATCACCCAGACCGAGCTGGCGCAGATGGTCGGCGCCACCCGCCAGAGCGTCAACCAGGCCCTCCGGAGCTTGGAGGCGCGGCACCTCATCAAAGTCACCACCAGCGGCATCGAGATCCTCGATCCAGTCGGCCTGCGCCGCCGAGCGAGCCTCTGACGATGGTGTTCCGGAAGGAAGACGGACCGGGAGTGCGGGAACGCGGGGCAGGCGGTCGACTCTCAGCGGTCCGTCCCCTTCCAGGGAGCTGCCCCAACCAGCTCCTGTCTCGCAGGATCGCCGCTGCGAGCTGCCCAAGCAGTCGCGGTCAGGACAAAACGGGCGTCGCCTGGCGACACCGCCGCTGACCGCCCGATTCCTGTCCCCGTCAACCGGTCCTCATCAGCACCCGACCTGGCCTCGATCAAGGGAGTCACAGGAAGATGTGCGAGGCAAAGGACCAATTCCCGACCCCACCTGACCTGGCGGGCCGCCGGGCGGTGGTCACCGGCGCCGCCAATGGCATCGGCCACTCGATCGCGGTCCGGCTCGCGGACGTCGGCGTGCTGGTCACCGCCATCGACATCGACGCGGAAGGGCTGAAACGCGCCTTCGACGGCATCCCGGGATGCCGCCTGGTGGCCGGCGACCTGGCCACGGAGATGTCGTCGATCGCGGATGGGGTCCTGCGCGACGGCCCCGTGGAGCTGATCGTCAACAACGTCGGCGTCAGCACCAACCACGGCTTCCGCGAGATCGAGGAGGCCGACTTCGACCGGGTGCTGTGGACCAACCTACGGGGCCCATGGTTCTTCACCAAGCGGCTGGTGGAGGCGCTGCTGCAGCAGCCGCCAGGACCGGGTGGCTGGCGCGGGTCGATCCTGTTCGTCTCCTCGCTGCACGACACCTTCGTCGCCAAGCGGCCGCACTACAGCGCCAGCAAAGCCGGGGTGGTGATGTTCATGCGGGAGCTCGCCCACGAGCTTGGCCCGCACCACATCCGGGTCAACGCCATCTCACCCGGCTGGATCCGTACCGACCACGACCAGACCAGTGAGCACCAGCGCGCCAAGGAGGCCCGCACCCGCCCGAACATCCCGCTGGGGCGCCCGGGGCTCCCCGACGACGTGGCGCGGGTGGCGCTGTTCCTGCTCAGCGACGTCTGGGCGGGCTATGTGACGGGCGCGAGCCTGCCGGTCGACGGCGGCCTCTCGCTGTTCAGCTGGATGCAGCGCCCCAACGACTGAGCGCTGGTATCTGGCCACCGCCACGCCCGGTGGCACCCGCTCCGATCGCCGGAGCCTGGCAGCTCGTCACCTCGCAGTCGTAACAGTCGTAGGATTCCCGCGATCATGCGCGCTGGCGGCGATGCTGGGACGCCGGGACGCCGGGACGCCGGGACGCCGGGGCCAGACAACCCAATGGATGCTGACACGGGTGAGGACACGATGAATGGACGTCGATGAGATGACCCGGCTGCTCGGCCAGACGCCGCTGTTCGGCCGTCTGGACGAAGCGGTCCGCCGCGACGTCGTCATGGGCGGGGTGCGGCAGAGCTTCGACAAGGGCCGCATCATCTTCGCGCAGGGAGAACCCGGCGGCGACCGCCTCTTTGTGCTGTTGGGTGGGGTGGTGAAGCAGGTCGTCCACTCCCCCCGCGGCGACCTGGTCGAACTGGCCCGGCTCCGCGCGCCGGCCACCTTCGGCGAGGTCGCGGCGCTGGACGGGATGCCCCGGACCGCGACCGCCGAGGCGGTCACCGCCTGCGTGCTGCTGCCGGTCGCAGCCGCGCGGATGCGGAAGCTGCTGCGCGACAACCTCGACGCGCGGATCGCCATGCTGCACCAGTTCGGCGATCTCGTCCGCCGGGCCAACCGCCTGGCGATCGACCAGGTCTTCCTGCCAACCCCCGACCGGGTGGTCCGCAAGCTGCTCGAGCTGTACGAGGCCGGCGAGCTCGGCGGGCCGCAGCGCGTCACCCAGACCGAGCTGGCGCACATGGTCGGCGGGGTACGCCAGACGGTCAACCAGGTCCTGCGGCAGCTGGAAGGCCGCGCGCTGATCAGGACCGCCCACGGGCGGGTGGAGATCCTCAACCCTGAGGAGTTGCGGCGGCGAATCGACGGTCGTGTCGCACACCCGACACCCGCGACGTCAGTTCAACGATAGGCCGCCGCCACAGCAGAACCGATATTGCGATGGGGCTTCCCGGAAACGGAAGGCTGCGGCAGGCCGCTATACGAAGAAGATGCGTCTGCCCGGCTTGTACGCTTCCTGCTTTCCAAGCACTCCCGTTGTGGTTGTCGTTGTCGCGCTGATCCCTGTCCACCGCCGTACATCAACAAGAGAACGGAGCCGACCAGTGACGACGGTCTCTGTGGTTGGGCTGCTGGAAAGTAGTCTCGTCGCCACTCTGTACGTGGGTATCGTCGTCGGCCATACCGTCCTCCAGCGCCGCTATGCCAGGCAGCACGCCAGCCGCCCCCTCGCCCCGCGGTCCTGGACGCCACGGCCCACGATCGACGTCATCGTCCCGGTCCTCAACGAGGCCCCCCACCTGCTGCGGCAGTGCTGCGAGGCGCTGCGGGGCCAGGACTACCAGCCCATCCGGGTGTTCCTGGTCGACGACCGCTCCGACAATATCGAGGACCTGCGGCCGCTGTACGAACGCTATGGGGACCTGCCCGGCTGGACCTTCGTCCCCCTGGAGCGGCGCGGGGGCAAACGCGACGCTCAGGATGCCGCCTACCGGCTGGGCAGCGGCGAGTTCGTGCTGACGGTGGACTCGGACACGGTGATCGAGCCCGACACCATCAGGCGGCTCATGGACGAAATCGAAGACGACCGGGTCGGCGCGGTGACCGGCAACGTCCGGGCGCTCAATCAGGCCGACGGCCTGCTGACCCGACTGATCAACTGGCGCTACGCGCTGCTGTTCGACCTGGAGCGCGCGGCGCACGGCCGGCACCGGGCCGTGCTGTGCTGCACCGGACCGCTCTCGCTGTACCAGCGCGACGCCCTCGTCGAGGTGTGGGACGCGTACCTGCGGCAGACGTTCCTGAATCGCAGGTGCGTCTTCGGCGACGATCTGCAGCTCACCAACCTGCTGCTCGCCAAGGGCTACGAGGCCCGCTACGCGCCGGACGCCAGGGCCCTGACCGAGGTGCCGACCAGGCTCAGGGGCTACTTCCGCCAGCAGCTCCGCTGGAACCGCAGCTTCTACCGGGAGCTGCCCTGGACCCGCCGTGCCCTGCGCGGCCACCGCCAGGGGCCCAAGGCGTCCTGGTACCTGTGGTTCGACGTGATCGCCCGCGGGCTGACGCCGCTGCTGCTCGCCGCCAGCTTGGCACGCGTCGGGGTGGACGCCGTGATGGCCAGGTCGTGGCTGCTGGCGGACGGGGCCATGCTGATGTTCATGATCGTGAGCAGCAGCGTGGTCGCCTTCTGGCAGACCCGTAGCCTACCGAGCTCGCCGGACCGCCCGGCCTCCCGCCACGAGGCGCTGCGGCTGGTGCTGCTGTACGGGCTGGTGCACGTCATCCTGCTGGTCCCGGCCCGGGTGTGGGCGCTGGTCAGCCTGCGCAGGAACGGCTGGGGAACCAGACGCGTCCCGGCCCCAGCCGTGGCCCCAGCTCCAGCGCTCTAACGCAGCGCCACCAGCAGGCTGGAGACACGCTTGATGGCGGCCAGGTTGCCCTTCTGCTCGTAGAGATCCTCGGCGCGCTTCAACTCTCTGATCGCTTCCGGCTTCCGGCCGGACAGGCGCAGCACTTCGGCATGGTCGATATGCACTTCCGCCCGGGTGTCCGGCTGGTCGGTCGCATCGGCCAGGTCCAGGGCTTCCTTGATGAGCGTCTCGGCCTCTTCGCGTTGGCCGCGGCGGGCCAGCACCACCGAGCGGATCGAGCGCCACTTGGCCTGTGCGTCGGCCTGCTTGGTGGCGGCGCACTCCTCGCACTGGCGGGTCATCCGCTCAGCCTCGTCCAGGCGGCCCTGGCGCAGCAGCACCCGCGCCAGCCAGGCGGCCACATTCGCCCGTGGCCCCACGCCGCCCATCGTGCCGAGCACGTCGAAGCCACGCTGCAGGGCCTGCTCGGCGCTGCTGAGGTCGTTGCTGAGCAAGCCGATCACGCCGTCGGTGATGGTGTCCATCGCCTGGGTGAGCAGCTCGCCGAACTCGGTGTTGATCCGCTCGGCCTGCTTGCTGAGCCGCCGGGCCTTCTCGAACTCGCCTCGCATCGCCTCGATCCGGGCGGCGATGGTCAGCGCGCCCGCCTCCAGGTTGCCGAGGCCGGTGCGCCTGGCGAGCTCCAGCGCCTCCTCGTTGTAGCGCTCGACTTCGGCGATCGGGGTGGGCCCCCAGTAGAGGATGACGCACTGCAACCGGACGATGCTGGCCTCCAACACCGCGGCGTCGGCCTGCTTGGCAAGCTCGCGGGCCCGCTGGAGCTTGAGCTTCGCCGCGTCGTTGCGTCCCATGGCGTAGTCGAGGTAGGCGAGCAGGTAGGTGGCCTTGGCCAGGGCACGGCAGTCCTCGCGCCGACCGCCGGCTCCGTCCTTGTCCTCGTCCGCGCCCTCGCAGTCGCCCTTCTGTTCGAGCTGCGGCAGCAGCGCCTCGACCTCGTCAGGGCCGCCGCGCATGAACGACTCAATGTCGCAGAACGCACGGGCGTAGAGCTGCCCCAGGGTCGCGTTGACGCTGGCACGATCGTCACCCGAGGTGGACGCCTGCTTGATCTCCTCCCAGGTGCTCATCGCCCGCTCCAGCTCGCCGCGCGCCAGCAGCGCGTCCGCCAGGTCGGGCAGGACCTCCAGCCGGGTCGGGTGGCCGGGCGGCAGCAGCCGGTCGGTGCGGCCCAGCAGGGTCTCGGTGATCTGGTTGTCGCCGCGCAGCGCCGCCCGCCGTCCCGCCGTCGCGAAGTACTCCCCCGCCCGCTGGCCAAGCGCTGTCACCCGCTCGTCCGGGGTGCCCTGGCGGCGCAGGTACTTGTAGGCCTCGTAGAGATGGGAGGCGATCAGCTCGTCGAGCTCCGAGACCCGCTCGCCGGCCGCGACCGCCAGCCAGTCGGCGTAGCGCTCGTGCAGCTCGGCGCGGACCGGCAAGGTCATCAGGTCATACGCCGCCTGGCGCATCAGGATGTGGCGGAAACGATAGCCCTCGCTGCCCACGGCGGTCGGTGTCGTCGCCACCGCCTGGTCCTCCTGGATGATCTGGTGGCGCACCAGCGCGTCCAGACGCCCGGCGACGGTGGTGCTGTCGAGGGTCGGCGACAGCGCCTCCACGTCGATGGCGTGGAACTGCTCGCCGACCACCGCGGCCCGCTCGATGACCTTGCGCTCCTCGTCGTCGAGCTTGTCGAGGCGTGCCTGCAGGATCACGTTGACCGACGGCGGCGCCACGTAGCGGTACACGTCCGGGGTGGCGATCCAGCCACCCTCGTCCAGGCGCAGCCAGCCCTTGCCGACGAACATCGCCACCAGCTCTTCGACGATCAACGGGTTCCCTTGGGCCAGCCGCGTGAGGTGGGCCAGCTCCTCGTTGCGGAGCTGCATGGCGGGGAGCAGGTGGCCGATGAGCTGCTCGCCCTCTTCCTGCTTGAGGGGCGGCAGCGACAGCGAGAAGCTGTTCATCCTGCCTTTGGGCCAAGCCTCGCGTTTGACGAACAGCTCGTCCGGCCGGGCCATGCAGAGCAGCATGATCGGCGCCTCACGCTCCGGCGCGGCGACAGCGATCTTCTCGAGCACGTCGAGCAGGGCAGCATCCGCCAGGTGGAGGTCGTCGATCAGCAGCACCAGCGGTTTGCGGCGTGCCAGGTTCTCCAGCAGCCGCGCGAGTGCCACCGGCGTATCGGCCGGCGAGGGCGCCTCCTCACCGCCGATGCCGAGAACCTGCTTGACGGTGGTGAGCGCCTCACGGTCGCGGTCGTCGCCGCCGAGCAGCTCCGAAAGCCCCTTGGAGAGCTTCGCGAGCTGCTGCTCGGAACCGGCGGCGGTGGTCTCAGCCTCCTTGATGCCGACCGCCTTCCGCACGATCTCCTTGATCGGCCAGAAGGTGACGCCCTCGCCGTAGGAGAGGCAGTGGCCCCGCAACGCGGTGACCTGGTCGCCGAGGCCACGCACGAACTCCTCGGCCAGCCGGGTCTTGCCAACGCCGGCCTCGCCGAGCAGGGTGACGAGCTGACGGCTCTTTTCGGCCTCCAGCCACTGGAACAGGTCCTTGAGCAGGGTCAGCTCGTGCTGCCGCCCCACCAGCGGCACGGTCAGGTGCGGGATGCGCCCCGGACGGCCCCGGTAGACCTCGCCGAGGCGCCAGGCCTTCTTCGGCTCGCGGAAGCCGTTGAGCTTGAGGGTGACCTGCTCAGTGGTGTGAATGGCGTCGCGCACCAGCTCATAGGTCTCCTCGCCGACCAGGATCTGGCCCGGCCTGGCGTGCTCCTCCAGCCGCTTGGCCAGCGCGACCTCTTGACCCTCAACCTGCTCCTCGACCGCTTCCTTGCCGGGGCGCACCAGCACCTGGCCAGTGTTCACACCGATCCGCACCGCGAACTCGAGACCGAACTCGGTCGCCAACTCGTCGGCCAGGGGCATCAGCGCGTCGCGCAGCTCCGCCGCCGCCCGCACCGCCCGCAGGGCGTGGTCGTCGCTCACCACCTCGATGCCGAACACGCCCATCATGCTGTCGCCCTGCCGGGTCCCGGCACGACCGCCATGGCGGGTGAAGACCTCGCGGGCGGTCTGGGCGAAGCGTTCCAGTCGGTTGCCCAGCACCTCCAGGTCGAGCCGGCCGCTGAGGGTGGTGGAGTTCTGGATGTCGCAGTAGACAATCGTGACCGTACGCCGCTGGCTCTCGTCACCCTCGGCCGTGATCAGGCTGAGCGGGCGCCCACATCCCGGGCAGAACTTCGCCCCCTCTGGAGGGTCGCCGAAGCTGCACGCGCTGTTCGTGCAAGCCACCATACTCGTCGCCACGACCGCCGCCCCGATCCCCGGTTCTGTCGCTGGTTTCAAATAGCACACTGGTGTCGCCAAGGCTGTCGCATTGCTGACAGGCCAGTGAAGTGAGCACGATCGAGGCCGCTCTTCATTGTCGCCCGGCATCACCTCCGGCGGGCGAGCAGGGGGCCGCCGACCTCGGGGCGGGCGAACTCCTCGTAGGCGTAGGCGGCGGCGCGCAGGCCGCGGAAGTAGTTGGCGAGCAGCAGGCGCTCGTTGGGGGCGTGGATATGGTCCTCGGGGAGCATCACGCCGATGTAGACACAGGCGGCGTCGAGGGCGTCGCTGAGCGCTCGTTCGGGGCCCGAGCCGCCCTCGCGGGTGAACAGTGGGTCGATGCCCCAGGCGCGGGCGATGGCGCGGCTGGCGGCGAGGTTGCCGGGGTGGTCGAGGGGGGTGACGCAGGGCCGGACGCGGCCGAAGGGGCGGACCTCGATCTCGGCGCCGGCCGGGGCGTTGTCGCAGGCCCAGCGTTCGAACAGGGGCTGGAGCCTGGCGGGGTCCTGGTCGGCGACCAGGCGGAAGGACAGCTTGGCGTGGGCCTCGGCGGGGACGATCGTCTTCGACCCGGCGCCGCTGTAGCCGCCCCAGACGCCATTGATGTCGGCGCTCGGGCGGCCGCCGACGCGCTCCAGCGGCGACCAGCCCCGCTCGCCGGGGAGGGCGCGCACGCCGGCGGCGCGCATGAAGGCGTCGGGATCGAACGGCAGGGCGGCGAAATGGGCCCGCTCCGCCGGGGTCAGGTCGAGCACGTCGTCGTACCAACCGGGGACGGCGATGCGGCCGTCGCGGTCCTTGAGCTTGGCGAGCAGCTCGACCAGGGCCGCGGCCGCGTTCGGCACGGTGCCGCCGAACTCGCCGGAGTGCAGGTCGGTGGTTGCGGTGCGCAGGTCCACCTGCAGGTACAGCAGGCCCCGCATGGCGGTCACCAGGGTGGGGACGTCCTCGGCGTACATGCCGGTGTCGGAGACGAAGATCACGTCGCAGGCGAGCCGGTCGGCATGCTCGGCCAGGAACGCCTCGATGTTGGGGGAGCCGGCCTCCTCCTCGCCCTCGACGATGAACTTGAGGTTGACCGGCAGGCGGCCGTCGGCGGCGAGCAGGTGACGCACGGCCGCCACCTGGAAGTGGATCTGGCCCTTGTCGTCGGAGGCACCGCGGGCGTAGAGGCAACCATCCCGCACCACCGGCTCGAACGGCGGGTTGTCCCACAGCTCCAGCGGGTCGACCGGCTGCACGTCGTGGTGGCCGTACACGGTGATCGTCGGGGCGTCCGGCCCGGCGCCGAGCCACTCGCCATAGACAGCGGGCTGGCTGCCGTCGACCGAGAGGATGTCCGCGTCGAGGCCGGCGGACTCCATCAGCCCGGCCAGGTGCTCCGCCGAGCGCCGCACCGCCACCGCATAGGCCGGGTCGGTGGAGATCGACGGGATCATGCACCACTCGGACAGCTCCGCGATCAGCGCCTCGCCTTCGGCCCTGGCGAACGCATCGATATCAGCCACAGGTGCTCCTGGTCCTGGACGGCACTGCATTCGCTCGCTTGCATGCTCGGCGGCTCCGCCGGCCTCCCATGGGCGGCATCGCATTCGCTCGCTTGCATGCTCGGCCGGCGGGGTAAGGAGTCTGGTTGGACCGACGCAGGGTAGCAGACCCCATCAGACTACAAACAAACACTCTCCTTACCCCCGCGCCCGTACTGTCCTTACCTGAGCAGGCTACCGTTGCAGCATCGTGACTAGGCCAATTGCGGTAGTTCCTCTACAGTGAATCTCCCACCGGAGAAAGAAGGCCCCGATGGAACTGGGCAGCGCCGCTCGTGAAGATCACCAGCTCCATGTCGGGCTTCCGGTCGGGCTTGCCGACTGCTCCGCCTGCCTGAGTGCCGGCTCGGTTCGGCGGGGTGTCTGCGACATCTGCGGCACCCGCGCCGACGATGGCCCGCCCGTGGAGGCGTGGCCGCAGGAAAGCGACCCGATCCCCGCCTGACTCCCGACCACTGACCGCGCGGGCCTCGGCGGAGGCCCGCCGCCTTGTCCCGGTCCGCCTTCGGCTCCGTTCCCCGCCTTGTTCGTCTGCCCTCTGGGCAGCGGCAGTGCCGGCCTGTAGGATGGTCGGCGAAGGGGAGTAGTCTCCGGGTTGGCCGTCTGGCCGCCCGGCGAGTTCGCCGTCAGGACGGTGGCGCGCCGTTGCGCCGCCCGGCGCCTCACCCGTCTGTCAGATGGTCCGGCCGGTCCGGCTGGATCGCCGCGTTGACGGGCAGACGAGACCTTCGGTTAGCAGCATCCCTTGTGGTCTGCAGAGCCGAAGGAGCGCCCGTGACCGTCGCCAAGTCCCGCAATCGCCTCCACCGGGGCGATGCTGGGCCAGGCGGCCAGACCCGTTGGCTCCTGCTGCTGGGTGCGGCGGCGGTGACGCTTCCCGGCAGCCTCCTCGGGCTGGTGGAGAGCTTCCACCTGGCCGAGCCGTCGGTGGTTCCGTGGCAGGGGGCGCTGCTGTTCGGGCTGGCGGTGGTGGGTTCCGCGTTCATGCTGGCCTGGGCCGCCGAGGCGGTGCAGGTGGACGTGTCGGCGAGCCTGGCGATCGCGGCGCTGGCGCTGATCGCGGTCCTGCCGGAGTACGCGGTCAGCTTCGTGTTCGCCTGGAAGAGCGGCGTCGACGTGCGCCAGTTCGGTCCGGGCTGCGCCCCGCCCGGCGGCGGCGCGGCGCCGAACTGCTCGCTGGTGCTGGCGAACATGACCGGTTCCAACCGGCTGCTGATCGGGATCGGCTGGGCGCTGGTGGTGCTGCTCGCCTGGTGGCGGAGCCGCCGCGGCGGCGAGCGCCGCGACGGGATCACGCTGCCGCGCGTCCAGTCGGTGGAGCTGACCTATCTGGCGCTGGCGTGCGCCTACTCGCTGACGCTGCCGCTGAAGCGGACCGTCACGCTGCTGGACGCGGCCGTGCTGGTCGGTATCTTCGTCGCCTACTCGGTGCGGATGGCGAGGGCCCCGGCCAGCGAGCCGGAGCTGTACGGGCCGGCCGCCGCGATCGGCGGGCTGTCCCGGAGACGGCGGCGGGCGCTGATCGTGGCGCTGTTCCTCTTCGCCGCCGGGGTGATCCTGCTGGTGGCCGAGCATTTCGCCGAGGCGCTGGTGGCGACCGGCAGCGAGCTCGGCGTCAACCAGTTCCTGCTGGTGCAGTGGCTGGCGCCGCTCGCCTCGGAGACGCCGGAGCTGCTGGTCGCCGGGTTCTTCGCCTGGCGGCTGAAGACCAGCGCGGCGCTGACCACGCTGGTGTCGTCCAAGGTCAACCAGTGGACGCTGCTGGTCGGCACCCTTCCGGTGGTGTTCGCGATCGCCTCCCACGGGTTCCACGGCTTGCCGATCGACCCGGCGCAGCGTGAGGAGCTGCTGCTGACCGCCGCCCAGACCGTGTTCGCGCTGGGGATCCTCGCCAACCTGACCCTCTCGGTGGGCGAGGCGCTCGGCTTGTTCTCCCTGTTCGCGGCCCAGTTCGTGCTGCGCGCCCTGCTGCCGGAGGGTGCCCGGGGCACCGAACTGGTACTGCTCTCCGCCGTCTACCTGCTGTTCGGTCTCGCCCTGCTGGTGCGCCACCGCCACGAGCTGCCGCAGCGGCTGCGCGACGGCCTGGTGACCCCCTACGCCGCGCTGGAGGCGCCGGAACCCGAACCAGGGCCAAGGTCAGGGCCAGGGCGCGACACCCGGAGCTAGCGCGAACCCGAGCCGGCGGCGGTCGCCTCGCAGAACAACGCCATGCTGGCGGTGTAGGCGTGCAGGAAGTTGCGGCCGCCGACGGGGCCCAGCTCGCCCTGGGCGAAGAAGCCGGCCATCGGGACGGCGGCGGTGGCCTGGGCGACCATGGAGGCGTCGTGGTCGGGCTCGCCGAAGAAGCGGCGCCCGCGGCCGTTGCAGGAGAACAGCAGCACCCCGCTCGGCCGCGGGCGCCAGGACGGGACCGGGGCGAGCAGCGTCTCCAGCTCCTCGGTGGCGGTGGCAGCGTCGCGGACGTGGAACTGCATGGTCTGGCCCACCGCCACGGCGTCGCCGACGGCGAGGGCGCCGCTCTCCGGGTCGGCGCCGAGGAGGTTGCGGATCAGGAAATCCCCGCATTCGAAGTCGACCTTGTGCTCGTCGATCACCCGGCCGATCTGGACGCCGCCCGCGAGCAGCGCCTGCACCTCGGGGTTGGCGTCGCTGAGCAGCTCGCGCAGTCGCTGCACCGCCGGTCGGCCACCCAGCTCCTGCACCAGGTTGCCGGTGGCGCGGGTGACGGCATAGGGCGCGCCGACCGGGCGGCAGCCCTGGCTCACCACCGTGCGGACCTCGACCGGGCCGCTCAGGACGACGCCGACGGCGCCCCGATGGAAGGCGTCGGTGCCGAGCAGCAGGCGGTGGCCGCCGGGCCCGGTCGCGCCCGACGCCATCCCGCCGATCACCGCCAGGCCGGGCCGCTCCTCGTTGAGCCGCTCGACCAGCTGGTCCGCCGGGAAGCTGAACGGGTCGGCGAGCAGCACCACGTACTGACGCTCCCCGCGCTCCTCGCCCTCCAGGTCCGGGTCCAGGTCGGGCCAGCCGGTGATGGCGTAGCCCTCGTCCAGCTCCACCAGCCGCAGGTGAAACGGGCGCAGGCGCACGCCGGGCAGGCGCGCGACCCACAGTGCCAACGCGGGGGTGTCCTCCAGCTCCCGCGCGTCGCCGATCACCCCCTGGGCGGTGCAGCCGAGAACCATCGCGCCGCCGGTGCGCTCCGCCAGCACCCGCACCAGGTCGCCCGAGGCCGGCGCGTGCTCCATGGAGAGAAAGCAGATTGCCAGGTCAGGATCGCCGCCGGCCTGCGCGAGGGCGGCCGGGACGGTCTCGTCCAGCGCCCTGCGGAAGCTGGAGGCGGTGGAGACAGCGGCGCCGAAACCGAGCATGCGAGTCACCTTACTTCACTTCGTGCGCCGGACGTCAGGCGCCGGCGCCCACCCACTCGAAGCGGTTGGGAGCGGCGGGCAGCCAGCGCCCGCCCCAGCTGAAGCCGTGCTGGGCCATGACCTGGACCAGCCGCTGGTCGACCTTGGCGGTGGTGCCCAGCTCCAAGTCGATCCCCCACGCCGCGTGGCTGAGCGGGAGCGCGGCACCGGTGGAGGCGGAGACGGCCACCGGGTGGCGGGGATCCATGCAGCCGCCGTGCTCGCCGGCGGCCGCCAGGTCAATGAAGCGATCCAGGTGGAGGCGCTGCAGCTCGGTCATGGCGGCGCTCAGGTCGGCGATGATCGCGCGGTGGCAGTGCACCTGCCCGAGTACCGGGACGTTGCGGGCGACCACCTTGGCGGCCAGCCAGACGGGGCTCGGGGCCGGGTTGGCGAGGCTCTGGACCGACAGCTCCCCGAAGCGGACCTTGACCTGCTCCAGCGGCAGGGTCTCGCCGGAGCGGAACCAGCTCCGCTGGCCGGGGAGGACGAACCGGAGGATGCGGCGGTGCAGCAGGCTCTGGACCGCCGCCTCCAGGTCGGCCATGGTCCCGCGGGGGCGCAGCAGCAGGTAGCTGGCGTGCGACAGACCGAACCGGGGCGCCAGGGTGCGGCTGATAGCCGCCTCGTAGCCGCCCAGGAGCTGGTCGTCGACCACGCCGCTGACGGTCAGGGGGGCGCCGCCGCCGGTCAGCCGCAGCCTGCCGCCGACGGTGAGGTGGCGCAGGCTGGCGCCGGTCTGGGACAGCACCACCCCGTGCGGCAAGCCCTTGCGCAGCGCGTCGCCGGCCCGGCCGGCGGCGCTGGCGTACGCCTCCGGGTCGACCGCCATCACCTCGACCGGGACCACCCGGTAGCTGGCGCTCGTGCCCCGCACGCCGATCAGGCCGCCGCGCACCGCCGCGATCCCAGCGACCCGGTCGGAGGCCATCACCTGGTCGATCTCAGCCGGGGAGAAGCCGCCTGCGGCCCACACCAGCACCTCGTCGCGGAACATCTGCAGCTGGGTGGCACGCGCGCCGGCCACCTGGATCGTGCCGGAGTCGGCGGCCAGCAGGTCGCTGGAATGGATCAGGATGACGGACGAGGCGACGCAAGCCACCGCCAGGATGGCCATCACCACGAGCGCGCGCCGCCGAGCGCCCATCCGGTCCCCCTTGTGCCGCCTGATCCAGGGTCCCACTGACCCGCGTGCACCACCAGTACACGCAGGATTTCGTTATCGTGACGATATTCGCCGAAAGCTCCGGACTGGTTCAGAGGATTCCACCGGAGGCGGGACGCAAAACGGCGTGCCGGTGAAGTGAAGCGGCCCGGCGCGGAACCCTTGCTCAGAGCATGCCGATGAGCGCCGGGTCCTCCAGCAGGTCGCGCAGGTGGGCGAGGTAGCGGGCGGCGTAGGCGCCGTCGACGACGCGGTGGTCGAAGGAGGCCGAGGCGGTCATCAGCTGCCGCACCGCCAGCTCGCCGTCCACCACCCAGGGTCGCGGCGCGATCATGCCGGTGGCGAGGATGGCGCACTCGGGACGGTTGATGATCGGGGTGCCGCCCTCGACGCCGTAGCCGCCGACGTTGGTGATGGTGATCGTCCCGCCGCTGAGGTCGGCGGGGGCGAGCTTGCGTTCGCGGCCCAGCTCGGCCAGCCTGCGGATCTCGGCGGCCAGGTCGAGCACGCCGAGCAGGTCCGCGTCCTTGACGTTGGGGACCAGCAGCCCGGTCGGCGTGTCGGTGGCGATGCCAAGGTTGACCCAGCCCTTGACGACGATCTCGCCCGCCGCCTCGTCCCAGGAGGAGTTCATCAGCGGGAAGCGGCGCAGCGCCACGCACAGCGCCCTGGCGATGATCGCCAGCGGCGTGAGCTTCAGCTCGCCCGCCTCCACCTCGGGCAGCTGCCGCAGCCGCGCCCGCAGCGCCATCAGGGCGGTCGCGTCCACGGTGAGGAACTCGGTGACGTGCGGAATGGTGAAGGCCGAGCCGGTCATGGCGGCGGCGATCTGCTTGCGCGTCCCCCTGATCGCGATGCGCTGCTCGCCGCGCTCCCGGCCGGCGCCGGGTGCGAGCAGCGGCGTCTCGGCGGGAGTGGGGGCGGTGGCGGCCGCCACCGGGGCGAGCGCCCGGTCCACGTCCTCGCGGGTCACCCGGCCGTCCTTGCCGGTCCCCTCGACCACCGCCAGGTCGACCCCCCGGTCCTTGGCGTACTTGCGCACCGGCGGGGTCGCCTTCGCGCTGGTGGGAACCGCTGACGGCGTCTCGGCGGGAGCCGGAGCGGGAGCGGCGGCCGTGGCCACCGTGGCAGCGGTCGCCCCGCCAGTCTCGGCGCCGTTGGTGGTGGACCGTCCCGGCGTAGGGGGCGGGGATCTCGACCACCGCCTTGGCGGTCTCGACCTCGACGATCGGCTGGTTCAGCTCGATGGTGTCGCCTTCCTTGACCAGCCAGCGGACGATCTCCCCCTCGGTCAGGCCCTCGCCGAGGTCGGGAAGCCTGAAGTCGCGTTCAGCCACGTCGCACCCCCGTCAGAAGTCCAGTGCCCGCTGCACGGTCCACAGCACCCGGTCCACCGAGGGCAGGTACGCCTCCTCCAGCCGTGCCGGCGGGTACGGCACGTCCAGCCCGGTGCAGCGCAGCACCGGCGCCTCCAGCGACAGGAAGGCCCGCTCGGTGACGCGGGCGGCGACCTCGGCGCCCATGCCGAGGAACTCGGGCGCCTCGTGGACCACCACCATCCGCCCGGTTTTCGCCGCCGAGGCGACCAGCGTGTCCTCGTCGAGCGGGACCAGGCTGCGCAGGTCGATCACCTCCAGGGAGCCGATGCCCTCCTGCTCGGCGGCCTCGGCGGCGTCGAGGGCGACCTTGACCATCGGCCCGTAGGCGACCAGCGTGCAGTCGTCGCCGGAGCGCAGCACCTTGGCCTTCCCGAGCGGCTCGGCGTTGACTGGCAGGTCCAGCTCCTGCCGGGTCCAGTAGCGGCGCTTGGGTTCCAGGAAGATCACCGGGTCGTCGGTCTCGATCGACTGGCGCAGCAGCGCGTAGGCGTCGGCGGGGGTGGCCGGGGTGACCACCTTGAGGCCGGCGGTATGCGCGTAGAGGGCCTCGGGGCTCTCGGAGTGGTGCTCGACCGCGCCGATGCCGCCGCCGTAGGGGATCCGCACCACCACCGGCAGCGGCTGCTGGGCCCTGGAGCGGTTCCGCAGCTTGGCCAAGTGGCTGATGATCTGGTCGAGGGCGGGGTAGCTGAAGCCGTCGAACTGCATCTCCGGCACCGGCCGGTAGCCGCGGATCGCCAGCCCGATCGAGATCCCGACGATGCCCGACTCGGCCAGCGGCGTGTCCATCACGCGCCGCTCGCCGAAGTCCTTCTGCAGCCCGTCGGTGATCCGGAAGACGCCGCCGAGGGTGCCGACGTCCTCGCCGAGCAGCACCACCCGGTCGTCGGCCTCCATCGCGTCGCGGAGCGCGGCGTTGAGCGCTCGCGCCATCGTGATCTGCGCCATCGCTCAGCCCTCCTCGGCCTCGAACTGCGCCTCGAACTCCCGCAGCCGCTCGAACTGGCGGCGCAGGGTCAGTGGCGGGTCCGCGTAGACGTGCTCCATCATGTCGGTCAGCGGCGGGTTGGGCATCTCCTCGATCGCACCGCGGACGTGCGCGGCGACGGCGTCGGCCTCGGCCTTGGCCCGGCGCTCCAGCTCCTCGGACCAGAGGCCGCTCTTCTCCAGGAAAGCCCGGTAGCGGCCGATCGGCTCCCGCGCCATCCACAGGTCCAGCTCGTCGGCGGTCCGGTAGCGGGTCGGGTCGTCGGTGGTGGTGTGGGCCCCGAGCCGGTAGGTGAGCGCCTCGATCAGGGTCGGCCCGCCGCCGTCCCGGGCGCGATCGGCGGCCGCCTTGGTGACCGCGTAGACGGCCAGCACGTCGTTGCCGTCCACCTGGACGCCGGGGAAGCCGAACCCGAACGCCCGCCGGTAGACCGGGGCGGCCATCTGCTTGGAGAGCGGCACCGAGATCGCCCAGCGGTTGTTCTGGCAGAAGAACAGCACCGGCGCGGCGTTGACCGCCGCGAAGTTGAACGCCTCGCTGACGTCGCCCTCACTGGTGGCGCCGTCGCCGAAGTAGGCGACCGCGCACAGCTCGGCGCCGTCCCACTTGGCGCCGAGGGCGTAGCCGACCGCGTGCAGCGCCTGGGTGCCGATCGGGATGGTGTAGTTGGCGAAGTTGTGGGCGTGTGGGTCCCACCCCCCCAGACTGGCCCCCCGGTAGAGCTGCAGGGTGTTGACCACGTCCAGCCCGCGCACATAGGCGACCCCGTGCTCCCGGTAGGAGGGGAACACGAAGTCCTGCGGCTGGAGGGCGGCCGCGCTGCCCACCTGGGCAGCCTCCTGCCCGAGACAGGGCGCCCAGATCCCGAGCTGCCCCTGCCGCTGCAGGTTCGTCCCCTCCGTGTCGATCCGGCGGACGACCACCAGCTTGACGTACAGGTCGCGCAACTCGTCGTCTGACAGCTCGACCTTGTACTGCGTATGGGGATGGAGCGTCCCGTCGTCGGCCACCAGCCGGACCTGCTCGTCAGCCTGGATCTGGTCCACCATGTCCCAACTCCCCGCATCGAGTCCGCTTCTGGCGGAACTTCTCCCCCCATCGACTCGGTTGGGAGCCATGAGGTTTCGCGTTCGGCCCGGCGCCAGCCGGAAAGGAGCGGCGCCAGATTCGACCACGTGCGGCGAAGCTGCGTGACTGCACGGCTGAGCGGCGTTGCTCCTCCGTAGAATCGTACCGAAGAGGGGCAGGGTGTAGGTCTCACATTGGTATGCGGCTACGCGTGACCGGCGAAGTCACCGGATCCGATGAGAAGTAATCGCCCGGGACCGCTCCGCGATAAGGTTCGGTGACAGCACAAGGGCCGGAACTTCCACGGGTTCCGGCCCTTGCGGGTGCCGCCCGGGGGGAGGCGGCGCTTCCTATCGCCTTCAGCTTCGACGTCCTCAGTTGCCTGCGGCGATGTCGGTTGTCACGCTAACGCCCGGACCGGACCGTTCCCATCCGGGAAACTGCGGAGATGCGAGTGGCACGGCCTCTGTAGTCCCCACGTAGCGCGACCGACTGCGCCATCACCCGAATTGACTACTATTGCACGGCCCTAGATGAGGATCTGGGTCTTTCGCTCGGGCTTCACTAGTGGTACACCATAAGAACAACTCTAGCCCCAAGGCGGCGCTCTGGCGCCGGCCCCCCGGACGAGGAGGACTGCCCGTGGCGATACCACCCGACTCCGAAGTGGCCCAGGAACCAGCGCCAGGCAGCAACCAGCGGCTTTCCTACCTAGACGCAAGCTTCCAGCTGGTATCCAGGGATACGGCACAGTTCGCGGTGGTACGGGACTTTGACGACGACGGCAACGTCATCTCCTTCATGACGGAGCGCCTCTCGTACTAGTCCTTCCAGACTATAGGTCACTAACCAACCGGGGCGGTCAGCTGACCGCCCCGCTTCCATGCCTGGGGGACGAACCAACGCGACTACAATGCGCGGCTAACCAGCTGAATCCTGTTCCCAGCAGCCAGGGAGGCCCGCTGTGCTCGTCGACGGCAAGCGCTTGCTCGTGACCGGCGTGCTCACCCCCGGGTCGATCGCCTACGCGGTCGCGCGCGAGGCGCTCGACAACGGCGCCGAGGTGGTCCTCACCGGCTTCGGGCGGACCCGCTCGCTGACCGAGCGCTCCGCCAAGCGGCTGCCAAGGGAAGTGGACGTCCTGGAGCTGGACGTCAACCGGCCAGACGACGTCGAGGCGGTCCGCGAGGAGCTGGAGCGCCGCTGGGGAGTCCTCGACGGGGTCCTGCACGCGATCGCCTTCGCGCCCCAGGACGCCCTCGGCGGGAACTTCCTCAACACCCCCTACGAGTCGGCCGCCACCGCCTTCCAGGTCTCCGCCTTCTCGCTCAAGACGCTGACGGTCGGGCTGCTGCCCCTGCTGGAGGGACACGACGCCTCAGTGGTCACCCTGGACTTCGACGCCCAGGTCGCCTGGCCGGTCTACGACTGGATGGGCGTGGCCAAGGCCGCGCTCGAGTCGGTCACCCGCTACCTGGCCCGCGACCTCGGCGCCAAAGGGGTCCGTGTCAATGCCATCAGCGCCGGCCCGATCCGCACCATGGCCGCCAAGGGAATCCCCGGTTTCAACCTATTCGCCGACGTCTGGGCGAAGCGCGCCCCCCTCGGCTGGGACGTCGGCAACCCCACCGACGTCGCCAGGTCGGTGCTGTGGCTCCTCTCCGACTGGTCGCGGGGGGTCAGCGGCGAGCTGATCCACGTCGACGGCGGCTTCCACGCCATGGGCTCGGATCTGCTCACGCCCGAGCAGCAGGCGGACGCGATGGAGGCGTCAGAAGGTTCATAGTGGCCAGAAGTGGACTTACACCCCAAGCGTCGGAAGAGAGTCCATAACAAATCTGGTTACCATGCCGTAATCGCATGTGAAACAGTTCTCAATGTGTTAGAGTTCGCCGGGAGGCGTTGACGCCACGAGCTGGGTGCCCGCCCTGATCCGGCAGATCCTAGATCCGGACAGATCGGTCACCTTCCCGTGGGGTCCGCCACTCACCCTAACCGCGGGATCTTCCGAGATCTCTAGCATCTGGGAATGCAGTTTGCGAACATCGTTGTTGGTAAAACTGAGAGTGCGTCTCGCTAAACCACGCTGTGCTGTATCTGAGGAGTGAGATGAAGGACCAGGACCAGCTGCTCGATCTCCAGACGACGGATTCGTTCCGTTTGTACCTTGACGAGGTCGGCCGGCATCCGCTGCTCACCAAGGAGGACGAGATCGAGCTGTCCCAGGCCTACGAGGCTGGCCTGGAGGCCCGCGAGAAGCTGGCCAAGCTCGATCCGGCGGATCGTGGCCGTGCCAAGCTCGAGGTTGTCGCGGCACGGGGCGAACAGGCCCGTCGCACGATGATCGAGTCGAATCTGCGCCTGGTGGTGTCGATCGCGCGTCGCTTCTCGGCGACCGGGCTGCCGCTCGGCGACCTGGTCCAGGAAGGCAACCTCGGTCTGCTGCGTGCGGTGGAGAAGTTCGACTGGCGCAAGGGCTTCAAGTTCTCGACCTACGCGACCTGGTGGATCCGTCAGGCGATCGCCCGGGGCGCGGCCGACAGGGGGGCCCGGGCGATCCGGCTGCCCGTCCACGTCGACGAGCAGGTCGGGCGCCTGCGCCGGACGCAGACCCGCATGCACGAGCTGCTCGGCCGGGAGCCGACTGACGACGAGCTCGCCGACGAGCTCGACATGCCGCTGGACAAGGTCCATCGGCTGCTCGACACCGCCCAGGCCATCACCTCGCTGGACACCCCGATCGGGGACGACGGCGCCGCCCTGCAGGACTTCCTGGAGGACGACTCGGCCGTCGGGCCCGACGAACTCGCGGTCGAGGCGGTCGGCCGGGAGGCGCTGGAGCAGGTGCTCGGGGCCCTTCCGGCGCGCGAACGCCAGGTGCTCATCCTGCGCTTCGGCCTGGACTCGGGCACCCCGCGGACCCTCGAAGAGGTGGGTGCGGTCATGGGGTTCTCGCGGGAGCGGGCGCGTCAGGTGGAACGTGACGCCCTCGCCTCCCTGCGCAGCCCCGAGATCCGAGCCCGGCTCGAGGACCTCGTCGCGGCCTAGGCGCGAACCGGCGGCTCGCCAAGCGGGCCGCCGGTTTGTTTCTGCCCCCTTCCCCTCCGGAGGTACCGATGACCCGCTTCGCGATCAACTTCGACTACCTCTGCCCGTTCGCCTACATCGGCAACGATCTCACCATCCGCGCGCTCCAGGACGGCGCCGACCACGAGGTGGAGTTCCTGTCGTTCTCGCTCTCCCAGGTTCACCTGGAGGAGGGGGCGACCCCGGTGTGGGAGGCGCAGCCGCTGGCCTCGGGCGTGCTGGCGCTGCAGTGGGGGCTCGCGGTCCGCGACCGCTTCCCGGAGTCGTTCCACGCCGCCCACCTGGCGCTGTTCGCCGCCCGCCACGACCACGGCCTCAACCTGTCCGACCCCGAGGTGGTCCGGGCCGCGGTCGCCGGCGCCGGCCTGGACCCGGCCGAGGTCGAGAAGGCCGTGGCCGAAGGCGGCCCGCTGCGGGCGCTGGCCGCCGAGCACACCCGCACGGTCGAGCAGCATCGCACCTTCGGGGTGCCGACCTTCTTCGCCGCCGACCGGGCGGTGTTCGTCCGCCTGATGCGCCGCGCCAAGGACGGCCCCGAAGCCCGCGCGACCCTCGACCGGCTGCTCGACACCCTCATCGGCTGGCCGGAGCTGAACGAGTTCAAGGCGACCCGCATCCCCCGCTGACGTCGCTCCGCGCTACCAGCGGGTGTAGAACAGGGTCTCGACCGCGAGGGTCTGGCCGAGCAGGAGCGCGGCGACCACGGTGGGGTTGGCGCGCCAGCGGGCGAGTTGGCGGGTGGCGATCACGACCGCGAAGGGCAGCAGGAAGCTCCACATCCGCTCGACCTCGCCCTTGCTGTGGCCCCAGGCGACGCCCACGATGACGCAGGCCAGGAAGGCGACCTCGAAGCTGCCCCAGGCGTGCTGGCGGATGGCCCGCCACCAGGCGGCGAGCAGCGCGGCGGCGAGCGGGAAGCCGAGCATGGCGAGGAACGCGACCGGGGCGCCGAACAGCCAGGGGACGGGGTTGCGGGCGCCGCCGCCGGGCGCGGTCGACCAGTAGGCGGCCACCGCCCGGGTCACCGCCAGCACGTCGTAGCCGGTGAGGAGCCGCAGGAGGGCGACCAGGGCGAGCACGGTGGCGGCCGTCAGCGCCGCCCAGCGCGCCGCCCATGGCCAGGCCCATGGCCAGGCCCATGGCCAGGCCCATGGCCAGCCACCCCGAACCCCGTCACCGGCCTCCCCCCGCTCGGCCTCCACCTGATCCTGATCCTGATCCTGATGCTGGTTGCCCTCGGAGCGGGCGACGGCGAGGGCCCGGACCAGCAGGAACGGGACCACCAGCACGGCCGCGTAGGTGGCCATCGAGGCGAGCCACAGCAGCGCGCCGCCCGCGAGCGTCCAGCGGAGCGAGCGCCGGAGGAGGCCGCGGTGGGACGCGAGCGCGGCGCCGGCCAGCAGCGGCGCCCACATCGCGTCGGCCGAGGTCGCCGAGTAGAGGATCACCGCCGGGCACAGCACCCAGAACGCGACCGCCAGGGCTGTCGCATCGGGGGGCCCCGCGGCAACCATGGAATCCGCTCGCGGGCCCTCCGGCCGCGGGACCATGCCCCCCGAACCCCCCGGCCCCTCCCCGTCCCCGTCGTCGTCACGGCCGTGGAGTTCGTCGCGCGCCAGGGCGGCGGTGACCAGCAGGCCGAGGCAGGCGCAGGCCACCGTGGCGAGCGCGCAGGCGGCGAGCCCGGAGCAGACCCGCGCGACCAGCGAGTAGAAGATCACCGCACCCGGCGGGTGCTGAGCGACGAACCCGCCGATCAGCGGCGCCCGCTCGGCGAAGTGGCGGAGGAAGTCCGGGATCGGCCCGACCAGGCCGGCGGCGGGCGCGTACTCGCCGGGATGGGAAATCGGCTCGGCCCAGGCCGCCGGCCCGCCGCGGATCGCGGCCACCGCCAGGTCGAGCACGAAGGCGAGCAGCAGCGCCATGGCGAGCCAGACCGGGCGCGGCAGCCGGGGCACGCGGCGGCGCAGGATCGGGAGGAGGGCCGGGGCGCGGGCGAGCGCCAGGACCGTGGCGGCGGCGGCGCAGGCGGCCAGCAGCGCGGCGAACCCCCAGCGGGCGTCGAAGCCGGGCACCGGGAAGACGTAGTAGGGCCAGCTGAAATACCACGGGATGCTGGGCACGCTGAAGGGCACCTGACCCCAGCCACGGTGGCCGAAGGTGCCGAGCACGCCGACCGCGACCAGCACGAGGGCGGTGGCCGCCGTGGCGACGGCGGCCTGGCGCCGCGGCCGGCGCTCAATCTGGGCTGATCTTGAAGGTGCGGTCTTCACGCGCCGTTCGTCGTACCCGGGAGGCGTTCGGCTGGAGCGCCGCGTGCGCGGCGGAACGCGGCGGCGACCTGGCCGGCGTCGGCCTCCCTGCCCCATGCCATGACGTGGAGGCCGTCGACCAGCGGCTGCCCGGCGAGGGTGAGGGCGGTCTCGGTGGCCAGGTCGAGGCCGCCGCCGGCGGCGATCTGGCGGTAGGCGCGGTCGGGCAGGTCGAAGGGGAGGGCGCGGTTCAGCACGTCGGCCATGCGGGCGGTGCGGACCACCGGGACGCTGGCGTAGACGCGGCAGCCGTCGAGCTTGCCGCCCTCTCGCGCCTGCTCCAGGAAGGCCACCAGGCGGTCGGGCTCGAACACCATCTGGGTCTGCAGGAAGTCGGCGCCGGCGGCGACCTTGCGGCCGAGCAGGGCCAGTTCGCCCTCGACGTCGACCGCGAACGGGTCGGCCACGCAGCCGAGCGCCAGGTTGTAGGGCTCCACCCAGGACCGGGCCTCCGACAGCAGCTTGGTGGTGGTGTAGTCCTTGACCCGGGGGACGCCCGGCACCGGGTCGCCGTAGAGGCAGAGGATGCCCTCGGACCCGAGCGCGGCGGCGCCGATCACCTCGGAGCGCAGCGCCAGCCGGTTGCGGTCGCGGCAGGAGACGTGCACCACCGTGGCCACCCCCTGCTCCCGGGCGAGGGCGACGGCGGCGAGCGGCGACATGCGCGGCATGCCGGCGTGGTTGTCGGTCAGGCCGACCAGGTCGACGTGCACCGCGAGCACCGCGATGCGTTCACGGACCTCGCTGGCGTCCGGCCGGGCCGGCAGCGAGATCTCGGCGGAGGTGAGCGCTGTGATGGTCATGGAGAGAAGGCTACCCGAATCACGCTGCCGGAATTGCGTCAGTCACGGCCCGGGGCGGTCTCCGCCGGGAGCTGGCGGCGCGGCCTCGGCCTCGGCCTGGGCGGCGGCGCGCTCCGCGGTGGCGCCGAAGCGGAGGATGCCGCCGCCGAAGGCGATCGAGCAGACCGCGAACCAGCCGAAGCCGAGCGCCGAGCCGGCGAACACGTCGGTGAGCCAGTGGACCCCGAGCAGCACCCGGGAGCTGGCGACCGCCACCGCGACCGCGGCGGCGGCGGTGCCGAGCCAGGCCTTGACCGGCCAGCTCCGGCCGCGCCCGAGCAGCAGCGCGAGAGCGGCGTAGGTCGCGGCCGAGGCGGCGGCGTGCCCGGATGGGAACGACCAGCCGGTCGCGTGGATCAGGTGCGGCACGGCGGGCCGCTGGCGGTGGACCAGCAGCTTGACGCCGTTGGCGATCAGGTTCTGGCCCCAGACGACCACGATCATGAAGATCAGCGCGTTCCAGCGGCCCCAGCGGAGCCGCTCGTAGAGGCCGCCGAGCAGCGCCACGGCGATCACCACCAGGGTGCTGCCGAGGTCGGTGAGGCCGATCAGCACGTCGGTGGAGGTATGGGTGGCGTGCGCGGCACCCCAGTTGGCCGCGGCGGCGTCCCAGCGGGCCAGCCCGGTGTGGGAGGCGACCATGTCGGCGAGCGCGCCGAACCAGATCGCCGCCAGCCAGATGCACACCAGCGCCACGGTGAGGGCGAGCCCGGTCGCCTCCTTCGGGTCGACGCGGGCGCGCAGGAAGTACCGCAGCCGCACCAGCGGCGGCGCGGGCGAGTGCGCGATCTCCGCGGCGATCTCCTCGTTCGGCCGGGGGCCGCGCCAGGGGTGCGTGGCGGCCAGCGCACCGCCCGCGAACAGCGTGAGCCCGAGCCCGCCGCCGAGCAGCACGAGGCTGGTCGCGGGCCCGAGGTCCCAGTCGATCGCGGAGAGCAGCCAGGCAGTCATGGGTATCAGGATAGGCACGACGATGAACGCCAAACCGTAGCAGGCGTCCCGGGGTTCCCGCAGGCGCCAAAGGTTTGCTCGCCTCCTGTGGAGGGATACCGGGCTCGACCACCCGGGCGGTTCGCCACCCGGGACCAGTCCCAGAACCAGACTGGACTGACTGGACTGACCGCCGGAGGTCCCGATGTTGACCACACCACAGCCGGACGGGCCGCTGGAGCGACCGCCGGGCCCGCGCGGGGTGGCGCTGGCGCAGCGCTGGCGGCACGCCCGCGCCGGGGTCCCATCCGCGCTGTACCTGTTCGGCTGGGCGGTGCTGATCCTGCTGGTCGGCATCCTGGCCGGCTGGCTGCTGGCCAAGGTCGCCAGCCACGACGCGTTCGGCCGTGCCGACGCCCGCGCCGACCGTGTCCTCGCCCACGACCGCACGGCGCGCTGGAACACCATCACCCACGACGTCACCGACCTGTCGGAGACCCCGACGATCACCGTCATGGCGATCGTCACCGTGACCGGCGCGGCGCTGGCATGGCGGCGCTGGCGCGAGCCGCTGCTGGTCGCCGTCGCGGTCGCCGGGGAGGTGCTGATCTTCCTCGGCATCACCGCGCTGGTCGACCGGAGCCGCCCGCCCGTCAGCCACCTGGACAAGGCGCCGCCGACCTCCAGCTTCCCCTCCGGCCACACCGCCGCCGCGATCTGCATGTACGGGGCGCTGGCGCTGCTGTCGTACGAGCGGTCCCGCTCGCTGCTGCTGCGGGGCCTGCTGACCCTGCTGGCGGTGGCGGTCCCCGTCGCGGTGGCGATCGCCCGCGTCTACCGCGGCATGCACTACCCCACCGACGTGCTCGGCGGAGCGGCGCTCGGTTGCACCTGGCTGGCGGTGACCGTCCAGGGCATCCGCCTGGGCGTCTTCCAAGACCAGCTGCGAACCGGGGCGGGCCGCCTCGGGCGCCTCGGGCCACGGTCACGGGTTCACTCCCAGAAGGGGGGCCGATCATGAGCAGCGCCGCATCCGTCCCGCAGACCTACAACCTGGAGGGCGACGACGCCCTCAAGACGTTGAAGCGGACCGGCTGGGGGCGGCTCGCCAAGGATTCGTTCCTGCGCTTCCGCTACGCCGACGGGTTCAGCCACGTGCGGGCGCTGGCGTTCCAGATCACCCTGACGATGCTGCCCGGCGTGATCGCGGTGGTCGGGCTGGCGACCGCCCTCCACCAGACCCACTTCCGCGACATCCTGCGCCAGACCTTCACCCGGCTGGCGCCGGGACCGGCCTCCGACGTCATCCTGACCGCGTTCCGGCACGGCGAGCGGGCCGGTGGGGTCGGCAACCTGATCGCCGTGCTGTTCGGCCTGCTGGTCGCGCTGATCTCGGGGACGACCGCGATGGGCCAGATCGAGCGCGGTGCCAACCGGATCTACGGCATCGAGCGGGACCGCCCGTCGCTGCAGAAGTACGCCAAGGCCGCCCGGC
>WNGD01001104.1_pt1 | contig 29896 bp, 19 predicted proteins | sample 5400671 | NCBI WGS metagenome assembly WNGD01 (sample SAMN13153369, study PRJNA577476) | soil metagenome | isolation source: 40 cm soil or saprolite under grassland replicate 2 | place: USA:California | collected 2016-06-15
GGAACCGTGCTCTGGCACCGCCCGATTGACAGCCCCAGCGTCTTAGTGGGGATAGCAGCGGTCGATGGGGTAGTCTATGTCGGCACAGCACTCGTTGACTATAGCGGCCCCCCAAAAGGCGCAGTGGATGCCTTACGAGCCAGCGATGGGACCCTCATCTGGCATAGCCAAACAAACATCGCGTCAAGCGTCCTCACCGTGGCTGACGGCATCGTGTTTGTCGGAGCCTTTTTGGGTGTCACCCTTGATGCTCTGCGGGTGAGCGATGGTTCTCTGCTCTGGCAATACCAAAGCGATCTTTCGCCCTGGAAGGCGACAGTTCTGGATGGAGTCGCTTACCTGACTTCCATAAACGTTGGCTATAAGGATACTGGTAGCAGAGTCGATGCCCTGCGAGTCAGCGACGGATCTCACCTCTGGCACTATCACACTGATCCGGGGTCCTTACAAGTGGCTGTGGGTGATGGGATGGTCTATGTCGGCACGCTCCACGGTATCGTTGCCCTGGATGCCAACCGTGGAAACCAACGCTGGTTTCACGCTGCTGACAATGAGGTTTTCGCGCTAGTGCAAAGATAGAGAAGGCTTTTTCCCTCGTTTTTATATCAAAAAGCCAAAGCGATTATGTACCGGAAGGTTAACATGTACCGGCAATAAAGCATATCCGAATATTTCCAGAGATGAGCCCCTTGATATTAATCACACGGTTTGCAGCATCGTATGCCCAGTTACTGCTGGCCAATGGTTGTCCATTGACTGTCACCGTGGTAGGTTGTTTTGTAGCATAGATTTTCGCTCTGGACGAGGCTGCTATTGGATCATTTTGAAACTGAAGATAAGTTGAATTATCTGAACTGGCTGACAGAACTTCTCCATCCGTGCCGGTTATGTACATATTCCCGATACGTGAGGGTGTACTGGTCATGCCTAGAGTAATCGTTGTGTTATTTGCTCTCAGAGTTTCACCAGAGATGAAATGGCCTGGATAATTATTACCATTCACCTTAATGGAGGAGATATAGACATTGGTAGGTGAGTTATTGTTAGCTTGAATTGTTATATCTTTCACGCCATGAATGACCGCCGTAGTTACGGCGGGGCTCGTAATCACATATTGCGTTCCCGGCGCTTGTATAGGATATAACCCTAACATGGTAAAAACTAATACACTGGAATTATCCGTATAGTAAACATCCGATCCTGAGTAATAGCCTTCCCACATATTAAGGGAATTGAATTCCTGATTCCACCGGTTACGTGTAATATCCTCGGCAGTAGAGGGACTGTTGCTGTAAATCGGTAAAATCTGGTATTGCGGTTCATAGTCATTATAATCTTTATTCGGTGTTAAAAGCGCGTTGATCTTTGCAGTCATATTGGCATCCCCGTAAAGATCAGCCAGGCCAAGAGGATCATGGATTACATCAAATGCATACCTGTTTTCATTTCCTTCAAAAAAACCTGTATTCCTTGCGCCCCAGGAGCCATCAGCATTTTTCCCTTGGAATACCCCGTTGGCTGCATTCCAATTGTTTTTATAGCTCTGGCCGAGGCCTATCCACTGGTTATACGTTGCGCTATCACCTAGTGCATTTGCCAAAAGAGCCAATCCTTGCACATCAGTAGACCATTCCAGTGCCCGTGACATATAATTACTGACACCGCTATCAGCCGGTATATAACCTTTGGTTAAATAACCGGATTTGGACATAATATTATTAGGATTCCCAAAGCTATCCGCTATATCTTTTTCAGCTTTATTATAATCCACTCCTGTCACTCCCATAAGTTTAGCGCGAAGGAACATCCCGCCAAAGAAGCCCCACTGCTGATCGTTCCAACATCCGGGACAATATGGATCCCAATTACCCAACATAACTTTATTAAGGTCGTATTGCGCCAGATAGGTATTTAATATATCTTTCATAAGGGCAGGATCAATAAGTGCCAACAGATAATAAACAACTCGTCCTTGGTCAAAGGCGCAGCGGAAATAACCGCCTCCGATATATTCCCAACCGGGACTTGACCCTATATCTATAACAGGACTACCATATTGAGCTGCGTATTGAGCATAAGGAGAACCATCCGTAGCATCCATAATATTGGCATAAACAGCATATAATCCGGTATACAGCTTTTGTTTGGTAAGTTGATCCGCATTTTGCACCTCAATCTTGTCCAGTTTAGTATTCCATGAGTCTTTTAATCTCTGTGATGCTGCAGAAAAATCAAAATCCGAAAATTCAGTCTTAAAATACTGCTGCGCTTGCGCAAAACTGGTATGAGACAGAGCTACTGCCACAGTAACATCTCTTGTAGCAGGGCCAAATTTCATATAACCAAATTTGCCATCGCTTGTCCCTGTACCCGGTATATTGAATTTGATGTAATGATAGATAGTATAATTATCGCTTTTTAGAGCAACTTGTAAAGTCTGATTGTCTACAACAGTGACCATTCCTGACCAGTTCGGACCGCCATGAGTAGCGCCCAAGGTTATTCCTACTGCTCCGAATGAAGAAACACCATTGAAATGGTATTTATATATAGAGATATTAGGGGTAACAGTCATTGCCACCGTTGATCCTTTGGCAGGCGAATTGGTGTTGTATGTAATATCGGTTTCCGCAGGAGTTCCTGTAATTGTAGCTCTCCAATCGCTATTATCTTTACTCACTGTCTGATCTACCATCGGGTATATTCTAACGCCACGTGTAACACTGTCTACTATCTCTCCCGTATCACGCGACCATAAACCTATGCGTCCCAAAGGATATCGCATAAACACTTGACGGTCGCTATTATTTGGCGTCCCGGGGCCCTGAACCATATTTACATACGGGGTATAATCTTTTAGAGGCGTTGCCGCTCTCTGTCTTATTTCCTGCCATTGGTTGACGATCACCAAGATGGAAACCAAAGACAAAGCAGTAACAACCAAAAAAAATAGCTTTAGTTTTGTTTTGCCCAGAATATTCTTCTTATTCTGCTTCTCTCTCACGCTTATCTTTTCCCTTTCCTAATAATTAGGATAAACCAAGAAACAATAACTCGTCAACTCGGTTATTTTTGACGGGTGTGCGTGCGATTTTTGCAAAGAGGTCGCTGGTGTTCCTGAATGAAGGGCGACCACGAGGGTCGCCCAAGAAGCCATTCCACGCTTCACTTGCAAAAATCGCACGCGCACCCCAAGGATTTATGCAGATTGCTGAGTGTCAAAACCAGTGCTATACTCAAAAGAGTAAAAGAACTGGTATTTTATGAGTATTGACTCTTTATTAGTCTAAGAGGGCCGCTTCTAGGACCTTTCCCAACGTGGCAGCGGGTGGGTCCTGACCGGTGTAAAGCTTGAATTGGCCCATGGCCTGGCGCAGCAGCATGCGCCAACCTGGGATGGCAGTCCATCCCCGGCGTTCCGCCTCGGCGATGAGCTGTGTCCGTCGATACCGGAAAGCGACATCAAGCAGTGCCTTGCCATGCGTGTGCGCATCCAGGTTCGTGGGCCAGGACGAGGAATCGGCCACTGGGGTCGTGTTAACAACGAGTTCGGCATCGAATTGGCCTTGTTGCTCCAGTGTGTCTGCCCCATCCAGCCCGAGATCGTTGACGAGCTTCTCACGCTCATCGGCAGAGCGAGCACTGACGAACACAGTCATGCCCCGTTGCTTGAGAGCATACGCGATTGCTCGTGCGACTCCGCCTGCTCCAATAATGACCGCGCTGTGTAGTCCTCCGCTTCCAGCCTCATCGATGGCCCCCAACGCCCCAACCCAGTCCGTATTGTACCCGTAAAGTCGCCCATTTTCCTGCACCACCGTGTTACACGCGCCAATGGCCTGTACATCTTGACTGACCTCGTCAAGGAAAGGGATGACTGTCTCCTTATGGGGCATTGAAACGCCCAGTCCCCTAATAGCCAGAGTGCGCACGCACTGCAAGACTGGTTCGATGTCCGTCGCGCCGATTGCAAAATAGCGATAGTCCAGACCTAAGGCTTCGTAGCCGGCCGTATGAAGCTTGACACCCAGGGGACTGGGATTAGCTGCTACGGAGCAGCAGAGTACGGGGATTGTTCTATTCATGTACCAGACCTCTTTCTCTGGCCTTCATCTCCGCGCTTCTTGAGAGGCCAGTTCAAGCAAACGGTCACGTGTCCGCATGGAATTGCTCACGTGTCATCATGACCGTCTTCCCTCGGCTTCGCGACAATCAGCGCATATTTCTCTCTCAGGAGCAAGTATACCAGAGATAGTTGAAAAATGCGACCGTTTTGACGCATTTCCGACAAAACGTGCTCAAACTATACCCAGGTAAAGGGATTTACCAGCAGTGTCAAAAGAGCGGAAGAGCCAAACCTAGGCTGAATTTGTATGCACACTGATCCTCGCTTGCTTGCTATGAGCCAGGAATTGTATCAAACCACAGCTGGAGCAGGTGAATTTCTAACGGAATCCTATTCTGGGGGAAGAGAAGCTCATATTTTTACTCATTGGGGGTAAAAGTAGCTAAGCCAATCTGGTGAGATTGAACTATAGCATCTGTACTTTATAGCAACTAAACAGAGTAGCAACATTAAGAACTGTTGTTACTTCTCTCGGAGAACGTCCTGAAAAGGAAGAAGCTCATATTTTAATGATGCTCTTTTGCCAGCCGTCTTAGCTGCAACCTTCTCTTTAAAAAGAGCGTATATATAGTAGTAAGGAAGGAAACCCACGAACCCCCAATTACTACTGTATAAAAGATGATTTCAAGCAATAGACTCATTGTTTTGCCTCCTTAAAGCCTCGCTTCTTGCCTCTGCTAACATTTTGCAACTTCCTCCTGCAAGGAGGGTCGCTAAAAACATTGCCATCGATATATTTGCAAGAATTATAGTTCCCTTTGGGTCACTCTTAGCTAATACGTATGTACCGGCTGAAAGGAAGAGAATTATGCAGCACATACCAAAAGCAAATAAGTTCATACAACCCTGAGTTTTGCCACTAACAAATATATGACCCATTGCCTCGGCAGTTACAGCAGCACAGATAAGAGCAAGTTCTCCGTGAGAAACTAGTGCGTATAAGGTATCTAATTTTAGTCCACTACCTAGGTCTGTGTATTTTGTTGAAATTTCTCTAAAAGCATCTAACACTATTGGCAATAGAGCAACGAACACAGTAAATAGTAACCATTGTCCAAACTTTACACCTATGCGTACTTCCTCTTGTTGCGTTAGCGGGATTGTGCCATTCTGAATACCCTCTTCAGGCACTTCCCGGTTTGCGCCAAATTGAGTGCGTGTGCGGGCCCTGTTAAAAGGGACTGACCACCGCCATAATTTCCTATCAGACGAGCTAGTAACAAGGGGAGTGCCTGTTTCGTCTCTATGCTCAGCTCCTATTGGAGGAGTGATAGGAGGTGGTTGGAAGTCACCTTTATTTTCAGTGTCCAAGGATGCCTTTTGCGCATTATCTTTACTGTTATTTTGTAATTGGGCTTCGCTCACCGTTCCACTCCATAAAGTATTTCATTAGAACTATTCGTCCTAACTACGTATTATACTATGTCCATAGGATATTTCAAGTGTGCGTGTCAAGTTTGATCGAACAGTTCCTCCCAGTGACGGATGAGCACTACCAGTTCATCCGTGAGAGATATAGAAAGGTGCAAGCACAATGCCCTCTCCACTGAAATTGCGTTCTCCTCATCTATCTGAAGGACGAGCCTCGTAATAACTGATGTACGGGAGGCGATGAAGAAAGGCCTTGAGATAGGAAGGATCGCCAGGACGAAGAGTTACCACACCAAAATAGCACATATTCTCTTCGGGATAGGGATCATATTCCTCGTCTGCATGTTGAGGATCGAAGTTGATTTGATGCTCGCTGATGATGATATCACGCTGCATGAGTGCCTGCAATCTCGCGACAGCTTCTGGGTCACCTTCGCTCTGCACAACTCCCTCAGGACTGATTCGCGCTGCCAGTCGGCCCGTCTTCAGGTTATAGATAGCGTAGCTTTTTGCCTCACCGCTCATCGCTCTCACCTTTCAGCAATATCCATTTGGTCGATAATCTGGCCTCTCCAAAGAAATATGCATCATGTCTCGCTTTTCAGCACATGGCACATTATTTTCCGTATAAGGATCTATTCGGGTGATATCGTAGCACAGAAGAGCGTAAGAACGCAAAGCCAGCATCCTCTAATGTGAGAAGGTACTGCTCAGCCTCTGACGAAGTGTGCTCTGAACCAGATTTGCGGGCAGGCTGGGTGTTTGTAGGTTGTCTAAATCCGCTAATGTTAGATGCTATCAAATATATTGACAGCATCTAAATAAGAGCGTAAAGTAGACCTACGAGAAAGGATGGGCGCTTATGGCACAGGTAAATGATGTTCCTCTTCAAGAGGTGATGGAACTCTTCTTCCTCTGTGGGTACGAGATGCAACGGACTGCTGCAACGGAGTGGGAGAGCCTTGAGTTGACGGCGGCTCAATTGAAAGTACTCTTCACCCTCGCGTTTGAGAACCAGGCCACGATCGGCATGGTTGCTCACACCCTGCGTATCAGTCCACCGACAGCCAGTCACCTGGTGGATCGGCTTGTGCAGGCCGGACTGGTCGAGCGCGTCGAGTCCACAAGAGATCGTCGCTCCACCCTGGCTAGTCTCACTGAAAAGGGTGAAATGATGGTGAGCCGCTTGCGGCAAGGTCGCCTGGATCGCCTGCGGGGCTGGCTTACCCAACTTGGCACGCAGGATATCGCAGCGCTAGAGCAGGGCCTGCATGCACTCCTGCGCGTCATGCGATCAACCTCCGCTCAGGCGAGCGAAGATGAGCGAGAGGAGGGAGTGCGATGAGCGAACAGGCCCTATCGAGCGGCGGAGCGGGGACCGGAGTCACTACCAGCACCCCGCTGTTCGTCCTCCCGCTGACCATCCTTGGGCGTGATGATCTTCCGGTGGCAGGTGGCAAGGGCGCTAACCTGGGCGAACTGGTCCGCGCAGGCTTCCCAGTTCCCAATGGCTTCGTTGTAACCACGGCGGCTTATGACCGCTTCGTGGCGGAGAGCCACCTGGGTGAAATAATTACGCAGGCGCTTGGGGAGCAGCAGGGTGGCAGTGCCGCCATCCGGGGCGCATTTGAGCACGCGGCCATCCCGACAGAGATTGCACAGGCGATCATGGAGGCATACCAGCAGCTCGGACAAGGCCCGGTTGCCGTGCGCTCGAGCGCGACGGCAGAGGATCTGCCAGGGGCGGCATTTGCTGGCCAGCAGGACACCTTCCTCAATATCGTTGGCAGAGAGGGGCTGTTGGATGCTGTGCGGCGCTGCTGGGCATCGCTCTGGACCGACCGTGCTATTGCTTACCGCGAACGCCAACGAATGGATCAGCAGACGGTGAAGCTGGCGGTTGTGGTTCAGCGCATGGTGGTAGCGGAGGTCGCAGGTGTGCTGTTTACCGCTAACCCGGTGACGGGCACGAGGAACGAGATCGTCATCGACGCCAACCCTGGACTTGGTGAGGCGGTCGTCTCTGGCCTGGTTACGCCTGATCACTTTCTCTTACGGAAACGACGGTGGGGGTGGAGCATCGTGGAGCGTCATCCAGGGCAGCGTGAGGTGGTGGTGCAGCCCCGTGCAGGGGGTGGAACGGAGCACATCTCGCCAGAAACGACGGTCGCGCCTGGGTCGGTGCTGCCAGACCGGGCACTGCGTTGGCTTGCGCGCCTGGGCGCGGCGGTCGAGCGCCACTTCGGTGGCCCGCAGGATATTGAGTGGGCCTGGGCCGACGGGAGACCCTCCTTGCTCCAGGCACGGCCAATTACCGCCTTGCCAGAGCCTTCCCTTCGCCCAAACAAGCAGCAGCAGAGGTTGGCTCGCATGATTGTGGAGTTGTTTCCAATTCGTCCGTACCCGCTGGATGTGACTACCTGGAGTAGTGTGTTGTTTGGCGGCGCTATGGGGCTCTTCGCGCTCATCGGGGTCGCACGTCCATCCCTCGAGCAAATATGCATTGAAGAAGACGGTGTAGTCGTCCGATTGGACCTGCCGACCTTTCGACCGACTTCGAGGATGCTGCTGGCTCCTATGCGGTTCCTGCGCCTGGCCTGGCGCTACGACCCCGTCCGTTGGCAGAGCGACCCGCTCCTGGCCGAGACGCAAACGCACGCTCGCGCTCTGGAGGCGCGTAACTTGCGGGAGCTTCCCTGGGAGGGACTGCTTGCCACGGTGCGTGAGGCGATGGTGATCCCGGTGCATCTCGCCAGGGAACTCCGGCTCCGTTACTATCCACGAGCGTTGCTCGCCCTCGGGCTGCTTCGCATCATGCTCGCCATTGTGAGGCGTGGAGACCGCTTCGGAACGCTCCTATCGAGTGTCCAGACCAGGACGATTGAGGCGAACCGTGCGCTCGAGGAACTGGCGGCGCGGGTCCGATCCGATGCCACTCTCGCTTCCGTCTTCGCGAACCACGAGGCTGGTGAGCTGTGGGCACAGCTTCAGGCACAACCAACAGGTCGAGCCTTCCTGGCCGAGCTGCAAGCCTACCTGGATCACTACGGCCACCGCGAGGCGGCGGCCCTTCTGGTTTCTCAACCGACGTGGAAGGATGCGCCGGAGGTGATGCTCGGCATCCTCAAGGGGCTTGCTCTGACTGAGCCTCGGTCCCAAACTGGGCAGCCGGGATGGGAAGCTGCGAGGGACGAGATAGTGGCGCACTCCCTTCTGCGGCTTCCGCCTGTGCGGTCCGTGCTCCTCGCGATTCTCGCGATGGCACGCAGCTTCCTGCAGATCCGTGAGGATAGCCATTTTTATGGCACATTGCTCCTGCCTGTCATCCGGCGGACGCTTCTTGAGCTCGGGCGGCGCCTCGAAAGTTGCGGCGTGCTCGATGCTCCTGAGGATGTCTTCCACCTAAAGTGGGATGAGCTCGAGCAGGTTGACGGGATGTGGCCGCCATCTCCACAACTGGCTGACCAGTTGCGAACGCTTATGGCGAGGCGCAAGGAACGGCGCGCTGCACTCGCAGATACACCACTGATCGATCCTCGCCTCTTCCAGCGAATCGAGGCGAGAGGGGATGTACTGCTGGCCGGGACGCCGGGCAGCCCAGGCGTGGCAGAGGGATCCGTGCGTGTCATCCACGACAGTTCGGAGTTTGGAAAGCTCCATGCAGGCGAGGTGTTGGTTGCTCCGTTCACGAACCCGGCCTGGACTCCGCTCTTCCAGCAGGCTGCCGCGGTTGTGGTGGATAGCGGCAGCGCGGCGTCACACGCAGCCATCGTCGCACGCGAGTATGGCATTCCGGCGGTGATGGGAACCATCGATGGTACACACCGCCTGGTTGATGGGGAGCGAGTACGCGTCGATGGCAACCGGGGTCTGGTCTTCAAAGTGGCGGAGAGTTCAACGAAGCATGGTGGGTGAGAACAGAGACGACTCCTAATGGAAGCGAGGGCATCTCAGGCATGCAAACTCTTACGTGTGTATGCCATGATAGCGTCAGCGGCGCGTTGATATCCGCCCGCCTCGTGGATCTCGCGCTGCATCTCGTGCAGGTTCCTGCGAACAGCGGGTTCGTGCGCAACCTGTGCGACCGCGGCACGCAAACTCTCGGATGTCAGTGCCTCCATATCCAGCGTGAGACCCAGCCCAAGCTCCTGCACGCGCCTGGCTGTCATCCCTTGCTCCACCATTTGCGGGATGACCACCAGCGGCACGCCAAAGGTCAGGCTTTCCATCGTACTATTCATGCCGCCGTGGCTCACAAAAACGTCTGTCTGCCCGAGAACTTGCAGTTGCGGGACATGCGGCGCGAGGATGAAGTTCGCTGGCGGTTCCTTGAGGGCCGCAAGGTCGACCCGTGTACCAAGCGCAAGTACGACCTGCCACTCAGTCTGACCAAAGGCATCGAAGCACAGGTTATAGAACTCGGGCTGATTGTTGAAGGCGGTTCCGAGCGAAATGTAGAGTTGGGGACGCTTCCCCAGGCGTTCCAGGGGAAAATCGCCGCTGTAATAACGCTGCGTTTGCAAAGAGGGTCCGACGAACACAAAGCGCTCATCAAAGGTATCACCGGCTGGCTGGAAAGCGCGAGGGAGAAAGACGATGTTCAGATCTTTGGCATCTTTTCTGAGCGTCCGCAGGTCAACAGGTTCCAGGTTGTAGGTTTTATACAGGCTGGTCAGATCCTCGTTCAGCGAGGCCATACTTTGTAGGAACCGTTGCGGATCAGGCATAAATTGATTGAGCCCAAATTGAAATTGATGTCGATCAGAGTACTCATTCGATACGTAAGACGAGCAAAGTGCCACTGTGGGCAGATGAAGAATCTGGCTCAACAAAGCAGCTGGCAGAAACATGGTATCATAGAGAATACAATCAATTTGTGCTTCTCGTATCTCCTCCAGGAAAAGCGGCAACATTCTGTTACTGGCCTGTATCAGAGTTTTCATCATCCTGCCGAATAGAAAACTCATATCTGCCTTCTTTCCGGGAGTATTGGCCTGCGAATCCCAGAACATCTCTTTGCTATAGGAACGAAAGGTCGCGCCGGTTGCCTCGACTGCCGGGCGGAATTCGTCGGTCAGGTAGTAAATGACCTGCTCACCGCGTGCAACCAACTCCTGGGTCAGAGCTAGCGTCGGATTGACGTGGCCATGACCAGGAGTGCTAAACATTGCATACTTTGCCATGAAAAGTTCTCCGTCTTTTTTTATCCTAAGCCGGTCACACACCCGCTTCGTATCGTATAAGTCGGTGTCCTCTCTTTGTAGGAGCCGCATCAACTCAGCCGATCACTTCCTGTTCTCGTTATTATCCGCTCGTTTCGCCAACCGATCCCAGATAACAGGGACGATCACGGAGATGGCGGTAAAGGCACCGACGGCGGCGTATGCCCATAGGAGGGGTTTCAGGAATGGGGGTCGTTTGTTCATGTTGTTGCTTCTCCTGGTGTTATACTTCTTATGCTTTGAATCAGATACGAACGAGAGAATAAAGGGTTGTGGGGATGCAATAATCACGCTCCTGCAGATTTTTCATCATGTATAGACACAACGAAATGGCATTGCAATGGTTGTCCCCGGTTGCAATGCTCCTGCACTGGGACACCTACCAGCTCTGTGAGCAAAGTTTCTGCCAGAGAGCAGACCTGCGGATGTCCTGGTACAGCGGCAGCGAGGGGACAGCTATAACCATTGATAATGTAGGTGCCATTGCGTTGTTCAAGTTCTGCCAGGCCTCCCAGTTCGTTGAGAACATCGACGGCAAGCTCAAGCCGCTTACGCAGATCACCAGTTGGAGTACTCCATTTCGAGGCGATGCGACGCCCCACTGCACGCATGATTGCATCTATTTGTTCGACCGGCATTTGCTCGCTCAAAACATCTAAGAGTTCGTGCAGCACCGTGTCATAAGATTTAGGAAAAAGTTGCTCAGCCTCCGGTGTCAGATCATACACATAGGAGGGCTTGCCACTACCACGCCGTACACCATGCTGTTGCACAACCCCATCCCGCTCAAGCGTAGCAAGGTGGGCACGTACGGCATTATCGGTCAAGTCGAGGGCCTGAGCCAGTTCTTCCACGGTGCGACTAGCACGCCGCAGCAGGGTAATGATTTGACCACGAGTACTGTTCGCAAGACGCTTATTCCAGTTCAATAGTGACATACTACTCCTCCCTCTGGCTACCAGTATACCCGAAGAGTATCAATTTGTCAACTAAGTCAAATAAATCATTGACTTATTGGAATAAATATGGTATAGAAATATCATACAGTTACTGGTTATGCGAAAGGAGCATCTATCATGTGCGAAACCTGTGGTTGTCAAGGAACCGTTTCTGCTATGTCCACTACGGATTCTGTATCCGCTCCTGCTGACACGCCTCCTTTAGTGGAGCGAGTCAGCGATGCATTGCAAAACGGCATTAAGGTTGTGATTGGCTCAAATCGCAAGCCACCACGACGTTTGAAAAGTTTGCTGAATGGGATAGTGTTTGGTCATCCTTTGCATCCGGCTATTACTGATGTACCCATCGGGGCGTGGCTGCTGACTGCCATTTTTGACATCATCTGGTTGATCTCCCCTGTCGCCAACTTGTGGGCGGCACGGGGAGCACTCGTCGCAGTTATTGTGGGCCTGTTAGGGGCTGTAGGAGCGGCTGTAACCGGACTGGCTGATTGGAGCGATACTTATGGCTCTGAACGCAAAGTAGGTCTCTACCACGCTTTGTTTAATGTGACAGCAACCGTTGTATACGTCATCTCGCTGGTGCTACGCCTGCAAGCCAACTCGAATGAAAGTATTGTTGGAGCTATTCTGGGCTTTATTGGACTGGCATCTGTCTCCTTTGCTGCTTATCTGGGTGGTGAGATGGTTTTCACGAAGGGTACAGGTGTTAACCACACAGCCTGGGAAGCTGGCAGTGATACTTATGAAGCTGTCATGCCGTTAGAGGGCGTTGAGGAAAATAAGCTTTATCGGGTGACGGCTGCCGGTGTGCCTGTGGTATTGCTCCGCCAAGGGTTGCAATTCTACGCCATCTCGGCCACATGCCCTCATGCTGGTGGACCCTTGGACGAGGGTATGCTGGAGGGTGACGTAGTAGAGTGTCCGTGGCATGGTTCGCGTTTCTGTATGCGCAGTGGAAAAGTACTGACTGGTCCAGCAACCGTCAATGCACCTCGCTATGATATACGGGTGCGTAATGGGCAGGTTGAGATCAAGCGTGTTGGCGAACATTAGTGTTCTCAGCGAAGGGTTTATAGAGATAACTATAAGGGAGCAGTAGATTGTTAGATCGAGAGAGAGACACCCCGAGCATTCATAGAGCGTTAGAACTGCGTCGCCGTTCTGTTTCACATGAACAAATGCGTCGATTTGAAGGCTATATGGCGGAGATTTTTGAGGCATTTGGTTTAAATCTAGACCGCGCAGGGACGTATCAAACTCCGCAGCGTTTCGTGCAAGCCTTGTTCGATGCCACCGAGGGCTATGATGGCGATGTCAAGTTGCTCAAAGTCTTTGATGCTGAATGCCGAGACGAGGAGACCTGCCGCTTAAGCCAGGTCATCGAGGGACCAATTCCCTTTTTTGCGCTGTGCGAACATCATGCGCTGCCATTTCATGGACGCGCCTATGTTGGCTATGTGGCAGATGAGCAGATTATCGGTATTTCCAAGCTTACTCGCCTGGTGCGGCTGTTCGCGAAGCGTTTTACCGTACAGGAACGGCTGGCGCAACAGGTTGCCCATGCCTTAGAGGCCATTGTCCAACCACATGGAGTAGCCGTTTATATTGAGGCCCAGCATATGTGTGTAGAGATGCGCGGTGTGCGGGAGAATGGCCCGTTGACCCGTACCACTGTCTGGCGAGGAGACTACGCCGAGAATTCAACATTGCGAGTAGAGTTCTTGTTGGCGTGCGGGACGGATATGTAAAGATATGTGTATGTGTGAACATAACAAAAGTGCTTGCGTTGCCAACAACGCAAGCACTTTTGTTGACTGCCTATGTTTATGAATTTTAACCAATATCATTAAATCATAACTGTATCTCAACCAAATCATAACTGCTTTGAACTTCTCATATTTCCATTTTTCATAGATACTTGATGAGGTTCTCTTATGCTTTGAATTTCCTCATGGATGGCTTTATTGTTATTTTTCTCAAGTAGATTTCACTGATGGATTGGAGAAATACTATGCCCCGCTCTCTTATACGCATTCTTCTCATCTTTATGGTTTGCCTTGCGCTTCTCACAACTGTGAGCATTACCAAGACTATCACATCTACTCATGCTGCGGGCGCGACCGGCAGCCTGTCGGTGTTCGTTGGCTATGCCGAACTTAAGGGAAACAACAAGCCAAACCCAGCAGCGTTTCCCCTTCCCTGGTCGGGTGCGCCCAACACTAACTTCCTTGGCGGACCCGTTACCGGTCAAACTGCATGCGGCACAAACCCCTTCTGCTACGACGCGGGCGCGATCCGGCTCGACAATAGTGGCTTGATCGATGTCATAATCAACAGCGTCTCGGTCGACGTCCATTCCTCGGTCCCGGGTGGTAAGGTGTACAACCTCTGGGGCTCGTTCACAGTTCCAGCTGGCAAAAGTGTGATCCTGACCGAGAATCCGCCTGGCAATAATCCAAGTTACGACAACTTTGATACGAGCGGCACGCCGAAGGGCAACTGCACCCCGATCACCGTCGCGCCAACGGTCACCATCACCGCTGATGGCGTCCCAACTACGCTGGCAGATAGTACCCACGTCCTCGACACCGGTGGCATCGACCCCGATTCGTGCCACTACCCCAATGAGTCGACCCAGTGGCGGCAAATTGGCACCTCGGGCATAAACACGGCCACCTTGACGCTCACTCCTGCCACGAGCACCCTAGCCGTTGGTCAACAGGTCACCGAGTCGGCGACGCTCGTAGATGGCGGTGGCACGAGCATACCCAATGTGCCCATCACCTTCACCGTAACGAGCGGGCCCAATGCTGGACAGTCCGGCAGTGCCGTCACTGACCAGACCGGACAAGCCTCCTTCACCTATACCGATACGGCCCCCGGCACTGACATCGTCGTCGCCACTGTCAATGTGCCATCCGTGGGCACCTTCCAATCCAGTCAGGCGGGCGTCCAGTGGACAAACGACCCCACGACAGTCTGGAGTGGGGCGGACATAGGGAGTCCGTCCCTGGCCGGGAGCCAGTCGCTGAGTAATGGTGTCTGGACGGTGGCCGGGTCAGGAACCGATATTGGGGGAACCGTCGATCAATTCCACTTTGTCTGGCAGATGTTGGCCTCCGACGGTGGTATCCGTGCACGAGTGCTGAGCCAGACCAACACCAACAGTGCTGCAAAAGCAGGGGTCATGCTGCGAGCGAGTACCGATCCGAGCGCACCCTTTTACGCGGTAGTGGTGACACCGCAGAAAGGCATCTACGTCCTCGATCGCCTAACACAAGGGGGTGGGGTGCATACTGTTACCACTCTTGCGGGCGTAGCACCTGTCTACCTCCAAGTGCAGCGTGTCGGCACTACCTTCATTGCCTATACCTCGAGCGATGGCAGCTCCTGGACGCCCGTTGCGGGATCGACCGTGGCCATCAATGTCACCGGGACCTTGTTGGCCGGCATGGCAGTCACGTCACACACCACGTCGAAGGTGAACACGGCCACCTTCGACACGGTGAGCACTCCTTAGGGCTTCTTCGGAACCTCTCCAATGGGCAAATCGGGCGCGTCATCTTTGGCATGGCTGGTTGGCTTCTTTGAAAGGTCTTGGGGCCAGCCCCATAGGCGTGAACTTAAGCACGGCTGTCATCCTGAGCGCAGCGAAGGATCTCGGCCCAGCCAGAGATCCTTCGCTGCGCTCAGGATGACAGCGGGCGGGCGGGGCGAGCCCGGAGGCGTTGACGCAAGGACTGGCACCCCCGTCCTTCTTGGCTTCCGTTCACGCCTATGGGGTAGCTGCGCGAACCCCAGCCATGTTGTCCACCTCGGACTCCATGCAAAAATCCTACATGCATCCCCATCTGGAAAAACCGGCATGGCTCGCACTATGTCTGGGAAAGACCAAACGCATAGAGGTTGCCGTCCCACGAGCCGACGTAGACCACCCCATTGACCACGGCAGGCGAGGAACTGATGTTATTTCCTGTTGCAAAAGTCCACTTCTTGGTTCCGGAGGCGGTGTCAAGGGCGTAGAGATTGTGATCAGCCGAGCCGATGTAGACCACCCCATTGGCTACGGTGGGCGAGGAGTAATAAATGTTATCCCCGGTCGGAAAAAACCACTTCTTGGTTCCGGAGGCGGCGTCAAGGGCATAGAGGCTGCCATCATCGGAGCCAACGTAGACCACCCCATTGGCCACCGCAGGCGAGGATTCGATGTAATTTCCTGTCGGGAAAGTCCACTTCTTAGTTGCAGAGGCGGCATCAAGCGCGTAGAGGTTGTGGTCTGCCGAGCCAACGTAGACCACCCCATTGGCCACCGCAGGCGAGGAAGAGATGCTTGCTTCCGTGTGAAAAACCCACTTCGGTCTTCCCGAGGCGGCATCAAAGGCATAGAGGTTGCCATTATCGGAGCCGACGTAGACCACGCCATTGACTACCGCGGGTGAGGAAGAGATGCCAGTTGCTGTCTGAAAAGCCCACTTCTTGACCCCGGAGGCGGCATCAAGGGCGTAGAGGTTGCCGTCCCAGGAGCCGACGTAGACCATGCCATTGACCACGGCAGGCGAGGAAAAGATGTCATTTCCTGTCTGATAAAACCACTTTTTGCTTCCGGAGGCGGCGTCAAGGGCGTAGAGGTTACCATTATCGGAGCCGACGTAGACCATGCCATTGATCACGGCAGGCGAGGACGAGATGCTAGCTCCCGTGTGATAAATCCACTTTTTGCTTCCCGAGGCGGCATCAAGTGCGTACAGGTTGCCATCATTGGAGCCGACGTAGACCACGCCATTGACCACGGCAGGCGAAGAGTAGATGTAACTTCCTATCGGAAAAGCCCACTTCTTCGTCAGATGTACGACGGTGGTTGGATTGAGAATCTGCTCATAGGGGTTGGCGCGGCTATGCTGGGCATCAAAGCCAAACATGATGCCGTTGGTCGCTACAAAGCTGGCATAGCCAGTGGCAGCCGCTCTGGCGGTTGCTTGAGCCTGAGCTGTCACTTGCACATGGGCCGTTGCCATCGTTTGAGCTTGAGCTGTTGCTTGGACATAAGCTGTTGCCGTCGCTTGTGCATGGTCAGTAGAGAGCTTCATGGTGGCATACCATCCCCCTCCACTTCCCAGGATGAGGAGAAGCAGCACGCACAACAGAAGGATGGCTCTCCTGGAAAGGCCACGTCGACGAAGCTGCTGGGGTCCCCCGTGGCTAGGCGGATAGGGCACGGGTGATGGAAGCGGTTGCGGCATGAAGCGAGTAGAGGCTGTTGGGGCAACAAAGGAACTGGGAAGCACACCAGCGTCGGATGGTGTGTTCATTGATCCTTCTTGGACTCCGGAGGGTGAGATAGCAGGCATGGCAGAGGGCGGAGTTTCTATGACTTTAGGGTCCACCCTGGTCACCTGGTCTATCGGAGGGTAAACTGGGGCAGGGGTGGGCGGAGGAAGTGGTGAAACGACAGACGGAATATGCTCTGTCGATGACCTGGGCATCTCGGTCTGCTGGCCAGCCCGCTCTAAGGCGTGAGCAAACTCCTCGACAGTGGCAAAACGCTGTCTAGGGTCTTTGGCGAGGGCCCTCAACACCACCTGCTCTACGTCCTTTGGGAGGGTAGGAACCTGTTCGTGGAAGGGGGGAGGCGGAGTCATGACATGCTGCATGGCGAGTTCGACAGCCGTGCCAGAAAAGGGGCGTTTGCCCGAGAGCCATTCATAGACCACGATACCCAGGGCATATTGATCGCTGGAGGCGCGTGGCTTGCCCTGGATCTGCTCAGGCGCCATGTAGGGCAGCGTGCCTCCAATTCCCTGTTGAGTGGAGAACGAGCGAGAACTGTGGGGTACCGTGGCAATGCCGAAATCACTGAGCAAGATCTCCCCCTTGCCTCCCACTAACATGTTCTCCGGCTTGACATCGCGATGAATGAGGTGGCGCATGTGGGCATACTGCAGGGCGGAAGCTATTGGGATCACGTAGGAGACAATGGTGGAGCGCGAGAGCTGGGACCCCTTGGGATGGCGATCGCGCAACGTACCATGAGGGGCATAGGCCATAACGAGGTAGGGGGTCTCATCGCTGCCCACTCCGAAGTCCAGCAAGGGCACGATATGGGGATGGCTCAGACGTATGGTGCGAGCTTCGTTGATGAATTCCTTCAAGTCTTCACCGCGAGTGAGCCGAGCGTGCAGGACTTTGACGGCCACCAGGCTGTGTTCGTAGCGATGTTCCCCAAGGTAGACATCCCCAAAGCCCCCGCTACCCATCCAGCGGAGCAAGCGATAGTCGCCAAGCTCCTGACCGATACGCTCGGCATGGCTGCTCATGAAATCATCCCCCTCGTCTCACAGAAATAGGCTTCCAGGCTACACACTTATCATGCCGATGAAATAGAGGACGACCGCGGTTCTACCAGCTCAAGAGAAAGACACCTATCTGACGCCAGGTGAGGATAACAGGTTAGGGCCTGAAATTCTCTTACAGGATGCAGTTCTGCTCTCGCTGGATATATTGTAGAGGAAATGAGATATACGTGTCAACAGGTAGTATAGCTCACCAAGTACGCGTGAGATTTTTGCACAAGCTTGACCGCCACAAAAGCAACACCGGTCAAAATACGAAGAGGCAAAGACACCCGCCTTCAGGCGAGATTGAAGTCGTGGCAGAGCAAAGCCACGCCATCCAAGCTCTTCACCACAGCCCGCAAAGAGCAGTGAGACGATAAATGCACATACCTATCAACATTGCAACAAACACTCTCGGTCAACCGGTCTTCCCGCTTTCGGAAGTACCCTTCCGAATAGTTACCCTACCCTAAGCTCCTATAAGCTTTACTATTGCTATATAACCATGCTATAGTTGTAGCGAAATGGGCTTCACAAAATTTTTAAGGTAAATAATGAAAAAAAGTTAATATATTTCATTCAAGATGATAGCTACTTTAATCATATAAAAGCGTAGCCTTTTTATTAAAGGCTAATTCTGAATGGAGGAAGTGTCGTATGAGGCTCTTTAATGGAATATCGAGCAACGATGGTGGTCATACAATTCATCAAGCTATAGCATCGATTGTACAAGTAGCACAAGAGCAGAGTTTAACATCTCGTAAATGGTCACTTGTGGAACTACGAGCTGATAACGATGATTTTGAATGGCTTTGTGACTGGGCTAAAAGTTTAAGTGGTAACCTTGTTCAAGGCTGGTTGGAAGAAGAACCTTGGCGAAGAATCCGTGTTAGCAATCGTGAATGTTCATATGCAGCTGCTCTAGGAACTCTTTTGTTGCTATTCACCGTTGAAGTTGCACGACGTAGGGCAACCGAGGGCCATTTATGGATAACACTGCAGCAGGACTGTTTTTCTGGAAGTAGTCTACGTTTCCTCTATGCTAGTGGTCAACCCACAAGAGCGCATAAAGATGCCTTAGAAGCCGCAGCGCGTTGGCTTAATTTGCGTCATGTCTTTGGTATAGCGGGCTTACAGAATTGGTTTGATACCATTTACCTGCAATTTGGTTTTACTCACCGAGGCTTTTTGCGCCGTTTACCAGAATGGTTAGTAGGACAAGGACGAACACAAGCTATTCAACATTTATTAGAAGGTGAGATGCAAAGTAAAACATTCTGTGCATTATGGGATGATTTACGTAATCTACGACGTGGCAATATCAAAGCAGAAAGGCTACGGATTACACTCGCAAGAAACCCTTGGATATTACCAGAGTGGATTGATGATTTAATAAGTCAAGCAACTGCAAAAATCGAACTGGGTTATGGAGCGGAGACAAAAATTTCGGAAGAAGCTGGGAGCTTTGAGCCATTTCTGGATGGGCCTATTCTTCGCTGGGATTTATCAAAGTCGCCTCAATTTGTTTGTCACGTATCAAATATCGCAAAATTTGATCTGATAGAACCAACTTATCATATTGTTATAGGTGGACGTTCGTATGTACTACTGCAACGAAATGATGACGACATCTATACACTTCATCCCTCTGAAGAAATTATTTTACCGACTATGGTGTCACAGCTTGTAGCATCTCTTGTTTCCGCTACGGGTCAAATTATAGCCAGTATGACGCTACAGCTTTGGAATAGCAGCGATGATGTAAATGTTTTTAGGACCTCATCAGGGAGGCGTATTGTTGATGCATGGCAGGAAACCATGCGTTCAGAAGTATCATACTTATTACTTGCAGCCGCTGATTTAACGATAACGCCAGAGCCATTACGCTGGTGTGAGCTAGATACGCATAGTACAAAAACGAAGCTCTACTTCATAGAACAGGGGTGGCCGTCTTCTATGAAGGCACTGCTGGCAGGTCAAATACTTTGGCAGCCTAATATGAAAAGAGCACTCAAAAGCGTAGAGCCGAAGTGGGCGCAACAGGTGGATATATCCCTTTCCACTACTTCACAAGAAGTGGCGTTTGGTGACGAAGTGCAGGTAGAAATCAGGCATTCCAGTGAGATAAGTGTATCCTTTATGCGTTTTCAAGCGAAACCTGTAAATGTTATAGAGCAAGATGCTCAACACACTCTCACAGAACCTTTTATTATAAGCCCTGATATCCTTTTTAACGGTTCGCATCTTGCTGAACTGTGTTTTACCCTGGGCTTGAGAAATGATGTTACCTCTATCTGTGTCTCTCGCTCACTTAGCATAGAGGTTGTTGGAGCAGCGATACTCTCTAGCCATGAATGGACTGTATTGCAACCTGAGATGACTCTAACCCTGGAACAAGCAAAAACGTTACCAGTTCAAATATTCAGACCTCAAATAAAGAGGTGGGCATTAGTGGAAGGCAATACATTCTTAGGACGTCCTCATCAGATGTGTCGTCCTATCGGTTTTGTAGGGGGATTAGGTGCCCCTGTCAAGTTACGCCTAGGTCCATATAACGCCCTTCAGCCAGATATACCTTTGATACATGAGGTAATTGATCGTGGTATCCTTACTGAGATTAGTAGAAGTGATGATGTATCCTCAAGTCTAATTTTGCACCTGGGTCGTCCAATTGAACTTGACCAAAGACATAGTGTTATCATTTGGGATGCAGATGGTCAAATTTCTAAATATACTCAAGAAAATAGTAAATTTGAAGTACAAGATGCTTATTGGTCACTGCACTCATTGGAGGCTATTATTCAACCTCTCGTTGTTGCTATTGCATATGATGGTGTACGAATTGGAGCTTGGTGGCAAGCAGAATGGAGTAATATCTTACAACAGCAGTATACTCAGCAACAGCTTAGAAATATAGCAGCTATGCTACGTTGGTTTCAATTGCCACTGCTCAGCAAACACTGCTTTGCAACAGTACAGAAGTTTGTTAGTTCCTATGGTAGTATTGTTCTTCCTATATGGATAGCAGATAGCGAGCATCCCTTAGGTTTACAATGGCATGCGATCGACGACTATTGGCTATCAGCAGTACGTACTCTATTCAAGAATTGGCGACCCAGTGAAGAGGCTTGCCGCAAACTTATAAAGCGTCTTGGAGGCACAAGTGAAAGCTTAGAAGACCTGTTACTTAGAACTGTTTGGTGTTTGCTAAGGGTTGATCCACTTCTTATGGGCAAGGTTGTAAGTACCTACGCAAACAAAGGTTGTTTACCTCACTTGGGCATTGCCAACACGCGTAAATTGCTACATGTACTTGTATCTACTTTCGCGGAGTCTGTTTACGATGATATCGCTCTTTATAGTAAGAAAACGCTCTTGTTAGAGGAAGTATCTGATACTATGGGATATTTAGACACAAACTTTATTAAGAGAGGGCTTATAGAACCTGCGCTACAAGTATTCAAGGGGAATAATCTCAAGGAACTAAGCGAAAACAATCTTGCATTGGCTCTGAATATAGAGCCTTTCCGGCGTTTACTCGGCATTCACATTCTCGAAGCTATTGAACAAACTATTGTCTCGCAGTCCAGGAGGTAAACGGCGTGTCGCAACTCGATGCTATTGCTTTATCAGAAGGTGTAAAACAACGTCTAATAGATTTCGCATTGGACGATAATTTTGTCAGGGATCAAATTTTAACAGATATTTGTCGCACGATTTGGTCAGGTAGGCCCGAAACAGGCGGTCTCTTGAGCGATTTGTGGATAGAGGGAGCTTTTCCGGCGAAGACCGTTGAGGCGTCATTGGCAACACTGGTCAAGCAGGGAATATTCGATGCGGAACTGTGTCGTCATCTTGATCAACGCAATGTCATACCTCGGCAACGTTTACTCTACACTCATCAATACGAGACTATCGTCAAGGCTCATGCTACACGCTTGAATAAAGCGAAACCTGCACTGGTCGTGACGGCAGGTACTGGCACAGGTAAAACGGAGAGCTTTTTACTTCCAATACTCAATGCTCTCTTTCAAGAGGAGAATGAGGGGAAAAAAGGCGTCAAATGTATTATCCTCTATCCCATGAATGCTCTCGTCAACGATCAAGTTGAACGCCTCTATAATTGGTTGCAAGGACAAAGCAAGATAACACTTTTCCATTTCACGAGCGAAACTCCAGAAGATAAACGGCGGGCTAACAGCGATGGTATACCTGAATGGGATGTATGTCGTATGCGTACAAGACAGCAGGCACGCGGGTTGGAGACCCATGACGGACATGTGGTTGATCTTACACGCTCACCACGCGGACCTGTTCCCGATATTCTTATCACTAACTATTCGATGCTAGAGTATATGTTATGTCGTCCACAAGATGCTATCTTTTTTGGTGAGAGTTTGCGTGCAATTGCGCTGGACGAAGCCCATCTTTATACAGGAACACTTGCAGCAGAAATCACGCTTTTACTACGTCGTTTGCTTGAGCGTTGTAACGTCACCTCAGAGCAGGTTCTGCATATTGCTACTTCCGCGACTATAGGCACTGGAGCAGCTGGTGAATTGGAACAGTTTGCATCAACTCTCTTTACGAAAGAAAAATCCTTAGTAAAAGTCATTCAAGGTCAAGCTACACGCATGAACTATCCAAAGGCACAGTCACCAGAAGTGCCTCCCACAGCTACAGAAATTGCACAGCGACAATGGCTAGATTGTCCTACCATTACCCTTGATGCTTATGGCTCGGCGCATTTTGCTGTTAATGCTCAAAGCTGTCAGGCTCTGGCTAAAAATCTGCCACTTCTTGTGGATAAACAGGCGGTACGGATCGCCGAGCAAAAATCTGGAGATAAGCCTGCGATGTTACTTCACGCAGCTCTTGAATATTCCCCTGTGCTCCAACAAATTGAAAACATTCTGTGGGAACGTAAACGAATTTCTTTACACAATCTTACAGAACTGTTATGGAAGACGACTGATACGCCTGCTCTACAGTCTACTATAGCTCTACTACAAATGGGGGCATCTGCAAGACAGAACATCGGTGACTACCCTCTACTACCGCATCGTATTCATATTTTAGCGCGGCCTACCGAGGGTTTTATTGTTTGTTTGAACACATCGTGTAATGGAAGTAATGCTACCAGATTAGCTGGCCTGGGTTGTGTCTCAGCAGGACTTTATGATCAATGCCCGCACTGTCAAAGTGCAACCCTTTCACTTTATCGTTGCACGAACTGTGGTGAGTGGGTATTAGCTGGCATTTACAATGATGAGCATACGCACCTACAGCCTGTACCCGCTTTTTGGCCGTCCGATACTATACAATTTATGACACTACAAGAACATGCAAATACAGAGCGAATAGTACTTGACGCTGCTACAGGAAAATACGGTGGTAGCAGCAAAGGGAAAATGCTTTTCTACTCAATTAGCGATTGCCCACACTGTCATGTAGAGAAACATGAAGCATGGCAACCGTTTGTTACCTCTGTACCTTTAACCCTTTCAATTCTTGCAGAAAGTACGCTTGCCGAACTTCCTGAATATCCGGTTCCCTACAATGCCTGGCTTCCCGCTCAGGGACGACGTATGCTTGCTTTTAGTGATAGCCGACAAGAAGCAGCTCGCCTTGGTCCACGCTTAACCCACCAACATGAGACACAATTGATACGCGCAGCGATGGTTCAATGCTTGAGAGAACAACCTCTTATAGATGCAGCTGTTATCGAAGATTTACAAGAAGAGATCAAAGGTTTGCAACGTCAGCTTGCACAGGGGCATCTTACCTCTGCACAACGTCAACAACGTGAACGTAAGTTAGAAAATGCTAGACAAGAATTCGCTGAAGCCACGGTGGGAGGTGCTATAGAAAATTGGGCTGAGGCTATGAAACGTATAGATATTGTACAGCAAATTATTGAACCTGAATCTTCATTGCATCATGAAGCTGAACAGTGGTCACAGGATGCACAAGGTGAATGGAAACGTAACTTTACACACGTTGAAGCGACCCTAAAATCACTGCTGGCACGCGAATTTGCTAGACCAACGCGATGGAAGGTAGCATTAGAAACACTTGGATTGGCTGAAATAACATACCCTAATATTGATCGCTTAGCTGCTCCCGAAAGCTTTTTAGGGCAACTTCCGACAGCCCACGCTCGAGAACAATTGCGAACATGTTGGACAGCATTGCTTACTGCCCTCTGTGATACGTTGCGTACAGATGGAGTAGTGACATTAGGGTCTACTGAAGATGACAATGCGTATCAATTTGGTAGTGTCTTAATTGGGCATTGGTGTTCTGAGGATAGTGAGAGTTCGCGGCTAATAAGATTTATTGGCAAAACAGATCGACAACTACGACGTAAGTTTGAGACAGATATTCTACAAAAATGTGGACTCAATCATCCAACCCTGGCACAGTATCAAACCGAACTCCTACGTGCGGCATTTCGTCAATTGCAAGCGAATGCTGGTAGTACATTGACATGGTTACAAACAAAACAACAGTATGCAGGTAATCGAACTGTAGATGCTATCCGTATTCAATTTCCGCAACTCGGTTTGCGTCGCCCCTTGGCTTTGTATCGTTGTCCAACGACGGGACACATCTGGCCGCGTGAGGTGTTAGGTTGTGCTCCCGAGTCTGGTTGCACAAATTTAGAACAAGTGGACGACGATATACTGGATAACGATCCACGTATTATGCGTCAGCGACGCGAGTTTACCTCCTCTAAAGTCTTTCGCATAGGATTGTGGGCCGAGGAGCATAGCGCACAACTTGATCCAAAAGAAAATCGCCGTCTACAGGACTTATTTAAAATAGGCGTGCGTAATATTCTCAGTTCAACAACTACAATGGAACTTGGTATCGATATTGGGGGCTTAAATGCTGTGTTAATGAGTAATGTGCCTCCTGGTAAAGCGAACTACCTACAACGTGCAGGACGAGCTGGTCGTCGTACAGATGGCTCCTCTGTTGTCATCACATTTTGTCGTCCACGTCCTTTTGACCGTGAAGTATTTTTACATTTCAGTGATTATCTGGAGCATACATTGCGTCGTCCGAGGGTTTTTCTGGATCGTAAGCGTGTAGTGCGCCGCCATAGCCATTCACTGCTTTTGGGTGAGTTTTTCCGTATTGTCTATTCCCCCAATACTCGTGTTGGTGCCATGAATGCCTTCGGTACAATGGGACGCTTCTGTGGTGTAGAGTTACCCCCTTACTGGGAACGTACCGTAGCCAAACCTGCTGTTCCTGCACCCCAAGCTGGCTGGACACCAGCCAATGTTTCCTGGTGGAATCCGTTAGATAATGGTCTGGGCTTAGATGGTCATTTTCTAGATTACCTGCAATGGGTACGTAGTGCAGGGGAGGCTGTTTTACGCCCAATGCTAGAACGCCTCTTTCAGGGAACTATCATGCAAGCTACTCTGCAAGATTGGTCAGCGTTCTTAAACACTATTATGTTAGACTTTACTTCAGCCATACGAAGTTGGCGCACAGACTTTGACAATATGATGCAAGGATGGCTTGCCATAGAAGATGCTACACACTCGAATGCACGTGCACAAGCCAATGCTTTACGCTACCAGATGACTGCACTTTACGAAACTACAGTCATCGAAACACTGGCTGATCGTCAATTTCTCCCACGATACGGTTTCCCTATTGGCATGCAGAGACTGCGTGTCATTGCACCTGACGCAAAATACTCCGATAAAATTCGTGAGGAAGATAAGTACCGTCTTGAGCGTGGGGGTCTTGTTGCCATGGGAGAATATGTACCTGGTTCGCAACTTTTGGTGGGGGGAAAATTGATTACCTCCCATGGCCTTCTCAAACATTGGACGGGTGCAAATATTAATAACTACTTAGGGCTGAGAGGACAGTATACAAAGTGCATCAACGATCATTTTTATTACGAACTCTCACGTACACTTACAAACTGTCCTATCTGTGGTGAAGAGCCGAAACAAAATTCAAGTCAGATGCTCTTTCCAAGTCATGGCTTCAGCAGTGCTGCCTGGGATCCACCAAAGCTCAGTACAGACGTAGAGAGAGTTGGTCATACTGAGCGTGCCACTATCACTTTTGCTCCTCGTGAAGGATCAGCTATACAAGAACAAGATGACTTTGGTGGCATAAGAGGGCTACGCACACTCTACCGAGAAGATGGAGAGATGCTTGTTTATAATGCTGGTGATTATGATAAGGGATTTGTTATCTGCCTCAAGTGTGGCTATGCTGAAAGTGAGAATAAGTTCGGTGAACGTATAATGAATCTACCAAAGAACTTTAAAAATCATGCCCCCCTCATGAAAGCTTCAGATCGTTTTCCGTGCTGGCGAGATAGCGAAGAACAAGCTCTTCTACGTAATCAATCCCTGGCAGCAAGGCAAACAACCGATGTACTGATGCTCGATTTCTCGTCATGTCTACGTCACTACGCTAAACATCATGCTTTGCATTGGACTCTAGCTCAGGCATTACAGATCGCCGGAGCAAAATTATTGGAACTAGATAGTCGTGAGCTAGGAACACTTGTTGTTCCCGCTGGCGAAGGGGGAACAGGATTAGGAGTAGTCTTGTATGACAACGTACCAGGAGGCGCAGGGCATGTACGAGAACTACTTGATCTTGAGCATGTCTGGTTGAAAGAAGCCCGCACCACTTTATTTATAAATGATAACCACAACAAATACTGTGAAACTGCTTGTCTAGATTGCCTGCTGACCTTTGATGCACAGGAAGTAATGAGCCGAGGACTATTACAACGAAAACTGGCATTAACAGTCTTAGATGCCCTACTCAACAATAGTGAGCTGCCAAAGCATGATGAAGAGAACAACCTTGGCTTTGCTTTTATCACACCTGAAATTTCCCCTCATAATAACGCCACATCTACACTCCAACGAACCATTGAGGAACGTTTACAACGAGGTCAACAGCGTACAGCAAAAGCCGAGCGACGTAACGTCTAGAATAAATAAAGTTTTCAGCTACCCTCGCAAGAGATAGGTGGCAGCTGCCCGCATCTCGGGATCTGGTTCGATGCCGAAGACACGATTGCCATGGTTGAGAAACAGCTTCGTCAACAGTCCCGTGCCTGAACCAATATCGGCAATGACGGCTTGCGTAGTCAGCTGGCATTCCCTCCGCAACAGATCGAGGATGGCTGGCGGATAGCCTGGCCGATACTTGATGTAGTTCTCGACCCGCCTGCTGAAATGGGGTACAGAGTCTTCCATCGCGTGCCTCCCCTTTCAAGGAAACGGTCATACTGTTTTTGTCAATGAGAAAATGCGATCTCATGAGTAAGACGTCAGAAGCAGTGGTTTTTTGTACAGACGTCTCTTTTGCCCTGTGCAATAGTGATACATATGCTTCTCAAACGCTGGATGAAGAAACCTGTACCTGCCAGCTAAAATCTCAACCCGTCCTTAACTTGATCACCACCTGCTCGCCCTTGGCACTGGCTGCCCACTTGCCCACAATACCTGTGGTATTTGCTGCCTCTTGTTTCAGCGGGAGCAGTCCTGCTCAACGCTCTGCTCTGCACGGGCAAGAGACGTGTGTGCAATTGGATAGTTTAGCAAAGTGAGGGTTTTCTATGCATCGCGCTCGACATTCCAAACGTAGCCTCATCCTCTCACTGCTCAGCCTGGTTACCCTGGTGGGGGCGGTGACACTTAGCATCAGCCTGCAACAGCACCCGAGCCAGACTCATGCAGCCGGGGCCAGTAGACGATTGTGGCTCGATCCAGTGCCGACCAACATCGACGTCAGCCAGCGGCATACCAACGAGTCCGAGGAAGCAGTGGCCGTCAACCCGACCAACCCGAAAAACATCGTGATCGTCACGAACGTGGACTTTCCGGCAGCCGGGCTGTTTGAGGGCGTGAGCTTCGACGGCGGCTCGACCTGGACGACGACCTTGATCGGGGACAACGACAACCTGGGTGCCGCCTGTTGTGATCCGAGCCTGTCATTCGACAGCTACGGCAACCTCTTCCTCACCTACCTCTACAACGTAGGGAATGTGGTCCCCATCGCCCTCAGCACGGATGGCGGCCTCCACTTCAAGATCATCGCAAACATCGCAAAGCCGCCCAAGCAAAGCCTATCGGCGAGCGGGGAGCGACGCGGGCTATTCAGGTTCGTCGACCAGCCAACGATCACGGCCGCGCAAGGCGAGGTCTGGGTCGTATTCAACGGCGGAGGTCCGATCGTGGCCACGGGAGCACCAGTAACGGGATTCGGGCATGTCGGCAGCTTCATCACTCCTGAAGTCGTCCCTGGCACGAATAACTGCACATACGGCGATGTCGCCATCGGCCCGAGGGGTGAGGTCATGCAGGTCTGCACGCTCACAGAGAGCGGACAGGGCGGGGGCAAGCTCTTCGTGAACGTCGATCCTGACGGGCTGGGGCCAATGGGCTTTGGAACGCGGGTGTTCGTGACCGACACACACGTCGGCGGATTCGACTTCATACCGGCGCAGCCTGACCGTTCGGTCGACGCGGAGCCCGGGCTCGCCTGGGACCGGACGGGGGGCCTCCACAATGGGCGCGTGTACCTGGTGTACACGCTCGAGCACCCCAACGAGAGCAACAATATGGACATCTATGTCCGCTTCTCGGATGACCATGGCACCACGTGGAGCGCCCCGACGCAGGTGAACGACGATAAAACAACGAATAGCCAGTTCCTACCGAAGATTTCGCTCGACCCCACCACCGGCAATCTTGCCGTCGTGTGGTATGACTCCCGAAATGATCTAGGGAAAGGCGGGCCTGGCGACACCGACGGCGTGCCGAATGACGACGCCCAGTTCTGGGGCGCGTTCAGCACAGACGGTGGGCAGACGTTCACCAAGAATATCCAGATCAGCGTGGGTACGTCGAACTCGCACGACTCGGGCAACGGCATCGACTACGGGGACTACACGGGGCTGTCGTTCTACGGCGGGATCGCGCACCCAGCATGGGCCGACAACTCGAACAGCACAGGGAACAACCCAGATGGGACCTTGCACCAGCTAGACATCTACACGGCTGCAGTTGCAGCGCCCTAGCGGTAGTCAGAAAGATTGAGCCTCGAGGGTAGCCCTTCCACCTTTCGCTTTGACCGCTCTAGACAAAGGAGGAAACAGGGATACCGAGAGCGACAAGAGCCAGGACACGAAAAGAGCGGCGGGGTACTGCGTGCTCTTCGTGTCCTGGCGCCGTACGGGAATGATGTCCTTTGGCGTACCCCGCCGTACCGGATCTCCTAGCTCAATTCAGACGCCTGAGTCTGGAAGTCCGCGAACAGGCGCTGCAGCTCCTCCCCAATAAACGCGGTGACGACGCCCAGGTTGTCGACCACCAAGACGGCGCGGTTATTGAGGCGGAGAAACTCCTCGCTGGAACGCAATGCGTTCAGCTTCTCACGGTCGCCGCGAACGAGCAGGAAGCCCTGGAGATCGCCGCCATGTGGCTCCAAGGCGACGGGCTCGAAACTCTCGATCGTGCCCTGCTGTTGCAACCGGGTGTAGTACTGGATAGCCTCGTTGAAGACCTGCAGGGCTTTGTGTTCCCGTCCCCGTACGGTAGGACCCCATCCGATCATAAGTGCGCTAGTAGCCATTGCACCTCTCCTTTCTTGTACCCTCGCTGGGGCGATATAACAACACATACCCGGGATTACCCCACACTCCCATGATAATCCATCGAAAAATTGAAGTCAAACCTTCAAACCTTGCACCCCTTGACATGAATGCCACATGCTGCTATACTCTCTATGTAAGTAATTACTCACTCACATGTAAAAGGAGATGCTATGCAGGGAAGAACACAGCAACAGATTATGGAAGCAGTCGAGCAGCTGATCCACTCG
>WNGD01003147.1_pt1 | contig 29875 bp, 26 predicted proteins | sample 5400671 | NCBI WGS metagenome assembly WNGD01 (sample SAMN13153369, study PRJNA577476) | soil metagenome | isolation source: 40 cm soil or saprolite under grassland replicate 2 | place: USA:California | collected 2016-06-15
CGAATTGGTCCACGATCCTGACTTGCGGGACAAGGGGCACGATCGTGTTCACGATCGCCGACTGGAGGTCGCCTGCGACCTTGACGATGGTGGCGGCCGCTCCCGCCAACCCGGTCGCGGTGAACGCGACGGGCGTCACGCCCGGTGCGCTCGCCGTCAGCGCGTTCGGACCTGCGATCGTGCCGAGTGTCCAGCTGCCCACCGTGGCGACGCCGGCGGCGTTCGTGAGCTGCGTGCCGCCCGTCAGACTCCCGCCGCCGCCGCTCACGGTGAACGTCACGCTCGCCCCGGCGACGGGATTGCCGCCCGCGTCCTTGAGCAGCACCGCAGGACGTGTGAGCAGCGCAGTCGCCACGGTCGCGAGCTGTCCGACACCCGCGATGGCGAGGAGCTGCGCGGCCGGTCCGGCGAGCGCGACGACGCCAAAGGTCACCGGGCTGCCGCTGAGTCCCGGGACCGTTGCCTCGAACGTCTGGCCGCCGAGCAGCCCACCCAACGTGACGGTCGTGCGCGCGCGGCCGGCGCTGAGTCCCGGGACCGTTGCCTCGAACGTCTGGCCGCCGAGCAGCCCACCCAACGTGACGGTCGTGCGCGCGCGGCCGGCGCTGTCCGTCACGACGACGGAGTCGGTCACGCTGCCGCCGCCCGTGATCGCCCGGAAATGCACCGCGACACCAACCACCCCCAAGCCGTCGGCGGCGCGCGCCTGGACCTCGAGCGGCAGGCCAAGCAGCTGGCCAACCGTGTCGATCTGGCCGCCTCCCGCGAAGGCGAGCAGCTGCGTGGCGGGCGGCGTGAAGGTCGCGGTCACGGAGTCGGTGGCGCCCGAGGGCGTGCGTGCCCGCACCCACACGGCACCCCGCGCGGCGGGTGCCCGCAACACACCGAAGGAGTTGATGGGCGCCGCCGTCGGGTCGCTCGTGCTCCACGACAAAAAGAACTGAGTCACGGGGACGCCGCCGTTGAATGCCTGCGCTCCAAGCCGCAACGAGTCATTCAGAAGCAGGAAGGGGCTACGCGGCAGGATGACCACGCTGTCTGCCGCGGGGCCGATATAGGTCGTGACTGGAATCTCGGGCGGCGGCGGGGGAGTGGGCACCCGAACGGGGCTGGTACCAGTGAACAGCGGTATCGTGCCGCTCAGGGCCACGACCGAGACATTCAGTGTCTCAGGAGAGGCGACCAGCGGCACCCGGAGCTCGAGCGCGAGCTCGGTGGCACCCGGCGGCAACGCGACCGTCGTATCAGCAAGCGTATCGGACACCGGCCGCACGACCACGAACCGGACGTGATCGATGGTCAGACCGAACGCGGCAAGTGTCGCTTGGGAAGGCAGCACCGGAGCAACGGCGATGCGTGCATACTCGAGATTCGGCGCGATGCCGTCGCGGCAGGTGACAAGCGTTAAAAGAAGGCCCAACGCGACCAGCGCGCGGGCCAACCCCACGGTGGGGGGGGACGACACACGGCGGGACAACGGCACTAGTGGAGCAGGAAGCTACAGCTCATGAGTTGCGACGCCACCCGCCACCCTCCGTCCGCAATCGGGGCCAAGAAAGTATCTTTGGCGGTCATGCGTACCGCACGCCGCACGCACGGCTTCACGGAATCGGTTATTCGTGGGATGACCCGGCTCGCGAATGAGCACGGGGCCATCAACCTCTCTCAAGGCTTCCCGAACTTCCCCTGCCCCGACGTCTTAAAAGACGCCGCGGCCCGCGCGATCCGTGATGACGTCAACCAATACGCCATCACTTGGGGTGCTGCCCGCCTCCGGAACGCGTTGGCCGCGAAGTACCAAGATTGGTACGGTCTGACCATTGATCCAATGACCCAGGTCACAGTGACCTGCGGAGCGACCGAAGCGATGGCGGCATCGCTACTTGGCATCGTGAATCCCGGCGACGAAGTCGTGATCTTCGAGCCGTTTTACGAAAACTACGGCCCCGACGCGATCCTCTGCGACGCCAAGCCGGTGTTCGTCCCGATGCCGGCCGAAGGGCCGATCGACCTCGATCGGCTCGGCAAGGCCTTCAGCGCGAAGACGCGCGCCATCATCGTCTGCACCCCGAACAATCCCACGGGCCGCGTCCTGTCGCGCGCCGAGCTCGAGGCGATCGCGGAGCTGTGCCGGCGCCATGACGCCTTCGCGGTGACCGACGAGATCTACGAGCACATCTACTACGAGGGCGAGCACATCCCCATCGCCACGCTCCCCGGCATGGCGGATCGGACGATCACGATCAGCGGCGCGTCGAAGACGTTCAGCATCACCGGCTGGCGCATCGGCACGATCGTCGCACCGCCCGACGTGACGGATGCGATCCGCAAGGTGCACGACTTCCTCACGGTCGGCGCGCCCGCCCCGCTGCAGGAAGCCGTGGCCGTGGCCATCGAGACGCTGGGCGATGATTACTACGAAGGCTTGGCGCGCGATTACCGCCGGCGGCGGGACATTTTGTGCGCCGGCTTGCTCAAGGCGGGTTTCAGGTGCCGGGTGCCGGATGGTGCCTATTACGTGATGGCGGACTTTTCAACGCTCTCCGACTTGCCGGATGACAAGTTCGCCGAATGGCTCACCGCCGAGCACGGGGTCGCGCCGGTGCCGGGCTCGAGCTTCTACTCGCGTCCCGAGCTGGGCCGCACGCAGGTGCGGTTCGCGTTTTGTAAGACGGAAGACATGCTGCAGCAGGCGGTCGAGCGGCTGCAGCGCGTGCGCGACTAAAGGCCGCTCTCGATCTCGCGATACGCTTCGACGTGCGCGTCGATCTCGCGCGCGATGTCTCGCGCCAGACCGAGGTCGGTCGTCAGGCTTTTGACCGTGGTCGTGCCCGCATGCAGCCGCAGCAGATTCAGCCGGATCGTCTCGAGCGCCGCGACCGCGTCCTTGAGTCGCTGCTGCACGAGATCACGCTCCGCGCTGAGGTCGGCGACGATGCGGTCGTGCCGGGTTGCTATCGCGGGATCGAGACTCACTGCCGTGTGCCCGACGTCCGCGAGCGCCTCCTGTAGCTCCTCGAGTCGACCGCGCATTTTCTGCGCATCCTGCTCCAGCCGGTGCACCACGTCGGGGAGGTCGCGCAGCTGCTGCCGCGTGACCTTGGGCAAGGAGTCGTACAGTTGCTCCGCCGCCATGCCGAGCGCCAGCTCCGTCGGCCGGTGCGTGAGCGACGCCGGCGCTTTCTTGCTGCCGGTGAACAGCCGCGCGACGCTGAACATCCAGCGGCCCAGGCGCCCGGTCCACAGCCGGCCCCAGAATTCGGCGTCGACGTCGCGACGCCGCTGCAACATGATCAACGCGCCGACGCCGGAGCTGAGGCCGGCGAAGAGTGACCAGCCGAACGTGATCAGTAGATCCGTTTCGGCCCACGGCGGCGCCCACACCACCAGGCCCGAAAGCGCCAACGCCGCCGCGCCCAGTCCCGTTGCGCTGATCCAGCGGAGCACTTTCTCGAACAGCGACGGTCCCCCGCCGTGGCCCAGTCCGTACGCACGCTCCTCGCGACTCCGCTCGATTTCCGCCTTGAACGCCACGCCGATGTCCCCGTGCGCGAATCCCGCGTTGAGCAGCCGCCGCGCGCGATTGACCAGCACGCCGAGCGGGACAAGGGTGTAGCCGGAGACGAGCGTGAAGAATCCGAATGCCGGTGAGCCGGTGATGTATGCGGCAATCGGCGTGGCAAACAGCATTGCGAACGGATAGAGCAGGACACCGCCGCCGTCGAGCCGCGCGTCGTGTTTCACGAACGCACGCAATGCCACGGGGAGCTCACGCCGCTGCTCCAGCGCATGGCTCAGCTGATCCGCCAAAGCCCCGGGACCCGCCGGCCGCTCCGCGGGATCCTTGGCGAGGCAGCGATCGATCGCCTGCGCCAGGCGGCGCGGCACCAGCGGCGCGAGCGTCCCCAGCGCCGGGGCCGGCTGGGTCACCTGTTTCGCCAGCACGTCGGTCGCCTTCTCCCCCTCGAATGGCAGCGTGCCCGAGCAGGCGAAGTACGCCACGATACCCAGCGAATACAGATCGCTGCGCGCGTCGACCGCTTCCCCAAGGGCCTGCTCCGGACTCATGAACTCCGGTGTTCCGACGACTTCGCCCGTCGCGAGCGCGCCGGCACCCGCGACGACGCTCGCGATGCCAAAGTCGGCCACGAGTACGCGGCCGCCGTTCTCGAGTAGAATGTTGTCAGGCTTCACGTCGCGATGAATCACGCCCTGGCCATGCGCGTAGGCCAGCGCCCACGCCACGTCGCGCAGCATGCGTGAGGCCTCCGAAGGCGGCAACGGGCCGCGCTGCCGCACCCGCTCCGTCAACGTCTCGCCCTCGATGTACGCCATCGCGAAGAACACGAATCCGCCGATCTCCTCGACGGCGTGAATCGGGATGACGTTCGGGTGGGACAGCTTGGCCGCCGTCCGCGCCTCGCGCAGAAACCGCTCGCGCAGTTTGGGGTCGGTTGCTTTCGACGGCGGCAGCAGCTTGATCGCGACGGGCCGATCCAACCGGACCTCCCGCGCCAGGTAGACGACGCCCATGCCACCGCGGCCCAGCTCACGCTCGAGCGAGTAGCGGCCGGCGACCGCACTCTGGAAATCCAGGAACAATCGATCAGGGGCGGGATGCGTCATCGCATCCGTAAACTAACGCTCCTCACTTCACGCAGGCGTTTCCAGGCGACCGAGCACCGTCACGATCGACGGGCCCGCCGCAGGGCGTCGCCCGGCGATCCGAAACAGCGCGCGGCCCAGCGGGCCCCGCCAAAACCGCAGGCTGCGCTCCCCCAATGGATCCGTGCGCTGTTCTGTTCGGGCGCGGGCTACGACGGCCGCGAGCAACGCGATCGCCGCTCCGGTCGTGAAGATGGACGGAAGGAGCGGCGCGAGCAGGGGAGGAACGTCGATGACTCCCAGCACGCCGCCAACGACGGCGATGGTCGTTAGCAGTGCGAGGCGCGCCAGCCATCCAAAGGAGCGCTCGAAACTGGTAGGGCCCGGACCGTATACGAACGCCAACTCCTCACGCCGGCGCGCCTGGCGCGCGGTCAGAGCCGCGACCAACTCCTCGCGCTGGTGACCGTCGGCAAGCAAGCGGCGTACCCTAACGATCGCCACCACGACCGGCAGCAGCAGTGCAACACCAAGCGCGATGGTCGTGGCCGCTCGCACGGGCGCCGTCGCCGGTGACAGCCATGCGGCAGCGGTCGCCGGCAACAACCCGACGCCGGTCACGAAGGCGGAAATCAGCGCGGGCGCCTCGAGGTGCGTGCTCCGAACCATGAAGGCGCGGATCGCCAGCGGCACGGCCGGTGGCGCAACCGCTTCCGCTATTGCCCGCACCAGCGCCGCCGCATCGGCGTAGCGCGCCCACGGCTCCTTCGAGAGACAGCGATCCACGATTTGCGCCAGTCGCGGCGGCACGAGCGGTACGACTGTCGTGATCTTGGGAGCGGTATCCGAGATGTGTTGAGCCAGAAACCCCTCGTCGGTGCCCGCCTGGAAGGGCAGCCGGCCCGACAGCGCGTAGAATGCGACCACGCCGAGGGAGTAGATATCGCTCCGGGCGTCCACGAGGTCGCCGCTCGCCTGTTCCGGACTCATAAACGCCGCCGTGCCGACCACGTGTCCGCGCGGCGCGGAGGGACGTCCCAGCTGTCCCGACACGCGCGACAGGGGGCTCGCATGCGCGATCCCGAAGTCGGAGAGCAGCGCCCGCCCCGTGGCCGCGTCGATCAGGATATTGTCCGGCTTCACGTCGCGATGCACCACGCCGCGCGCATGCGCGTAGTCCAGCGCCTCGCCGATATCGCACAGCATCCGGCCGGCGGTGTGCGGGTCGAGCGGGCCGCGCGCCGTCACACGCCGCGCCAGCGTTTCCCCCGTCACGTAGGCCATCGCGAAGAACACGAACCCGTCGATCTCGCCCACGGTGAAGATCGGCACGATGTTGGGATGCGTCAGCTGCGCCACGGTCCGCGCCTCGCGCAGGAACCGGTCACGATTCGCGCCGTCACGGGCCAAATCAGGGTGTAACACTTTGATCGCCACCGGCCGGTCCAGCCGCCGCTCGCGCGCGAGATAGACGAGCGACATTCCGCCGCGGGCGATCGGGGCCTCGACGTCGTAGAGCCCGTCGAGCGCCGCGCGCAAGTCTTCCAGCATGAAATCGGTTGATTCCGTCATGGGGCCCCTGCATACCCGTGAGAGCCCGAGCAGGTTCGCTGCTGGACACCCGCGCCATCGTGAGGGCAGATTGAGCCGCCTATGACGAGCATCCCGGCCGCACATCACGAGCCGTACATTCCGGCCACGCAGGCCCCCGCGGAGCTCACACCACGCGCGATCGTCCTAGGAGTTCTCCTAGGCCTCATTTTCGGCGCCTCCAACGTCTACCTGGCGCTGAAGATCGGCCTCACCGTCAGCGCATCGATTCCGATTGCGGTCCTCTCCATCACGATTTTCCGCTGGCTCGGGCGCTCGACGATTCTCGAAAACAACATCGTCCAGACGACCGGCTCCGCGGCGGACTCGGTATCGGCGGGGGTCGTGTTCACGATCCCCGCGATTTTGTTGATGGGCTACGATCTCGACATCTCGCGCGTTACGATCCTGGCGATTGCCGGCGGCCTCATGGGCGTCCTGATGATGATCCCGCTGCGCCGCGCGCTGATCGTGAAAGAGCACGGCAATCTGCCCTACCCCGAGGGGACCGCCTGCGCCGAAGTCCTCATCGCCGGGGAGCGCGGCGGTATTCACGCCAAGACGGTGTTCCAGGCATTCGGCATCGCATTCGTCTACAAGTTCCTCATGACGGCCTTGAAGGTGTGGCAAGAGTATCCAGGGAAGGTGCTCCGTTCCTACCAGGGCGCCGAGGTGCGGGTGGAGGTGAGTCCCGAGCTGATCGGCGTCGGGTACATCATCGGACCGCGCATCGCTGGATACCTGTTCGCCGGCGGGTGCCTCGCGTACGTCGTGCTGATGCCGGCCATCAAGCTGTTTGGCAGCGCGATGACGGAGCCGATGTTCGGGACGACGAAGCTGATCCGCGACATGAATGCGGGCGAGATCCGCGCGGCGTTCGTGTTCTATATCGGCGCCGGTGCCGTGGCGAGCGCCGGCATCATCGCGCTGGCGCGCTCACTCCCCACCATCGTCTCGGCGTTCCGAGCCGGATTTGCGGACATGCGCGCCAGCCGGCTTGGCCAGGCGGTGGCCGCCAAGCTCCGCACCGATGACGATTTGCCGATCAGCCTGACCGTGTTCGGCTCGATCGTGCTCGCTATCGCGATCGCCCTCATCCCACAGATCGGCGTGAACCTGCTCGGCGGTATCCTGATCATCATTTTCGGCTTCTTCTTTACCACCGTCTCGTCACGCATCTGCGGCCAGGTGGGCAGCTCGGCGAATCCCATCTCCGGGATGACGATCGCGGCCCTGATCGCCATCTCCTTCATCTTTCTGTTGCTCGGCTGGAACCAGATCGATGACCGCGTGCGCGCGATCTCAATTGCCTGCGTGATCGCGGTTGCGGTCGCGAACGGCGGCAACACCTCGCAGGACCTGAAGACCGGATTCCTGGTCGGCTCGACGCCGCGGCGGCAGCAGATCGCGATTCTGATCGGGGCGATCGGCTCGGCGCTGGCGGTGGGATGGACACTCACGTTCCTCAACAGCGCCTACAGTTACCAAGTCCCGGAAACGCGACCCGGCTTTGTGGCGCCGGCGAGCGGCACCACGCCGGACGGGAATGTCGTGGTGCACACGGAGACGATGGCGCACTTCGGCATCGGCGGGACCGATTCGATCGACAACAACGCGTACCAGGTAATTCGCGTGTACGTGGAGACGCAGGGCGTGCCACCCGGCAAATACCTGGTCGATCCCGCAACGCACGAGATTCGGTATGTCGTGGATCCCGGCATCGGCGGACGCATCCGCGAATATCGTGGCCACGAGCTGAAGCGCCTCGATTCGCCCAAGGCCACGCTGATGGCGTTGATCACCGATGGCATCCTGACACACCGGCTGCCCTGGGCCCTCGTCCTCATCGGCGTGTTTCTCACAATCGCGATCGAGTTGATGGGCGTATCGTCGCTGCCTGTGGCTGTCGGCGTGTATCTCCCCATCACTACGTCGGCGGGAATGTTTGCGGGCGGCGTCGTGCGCTGGCTGGTTGAGCGCCGCAGTCGTTCCGACAACCGGTCGCTCGCGGAAATCGAATCAGGCCCGGGCGTCCTGTTTGCGAGCGGGCTGATCGCGGGCGGCGCAATCTGCGGGATCGCGGTCGCGGCAATAGCGGGTTGGGGCAGCGCGCGAGGAATGGCGGCCGACTGGCTCGCGGAGAAGATCCCCCTGTATCACGCGCTGGGTGGTTTTGCGACGTCAGCCATCATCGGCCTGATCATGTTTGCCACTCTGGGGTTCCTGCTCTATCGCACGGGCCTGCGCCGACAGTAAACACTATAACGACACTATAACGACATCCAAAACGACAGCGTGACCATCAAGACCGTCGGATTTCTCAAGAAGCTGCTCGATACGGCGGGGCCCTCGGGGTTCGAGCAGGCGCCGGCACGGGTGTGGCGTGACGAAGTCGCCACGTTTGCCGACGATGTGCGCGCCGATGTTCATGGCAATTCCGTGGCGTCGCTCAACTCCAAGGGCAAACCCCGCGTGATGTTCGCGGGCCATATCGACGAGATCGGCCTGCAGGTCACACACATCGACGAGGAAGGTTTTCTCTATTTCAGCGGCATCGGAGGGTGGGATTCACAAGTTCTCGTGGGGCAGCGCGTGTTGCTGCTCGCGCGGAACGGGCCCGTGCACGGCGTGGTCGGCAAGAAGGCGGTGCATCAGCTGAAAAAGGAGGATCTCGACCGGGTCACCAAAGTGATCGACTTGTGGATCGACATTGGCGCCGCCAGCCACGATGAAGCCGTGCACCGCGTGCGCGTCGGCGACGCGGGTGTGCTGGACAGCCGGGTCGAAGAGTACCCCAACGGCCGCATCGTCTCCCGTAGTCTGGACAACCGCATAGGCGCGTTCGTTGCCGCCGAGGCGCTGCGCCGCTTGGCGGCACAGCGGCCGAAACACGCGGCCGTGTTCTCCGTGGCCTCGACGCGCGAGGAGATCGCCTGGACGGGAAGCGGCGCGCGGACGAGCGCGGTCGGCATCGAGCCCGACGTCGCGGTCGTCGTCGATGTCACGCACGCGACCGATTACCCCGGCGCGGATAAGAAGCACTCGGGCGACCACAAGCTCGGCGGTGGGATCGTCTTGAGCCGCGGGTCCTCGGTGAGCGCGGTGGTGTTCGACATGCTGGTAGAGTGCGCAGAGCAGGCGGAGATCCCGTACACCATCCAGGCAGCGCCGCGCGACACCGGAACCGATGCCGATGCGATCTATAACGCCATGCGCGGCATTCCGACCGGGCTCGTGAGCGTCGCCAACCGTTACATGCACAGTCCGAACGAGATGGTAGCGCTCGAGGACCTCGATCGCGCGGCGGATCTGCTGGCAGCGTTCGCGCGAAAGCTGGAGCCCGGAACGGATTTTGTCCCGAAATAGACCTGAAAAAAAGGGCCCCGGCGAAACTGCCCGGAGCCCTGAGTTGGTCAGGAGTTTTGCGACAAGCCTACGGCAACTGCAACTGCTCGCCGAAATTGTTCACGGACCACGTCATGAACTGACTGTTGAACATGAACGTGTAGCCGGCTCCACTACAGCCTGAGCCACCCACCGGTAGCGTCTGATTATACGGGCCCTGGCCGGCGGGAGGGGCGCCGAGACACACGCTATACGTCGTGTTGCCGAGGTTCTGGAAGACGAAGCTCCCGTCGCTAAGCGACGAGGTGCTGGCGATAACCTGGCCGTTCCAATAGAGGTTGACGGTCCAGCCCTCGATGCCCATCTCACTCGAGAAGACGTCCTGTCTCCCGTCGCCATCGAGATCCTCGAACACCACGCCCCGCGCCTGATGCGGCCCAGACGGCGGGCTTGAAGGCGGAGGAGGCGGCGGCGGAGGCGGCGGCACCGGAGCCGGAGGCGGCGGCGGTGGCGGCGGCACCGGAGCCGGAGGCGGCGGCGGTGGCGGCGGCACCGGAGCCGGAGGAGGCGGCGGCGGCGGCGGCACCGGAGCCGGAGGCGGCGGCGGTGGCGGTGGCAGTGGCGCCGGAGGCGGCGGCGGTGGCGGTGGCAATGGCGCCGGAGCCGGAGGCGGCGCGGCAGGAGGCACCACAGCAGGCGGAGGCACGGGCGCCGGGCACTTGTTGGCCTGGGCCTGTGCGACCGCAGCAGCACCGCGCTGGCTGTTGCCGTTCTGTCCAGCCTGCGGCGTGTTCTTGCACTTGTTGGCGTTGCTGCTGCCCTGCGCGGCGACCGCGACGAGCGGCAACGCCGAGAGGGCGAGCAACGCGAAGACTACGCGAACGACTTTCATGATCTCTCCTGACCGAAGAGGTCCTAGGGTACACGAACGCACCGACGACACGGGCAAGAACCGCACCCATTTCAGCGGTCACATGACAAGCCAATATCTGACAATTGTTTACGTGGCTACTACGGAGCGGAATTCGGCCGTGCTTCCGTCGTGATATTTGACGTTGCAAAACGCAGTTTTACTGGCGATATGCAAGTGACATTAAGGCAGCAAAAGCTGCCTATTTTCGTTTCAAATCCGCGAGCGCCGAATGCGCGGCCGCGCGCACCTCCTTGTCACCGTCGTCCGTCAACCCCTCGAGCGTTCCGATGGCCGCTGGTGTCGCGGCGAGGCGCAACGCTTCGACCGCCATCGCCCGCAGCGCGGCCGGCCTGCGGCCAAATAAGCGGCCGCCGGGCTGCGCGAACTTGATGAGCGCTTGCACCGCCGACGCGCTCCCGATGCGTCCGAGCGCGAGGATCAGCTCGCGTTCGACGCCCTCGTCTTCTTCCTCTTCCATCGCGGCGACGAGCGGCATCGCCAGCGCGCTCGATTTCCGGCCAACGCCGAGGGCCGCCTGCATGCGCACCTCGGGTGATTTATCCCGCAGCGCCCGGCGTAAGGGCTCCGCCGCCCCACTCGACCCGATCTTCGCCAGCGCCAGCGCCACTGCCTTGCGGACGCGCTCGTCCTCGTGCGCGAGCTGCTGCGCCAGGGCTGGGACCGCCTCCTCGAGGCCGAGCTCGCCCGCCAACTCCGCCACGTTGCGCACCACGAACCACTGGTGATGTCCCAGCATGTGCACGAGTTGGTCGGTGCCTTCCTTCATCCCAGTCAGTGCCATGAAAATGCCGCGGCGCTCTTCGATGGTCGGGGCCGCGACGAGCAGATCGAGCAGCACCTCGACGCCGTCCTCGCCTGCCCGGCGCAACACCAGCAGCGCATCGTCGCGGTCGGAAGGATGGTTGGCCACCTCGGCGATCCCTTCGAGGAAGGCTTTGTTGTACATCCGCTTCAGGGCGATCGAATACTGACGGCGCCGGCTCGCATCGGTCACCTGTTGCTCGGCCCGAACGATTCCCGCCACAATCGCGAGCGCTTGCGGGACGCGGTTGGTCTTCATCGCGGTCTCGAGCTGGCGGCCAAGGATTGCGAGCACGTCGCCGACATGCGGCCCGTCCGGCCGGTCCTCCAGCTGCGCGATCAACGCCGCGGGGGTTTGCGTCGCCGCCGCCGCCGGTGAGAACGCGGCATGCGCCGCGTTGGCCTCGCGAACGATGTCCGGGACATCCTCCGCTTCCCCGGTCACGGGTGTCTTAGGCGCGGCGGGGCGGGGCGGGGCGGGCGGGGCGGGCGGGGCGGGCGGGGCGGGGGGGGCGCACCCTGCAGGGTCAGAAGCGTGTCGGCCCGGACCGGCGCTGCCGGGATGCCGGGTGGTTCCGCTTCCAGAACAGGTGTATGCATAGTGACGGCGATCCGCTTCGCGCCATTGGCCTTGAGCCTCGACGCGATATCCTCATCGCCGGGCTGTTCCGCGAGCGCACGCAGCAGCTCGAACACCTCGGCGACGGGCGAATCGGCTGGGATGGCGATCTCCTTCACCGAATGGAATTCGAGCCGCTGGGCAAGCGTGTTGCCATCCAGCATCGTCCCGTTCACCATGAGGCGGCCATCCTGCACCCCCAGCGTCACGCCCTGGAGCTTGAGAAGCCCGGCCAGCATGCGGAACTGCGCCTTCTGTACCTCTTTCGCTCCGGGATCGCGAAACAGGTCCAGGGTGCGCGCGAACAGCGCAGCGAAGTCCTGCGGGCTGGCCATGGGGAGGCTCAATTTATAGAGTACGGCCTATGACCGCACTGGTATTTGTCACATGACCGCAAGCTCAGTACCGGGGGCCGCCAAGGTCGTCCGTGCGCTCCGCGCGGCCCACCTGCACGACGAAGGCCGTCAGGCAATGCTCCAAATGGCATGCGACCGGATTCGCTCCTGGGGACCGCCGTACACCTCTGTGTACGCCTACATGCTCCACGCAAATGAGCTCCAGCTCGAAGCGTACGCAGGACGTGAGACTGAACACACGCGAATTCCCGTCGGCACAGGAGTGTGCGGGACGGCGGTGGCGGAGAAGCGCGACCAGAACGTCGCGGACGTCAGCGCGCTCGGGAATTACCTCGCCTGTAATGTGTTTACGAAATCGGAGCTGGTGGTGCTGATCCGGCGCGGCGACCATATCCTGGGCCAGCTCGACATCGATTCCGATGTGCCGAACGGGTTTGGTGAGCGCGAGCTTGCCGATGTGAAGGAAGTCGCCGACGCGCTGGCTGTGCTGTTGTAGTGCGGCTGTTCACGCGGCAGGTCGGGAACGGCCCTCTGGTTGTGGTGCTGCATGGCGGGCCAGGGGCGAGTCACGACTATCTCCTTCCGCAGTACGATCTCCTCGCCACGCGGGGAGGCCGCTCTCTCCTTTATTACGACCAGCGCGGCGGCGGCCAGTCCCCCGTGCCGCGCGACACCCCGCTTGGCTGGCGTGAGCACGTCGCCGACCTTGAGGCGCTGCGCGCGGAGCATGACCTGGAGCAGCTCACGCTGTGCGGATACTCCTGGGGTGGGTTGTTGGCGGTGCTCTACTTCCTCGAGCATCCTGAACGCGTCGCGCGCCTGGCGTTGGTCTCCCCCGCCGGGGTCACGGCCGAGTACCGGCGCCAGTTCGAAGACGAGTTCGGCCGCCGCATGCAGGCGCCGGAAATCCAGCGGGAGCGGGATGCGCTGCGCGCGAGTGGCGTTCGCGACCCAAGAAGAGCCTTCGAGCTGTCGGTCGCCGGCTACTTCCGCGATTTCCACGACGCCAAAAACCTCACCGCATTTCGGGTGACCGCTCGCACGCAGCAGGCCGTCTGGGAGAGCCTCGGCGATTACGACCTGCGTCCGCGGCTCCGAGATCTCCGATCCCCCGTCCCTCGCCCCCCGTCCCTAGTCGTTCACGGCACCTTCGATCCCCTTCCCATCGCCGGATCGCGTGAGCTCGCCGCTTTGCTTTCGGCCGAATTCGTGGAGCTCCCGGTGGGACATTGCCCGCACGTGGAGGCCACGGAGGAGTTCGTACGGACGCTGGACGGCTTTCTCCCTTCGATCTAGCCTTCGGCGCGATCGCGCCGGCGCGGTTTCCCGCGATCGCCGAGGCGCTCCAGCAGGAAGGAGCAGCGGCGACCGACCGAGATCGCTTTGTACTGCTCGAGCCGGTCGGCCGGCTGCTACGCGAGATCGTTCCCGAGGACGCAGCGGGGGGGGCCGACTCGCTCGATGCGCATGTGCTGCTCCTGCATCACGCCTATCTGTTTTGGGCTGCCGGGCGGCGCGTCTACGAGATCAGCGACGCAGTACTGCGTCGCGCGATCGCCGCAACGCAGATCACGACCGCGCCGCCCGCTGCGGCCCAGTATCTCCAGCTCCCGGAGCTGCGCGTGTGGGGGTCACCCAACGGCGCAGACCCGCCCGAGCCGCTCGACGGTATGTTCGTCCACCGGACCGAAGCAGCACTTAGCCTCGCCGTCCTCGCGATCTTCGGCATGCGTCCGGACCGGCCGGGCTTCAGCGCCGTGGGGCTGGAGGGGCGAGCCGATCCCGACGATCCGTCGGCGGGTGAGATCGAAATTGCGGCAACCCGCGAGGATGGCAGCCCGCCATTCGGTCCGAAGCTGGCAGGTGGAACGGCGGCGGGACTGTACTCCGTCGCCAATGCCGGCGAGCTGCTCCTGCTCACCGGCCGGCTGCTGGCGCTGCTCGGAGAAGCGGAGGAAACGTGATACGGGAATCGGGACACGTGTGCGTTTCCCGTTTCTCGTTTCCCGTATTACGATTCGGCAACATGCCCAAGCAGCGCACCGTAACAAACCACGCCGCGCAACGCAAAGCGCGGGCGCGAAAAATCATCGCGCGGCTGAAGCGGGAATACCCGGACGCAACCTGCGCGCTGCACCATTCCAGCGCGCTGGAGCTCGCCGTCGCCACAATCCTCTCGGCGCAGTGCACCGACGCCCGCGTCAACATGGTCACGCCGCATCTGTTCGCGAAGTACCGTACCGCCGCGGATTACGCCGCCGCGGATCCGCGGGTGCTGGAGAAGGAGATTCAATCGACAGGCTTCTTTCGCAACAAGACGAAATCGATCATCGGCATGGCGCAGGCGCTCGTCGAACGCCACGGCGGCGAAGTGCCGCAGACGATGGAAGAGCTGACCGAACTCCCCGGCATCGGACGTAAGACCGCCAACGTCATCCTCGGCACCTGGTTCAAGAAGAACGAAGGCGTCGTCGTGGACACCCATGTGCACCGTCTCACGCGTCTCCTGGGACTGACGCGCCAGGACGACCCGGTGAAGATCGAGCAGGAGCTGATGAAGATCGTGCCGCGGGAGGACTGGACCTGGTTTTCACACACGCTGATTCAGCACGGGAGGCAAGTGTGCATCGCGCGGCGACCGCGGTGTGCCGACTGCGTGCTGAATCGGCTCTGCCCGAGCTCCCTCGTGTGAAAGGTCCGCCCCCCCTCGCTCCCGTCGACCGCGCGTCGCTGGTCGCAACACGACGCGACATTCACCAGCATCCTGAGCTGGGGTTCGAGGAGACGCGCACCGCCGCGCTCGTCGCGGAGCGATTACGGAAGCTCGATTATCACGTCACCCCGGGTGTCGGGAAGACCGGCGTCGTGGGACTCAAGAAGAAGGACGGCCGCTGCGTACTGCTGCGGGCCGACATGGACGCCTTGCCGGTCGAGGAGGCGAATGCCGTCCCGTATCGTTCCAAGACACCGGGGAAGATGCACGCGTGCGGGCATGACGGGCACGTCGCGATCGGCCTCGAGGTCGCCCGCCGCCTCGCGCCGCTCGAGCTCGGCGGCAGCGTCAAATTCGCGTTCCAGCCTGCCGAAGAAGCGTCGAATGGCGCGCAGGCGATGATCGGCGACGGTGTGCTCGAAGAGCCTCGCGTCGACGCCGCGTTTGGCATTCACCTCTGGAACGACCTTCCGGTCGGCACCGTGGGCGTCATGGCGGGACCGGTGATGGCGTCGGTGGATCAGTTCGAGATCGCGATCCTGGGCCGCGGGGGCCACGCCGCGGCGCCGCATCAGACGATCGATCCCGTATTGGTGGCGGCGCACGTCATTACCGCGCTCCAAAGCCTGGTGTCGCGGCGGCGTGATCCGCTGTCCGAAGCGGTCGTCTCCGTCACGGAAGTGCACGCCGGCCGAGCATTCAACGTGATCCCTGATCGCGCTGACTTGCGCGGGACGGTGCGCACATTCGGCGGTCATTTCTTCGAGGATGCGCCGCGGCTGGTCGAGGAGACGGCGCACGGCGTCGCGTCTGCGTTCGGGGCGCATGTCAACGTAAACTATCGTCGCCTGAGCGCCCCGCTCATCAATAATGAAGAGCTCAGCAGGCTGATGCGCGACGTCGCCGCCGATCTGATCGGCGCCGACAATGTGCGGCAGGGTGTCCGCACGATGGGCGGCGAGGACATGGCGTTCTTCTTGGAGAAGGTTCCCGGCTGCTTTGCGTTCGTGGGCTCCGCGCCTCGGACCGGGGGCCGCGCCTCTCCGCATCACAGCCCGACGTTTGACATCGACGAGGAGTCCTTGGTGATCGCCGCGGAGCTGTTGACGCAAACCGCGATTCGTTACCTGAGCTGATTCGTGTCGTCCAATCAGCTGTCTGGCGAATCCTCCGCCTACCTCAAGTCCGCCGCCCACCAGCCCGTCCACTGGTCGCCCTGGGGGGACGCGGCATTCGGGCGCGCGCGCGAGGAGCACAAGCCGATCCTGCTCGACATTGGCGCCGTGTGGTGTCACTGGTGCCATGTGATGGACGGGGAGTCGTACGAAGACCCCGGCGTCGCCGAGATCCTCAATCGTGATTTCGTCTGCATCAAGGTGGACCGGGACGAGCGCCCCGATGTGGACGCGCGCTACCAGCGCGCCGTCCAGGCGCTCAGCGGCCAGGGTGGCTGGCCGCTCACTGCGTTCCTGACACCTGACGGCGAGGTCTTCTTCGGCGGCACGTACTTCCCGCCGGACAACAACGCCTACGGCCGCCCCGGCTTTCGGCGCGTGCTGATGGAGATCGCGCGCGCGTTCCGGGAAGAGCGCGAGCGCGTGACGACCAACGCGCGCGCGATCCGCGAGCACGTCGTCCAGACGCTGGACGAAGCGAAGGCCGGCGACGTGAGCGCGGACCTGGTCACCGGCGCGGCGGATCAAATGGCCCGCTTGTTCGATGTGCGCTACGGCGGGTTCGGCTCGGCGCCCAAATTCCCCCATCCCGCCGCGCTCGAGTTCCTGCTCGCGCGCTGGCACGACGGAAAAGGCGGACTCGCTTGGCAGCGCGAGATCGTCGAGAAGACGCTCACCAGTATGGCGCGCGGCGGCGTTCGCGATCATGTGGGCGGCGGCTTCCATCGCTACTCGGTGGATGAACGCTGGATCGTACCGCACTTCGAGAAGATGTCGTACGACAACTCCGAGTTGCTGCGCGCGTATCTCTCGGCCTATCAGGCGTTCGGGACCCCGCTGTTCCGGGAAGTCGCGACCGGCATCGTGAACTGGGTGCTGGAGGTGATGGCGGACAAAGAACGGGGCGCGTTCGCAACATCACAGGATGCGGATCTGACTTTTGGAGACGACGGCGATTATTGGACGTGGACGGTGGACGAGGCCAAAGCCGTGCTCACGGCGCGAGAATTCGCGGTCGCGGCGCGCGTCTTCGATATCGACGACGTGGGCGAGATGCACCACAATCCCAAAAAGAACGTGTTGTGGTGGAAGGCGGACCCCGCCGGAGACGATGAGTGGCCCGTGCTTCGTGACGCGATCAAGAAGCTCAAAGTGGCGCGGGACCGCCGCCAGGCTCCGTTCGTGGACCGCACAGCCTACGTCAACTGGAACGCCATGATGGCCGGCGCATTTCTGCAAGCTGGTGCCGTGCTGGACCGGCCCGAGTGCAATCAGCTGGCGCTGAGGATGCTCGAGCGGATCTGGAAAGAGGCGTGGGATGCGGGAGCCGGGATGTCCCATGTCCTCGGACGCCCGGAACCTCGTGGCATGCTCGACGACAATGTGCAGTCCGCCGCGGGCTTCCTCGATGCGTACGAAGCGACCGGCGAGGCGGCCTGGCTCGATCGCGTTACCGCAGTGATGACCTATTGCCGCAAGGCGCACGCGGCTGACACGGCGGGGGCCGGCTATTTCGATATCGCGGCGACCAATGGGACGGCGTATCTCGCCACACGCGCCAGGCCGGTTCAGGACGCGCCGACGCCCTCGCCCAATGGCGTTGCGGGACTCGTGCTGGCGCGGCTCGCGGCACTCACGGATCACCCCGACTGGCGGGCCCAGCGCGACATGCACTTGCGTGCGTTTGCCGGCAGCGCGCGGGAGCTCTCGCTCTACGGGGCGACGCTGTTACGCGCGATCGACTGGGCGGTGCATCCGGTGACGCGGATCGAAGTGGCCGGCCCGCCGGGGGACGGCCCGGCCTGCGCCATGCATCTCCTCGCACTCCAGACCTATCGGCCCCGCAAGGTCGTCGTGCGTAAGCTCGCCGAGCGTCCTGCCGCAACTGTCTGCGTGGGCACCAGCTGTTCCTTGCCTGTCTCGACTCCGGAGCAGCTAGCGACAGTGCTGGAGGCGTAAGCACATTCCTAGAACCTCAACGCGGGGCATTGATGCCGAACAAGAAGGCAGTCATCGAAACCAAAAAGGGCACAATCGAGCTCGAGCTGTTCGCGGACGAAGTGCCCAACACGGTCGCGAATTTCGAGAAGCTCGCCAATTCGCAGTTCTACGATGGCACGAAGTTCCATCGCGTGATCCCCAATTTCATGGTCCAGGGAGGCGATCCCTATTCCAAAACCGGCAAGGGACCGGTGGGCACCGGAGGCCCGGGCTACACGATCAAGTGTGAGACGCAAAAAAACACGCACAAGCATGTCGCGGGAACGTTGTCGATGGCGCACGCCGGTAAGGACACCGGCGGCAGCCAATTCTTCATCTGTCACTCGCCCCAGCGACATCTCGACGGAGTGCACACCGTGTTTGGGCAGGTCACCAAGGGGATGGACGTGGTCAACGCCATCAAGGGAAACGACGAGGTCACTTCGATTCGCGTCTCATAATCGGAGGTTGTGTGGTTGCTCTGCTTCTGGCAATGACGATGGTCGTGCAGGACTCGGGCGCGTTCGTGGTGCGGCTCGGCAGCGACACGGTTTCGCTCGAGCAATACACGCGCACGGCGACACAGCTGCGCGGCGATTACGTGGTGCGTACGCCGCGGAGCATGCATCGCATCTATACCGCCGACCTAAATCCCGACGGCACGATTCGCCGGTGGGAGCTGGTCACCCACAACATCGGTGGCGGGCCAGGGCCCATGGAGACGAAGTCCTGGGTCCAGTTCTCCGGCGACACGGCAGTCATGGTGGCTCCGCAAGGTGACAGCACCGTGACGTCCAGGTTCGCCGTGCCGCGCGGCACGTTTCCCTTCCTCATCTACGGGTACGGCTTGATGGAGTACATGGGCCGCTGGGCTCGCGCCACCGGGAAGGATAGCGTCCGATTCACCGCGCTGGCCTCGGCCAATCAGACCAGCGGTGGCTACATCCGCAAGCGCGGCGGCGACACGCTGGTGTTCATGCTCGATGAGGGTCAGCTCGCGGGTGTCGGGCCGTTCACGTACCGGCTCGATCGGCAGGGTCACCTTACATGGCTCACGGGAAAGGGCAGCACTTTGCAGGTGGAAGTCCGGCGCGTCGCGTCCGTGCCGATGGCGCAGGCCACCCAGTCCTTTGCAAAGCGCCCGCTCGGCCCGTTGTCGCCGCGGGACACGGCGCGCGCCACCATTGGCGGGGCGGAGGTCTGGATCGACTACAGTCGCCCCTCGCGTCGCGGCCGCGATATCTTTGGCGCGCTCGAACCGTGGAACAAGGTGTGGCGCACGGGCGCGAATGCGGCCACGCAGCTCAATACGACGGCTGATCTCGTCATCGGCGGTGCGACGGTACCGGCGGGCAAGTACACACTCTGGACCTTGCCCGCACCCAGCGGCTGGAAGCTGATCATTAACAAGGAGACGGGTCAGTGGGGCACGGAGTACCACGAAGAGCGGGACCTCGTGCGGGTGGACGCCAAGGTCGAGACGCTCGCGTCGCCGATCGAGCAATTCACGATTGCATTTGACTCTGGATTGCTGACGTTTGCCTGGGACAAGACACGCTACTCGGTGGTCGTGGCGAAGAAGTAATGCATCTCGATTTCGCGGTCGTCGCCGACTACGCGCTGGTCGACCAGTCGGGCAAGATGTCGGTGCTCGGCATTTTTCAGCACATCTGGGTGCCGCAGTTCCCGGCGATGCACCCCCGGTTGCATCTGGTGTTGCGCCTGAAAGGCAGGCGGACGGAGATCGGCGAGCATCGGGTGCAGATCAAGCTGCTGGATGAAGAAGACGCGGAGATGCTGGGTGGCTCGGGGACCGTGAACTTCGCCGAGCCGCCCGCCGGCGTGACGGAAATCGAGGCGGCCGCGGTGCTCGTGTTCGACGTGCCATTCCCGCACGCGGGCCAGTATCGCTTCGAGATCACGGTGGACGGCGAGCGCAAAGCCAACGTCCCGATCACGGTGTCGCAGATGCCAACGGCGCCCGCTCAGCCTTCTACTCCCCAGGCTCCCAGTTCCTAGCTCCCAACTCCTGCCGTTAGGCGCCTACGTGCGGCTGCCGATGCTGCTCCTCGCCGCGGTGCTGGCGCTGGCATTCAACCTCGGCGGCTATCCGCTCTTCGATCCCGACGAGGGGCGTAATGCCGAAGTCGCGCGGGAGATGGCGGCGACGAACGACTACGTATTGCCGCATCTCGATGGCCTGCCATACCTGGACAAGCCGATCGTCTACTTCGCCGCAGCCGCGGCGACTATGGAGGTCCTGGGCCCGACCGAGACGGCCGCCCGGCTGCCCGCGTATTTCTTTACACTCGCGACGCTCGTCATCGTCTGGTGGTTCGGCGCGCGGCGCTGGGGTCGAGACGCCGGATGGCTCGCGGCGTTGGCCCTCGCGACGATGCCACTGGTGCTCGCGTACGCGCGCACGACAATCATGGACAGCGCGCTCGCGTTCTGCACGACGCTCGCGATTCTCGCGTTCTGGGACGAGCGGCCGGTTCTCGCTTGGGCCGCGATGGGGTTGGGATCGATCACCAAGGGACCAGTCGCGATCCTGGTACCGCTCATGACGCTGATCCCATATTCGCTGATAACGGGCCGATCCGTGCGGCGGCTGTTCCCGCTCGCCGGGCTGGCCGTGTTCGCAATCGTGGCGCTGCCCTGGTTTCTCGCCGTCTCGAACCGCATTCCCGAGTTCCCGCACTACGTCTTCGTGCGCGAGACATTCGAGCGGGTGACCACGAGGAGCTTTCATCGCACGGCACCGTTCTGGTACTATCTGCCGATCGTCCCGGTCGCCGCGTTTCCCTGGGTCGTGCCCGCGCTCGGAGGCGCGCGGAACTGGCGGTGGGTCTGGCTCGCCAGGCATGTCAATCCGCAGGCGCGCGATTCGATGTTGCTGGCATGCTGGATTCTAGGTCCGCTCTTGTTCTTCACGCTGAACCAGTCGAAACTGCCGCAGTACGTGCTGCCGCTCATGCCGGCATTCGCCCTCGGCGCCGCGCGCGTGCTTACACGCGAGGCGAGTGAATTGGGTGGTGGTGTGGGCGTCGCGCGACGGCCGTACGTGGGGATCGCGACGGTGTTGGGCCTCGCGCTCGCGTCACTCACACTCTGGCTCCCCGCGCCGATCAGTCTGACGCCGGCTGAGCGCGCGGCGATCCCGCCCACGGCCCTGGCACTGGGAATCGCGCTGCTCGCTTCGGCGGCGCTGGTCTGGTATGCGGGACGAGCCGCGCACCCGCGTCCGGCGTTGGCGGTGATGGGCTACGCCTTGATCGTGATCGCCACTTCCATCTTCTCCGGCCGGTTGCTCGCCGCCGTTGGCGAGGATCGTTCCGCGGCGGCGCTCGCGCGCGTTATCCAGAATGTGCGGCTGCGGGTGGAGGGGGTGGAGGCTGTGGAGGTTGTCGGAGTCGGGGCGTTCCCACCTTCCCTGTCCTTTTATCTTCGGCGGACCATTCCGATTGCGACGGCGACGGGCCGAGAGCTCACGAGTACCTTCATCGCCGATAATCAGGAACGTTTCCGGACGGACTCGACGTCGCCGCTCAAGCCGGCGGACTATTGGAACGATCGGATCGCGCGCTGCCCGGTCCCGACGGTATTCGTTGCGCGCGCCGGGGACGCCCGGATACGCGCGGAGTTGGACCCGTTGCTTCCGCTGCTTGCCGTCGAAGGCCACTATGCGGCGTACGGACCATGTGCGGCATCTTCGGCGCGATAGCCCGCCACGACGCGCCGCTGCGTCATCCCGAAGCGATCCCCCGGATGGCGGCGGCGCTGCGCCATCGCGGTCCGGACGGCGAATGCATCGTCGGACACGAGCGCGCGCGAATGGGCGCGCGCCGGCTGGCGATCATGGATCTCACGACCGGCGATCAGCCCTTCCAGAGTCCGGACGGCACGATCTGGATGGTCTGCAATGGCGAGATCTACAACGCCCCCGCGTTGCGCCACGAAGCGGGCACATGGCGCTATCCATTCCGCTCGCTCGGTGACATCGAGACAATCGTTCCCTTCTATGAGCGTTTTGGGCCGGATGCGGTATCGCGACTCGAGGGAATGTTCGGACTGGCCATCTGGGATGATGCGCGCCGGCGCCTGGTGCTCGCGCGCGATCGGGCGGGAGAGAAGCCGCTGTTCTGGACCGAAGTCGATGGCGAGCTACGCTTCGCCTCGGAAATCCAGGCGCTGCTCGAGTTCCCCGACCAGGCCCGCCGGCTCAACCGGAAGGCGCTGTCGCTCTACCACGCCCTGGGCTACGTCCCCGCGCCGCACACGATGTTCGACGGCATTCACAAACTGCCGCCGGCTTCCCTGCTGATTGCGACCGGCGACCGCATCGAGATCCGCAGCTATTGGAGCGCGGCGGAGGCGGCCAGCCGGCCGGCGACGTTGTCGTCCGACCACGCCGCCGAGCTGCGCGAGACGCTGCTGCGGGCCGTGGAGCGCGAGCTGATGTCGGATGTCCCCCTGGGCGTGTTCACGAGCGGTGGCCTCGACTCGTCTCTGCTCGTGGCCGCGGCCGCGCGCGCGATCCCCGGCGGAGGCGAGCGGATCCACACCTACGCCATCCGCTTCACCGAGCCCGGTTACGATGAAAGCGCGTACGCCGAGGCCGTCACACACCAGATCGCCAGTGTCCATCACGTCGTGACCGCGGACGACGAGTCGCTGGGCCGCGCACTGGAGGTGGTATCGCGCTCGCTCGCGGAGCCGCTGGGCGACCCCGCCGTGCTCCCCACGTGGCTGCTGGCGGAAGCGGCGCGCGAGCGCGTCAAGGTGATTCTCTCCGGCGAGGGCGCCGATGAGCTGTTCGGCGGCTACCCCACCTATCTTGGTCACAAATTCGCGGCGCGTTGGCTCCGCCTGCCCCGACCGCTGCGCGGCAGCGCGCGCTGGATCATGGACCGGTGGCCGTCATCAACCGGCAAGATGACGGTCGAGTACATGCTCAAGCAGTTCCTGGCGGCGACGGAGCTGCCGTGGCTCGAGCGGCATCTCACCTGGTTGGGGGCGATGAAGATCGACGACGGCGTCATCAGAGAGCTGGCCGCCAAACTCGATCACTTTCCCCACGACGACCCATTGAATCGCGTCATGTGGTTCGATTTTCTGACCTATCTGCCCGATGATCTGCTTGTCAAGGTCGATCGCGCCACGATGCTCGCGTCCGTCGAAGCGCGCGCGCCGTATCTGGATCGCGAAGTGATGGAGCTGGTGCTGCCGGGACCGGCGCGTTCCAAGGTGCGGGGCCTCAGCACCAAAGCGATATTAAAGGAAGCAGCGCGCGGACTCGTCCCCAGGGAAGTCATCAACCGCCGCAAGCGTGGCCTGTCGGTGCCCGTGGCTCGCTGGCTCAACACCAGCCTCGCGCCCCTGGCCGACCGGTTGCTCGATACGCCGCTCCTCGCCGAGCACCGGACGGGCCGCTGCAATCATGCGCGGCGCTTGTGGCCGCAACTGATGCTCGCGCTCTGGAGCGAGCGGTGGGGAGTCGACTTGTCATGAATCGTGACGAAGCCCTGGCCCTGATGCAGGAGCACACGCAATCGCCTTCGCTGCGCCAGCACATGCTGGCGGTCGAGGCCGCGATGCGCGCCTACGCCGCCAAGTTCGGCGAAGACCCCGAGCCGTGGGGCCTCGTGGGCCTGCTGCACGACTTTGATTACGAAAAACTCCCCAACGCCGAGCACTCGCCCACGGAAGGGCATCCCGCCTGGGGCGTGAACCTCCTGCGCTCCAAAGGGGTTGCCGAGCCCTTGCTGCGCGCCGTCTTGGGGCATGCGACCTATTCGGGCGTCCCGCGTGATTCGCAGATGGCCAAGACCCTCTTTGCCGTCGACGAGCTGTGCGGTTTTCTCGTCGCGTGCGCGCTGGTCCGCCCGTCCAAGAGCTTCCAGGACCTCGAGGTCGCGTCGGTGAAGAAAAAGCTCAAGGACAAGGCGTTCGCGCGCGGCGTGAACCGCGACGAGGTACGGCAGGGCGCCGAGGAGCTCGGCGTGCCGCTCGACGACCACATCGCGTTCTGCATTCAGGCCCTGCGGCCCGTGGAACCCTCGTTGGGTCTCGGCGGGTGAATCCGTTTTCGCAGGCGCTCGATCGCGCGACCGGCGCGCGGCCGATCCCGGGCAACCTCGTGCAGCACATGGCGATCAGCAGCGACGCGCTCGACACCATGCTCGAGATGATCGCGAGCGCCCAGCGCACCGTGCATTTCGAGAATTACATCATCCACGACGACGACACGGGCCGCCGCTTCGCTGCCGCTTGGGCGCTGCGCGCGCGCGCGGGTGTGCGCGTGCGCGTGCTGTACGATGCGTTCGGGTGCCTCGGCACCGGCAGCCGCTATTGGCGGGAGCTGCGCACCAACGGCGTGGATGTCCGTCCCTTCCGGCCGATCTGGACCAGCCGTCCGACCGAAGCGTTCTCCCGCGATCACCGCAAGCTCCTCGTCGTCGACGGCGAGCAGGCAATGGCAGGCGGTCTGTGCATCGGCAACGAGTGGGCGGGCGATCCGGCGGACGGGAGACCCAGCTGGCGCGATACGATGGTCAAGGTGTGCGGCCCCGCGGTGGCGGCACTCGACGCGGGGTTCAGCCGCATGTGGGCGCGCGCCGGGCGTCCCCTGCCCGAGAACGAAACGACTCCGGCGCCGGAAGAATGCGGGCCGACGGCGGTGCGCGTCGTGGAGGGATTTCCAGGACAATCGCGCATCTATCGCGCGGTCCAGCTCCTCGCCGCGGCGGTGACGGAGCGGCTCTGGATCACGGACGCGTACATGGTCGCGCCACCGCCGCTCTATGCCGCATTCGTCGACGCGGCGCGCAGCGGCGTGGATGTACGGCTCATGCTACCCGGGACGTCCGACCTTCCCGTCGTCCGCAGTTTCACGCGGGCGGGATATCGCGAGCTGCTCCACGCCGGCGCGCGCATCTTCGAGTATCGCGGCCCGATGCTGCACGCGAAGACGTTCGTGGGCGACCACGAGTGGGCGCGGGTGGGCTCGAGCAACCTCAACGTCTCCAGCCTGTTCGGCAATTACGAGATCGACCTCGTCGCCGAGCATGACGTCTTGACGGCAACTCTCGCAACGCAATTTCTGCACGACATGGCGCAGAGTCGCGAGATCGTGTTGATGGCGCGGCGCCGGCTGCCGCTCCCGCCCCGACTGGTTGATACCGTCGCCGTGCCCCAACCCGTCCAGGCGGGGGTGCCCTCGGAACCGCCCCGTCACCCCCGCTTGCCCCGGCCCACCCCCCTTCCAAGACACAAGCGATCCCTGCGCGAGCGCCGGGCTGTGGTCGTTGTCGCGCTCATGAGGGTCGCCGGGGGTGCGCGCCGCATGCTCGCGGGCATCGCGGCGGCGTTTTTCCTCGTCGCCGGCGTCATGCTCATCCTGTTCCCCGTCGTCGCCAGCACCGCCCTGGCGGTGGGTGCGCTGGCCTCATCTCTCTGGCTCGCCGGCGTCGCCGTCGCCCGGCGGCGCCGCCGGCGTGAGAGCGATGTCCGCTGAGGCGCCGGAGCGCCCCGTTCAACCTCCTGCCAGCCCTGCGCGTATGGGCAGTGAAGACGACGCGGCGCTGGTCGCCAGGACGGTCGCAGGCGACAGCGCCGCGTTTGGGGTTCTCGTCGACCGCTATGCCGGACAGGCGCGGCGCGTCGCCCGGGCGGTGTTAGGCGATCCCGACGATGCGGATGATGCGGCGCAGGACGGGTTTCTCTCCGCCCTGGTGAAGCTCGGGCAGTACGATGCCCGCCGGCCGTTTGGGCCCTGGTTGATGCGGATCGTCGCGAACGCCGCCACCGATCGACGCCGGCGGCGCAACGTCCGGCGATCCGAGCCGCTGGATCCGTCGCTGGTCGGCGGTGGTCCACGACCCGATGCGGTCGCGGTCCAGAGCGAGCTGGGCGAGCGGTTGCGCTCTGCCCTCCAGGAGCTGCCGGAGCGGCGCCGCACCGCGGTGGTCTTGTTCGATGTCGAGGGTTATTCCCATGCTGAGATCGCCCGGATCCTCGGAATCCCCGAAGGGACGGTGCGATCGGAAGTGTTTCACGGGCGGCGCCGTCTGCGCACGCTGTTGGCGGACTGGAAGGAGCAGGTACGATGAAAAACATGTCGTCGGATTTCCGAGATCCCGAGCTCGCAGCCGCACTGCGGAGCGCGCTGGAACCGAGGGGTGATCACGCGGCGTTCGTCGCCCGGGTCATGGCGCAGTACGACCATGCGCTCGATCGCGGGACGGTCCCGACGCTGGATGTGCTGGCGTCGTGGTTCCGGCCCGGTATCGCCGCCGCAGCCGCGGCGCTCGTCGCCGGTTTCCTCTTGGGCCGCGCGATCCTGACGCCGGCGCCGGCCTCGTTCGATACCGCGCTCGCGCCGATGGAAGGACAAGGTCTCGCGGCGCTCGTTATGGCGCCCGATCCGCCCGATGCCAGTGTCGTGTTTGCGTCACTGGTCGAGCAACGTTAGACAGACGAAAACGCAATCATGCTGAATAGATCGAAACTCGCCGCCGTGGGCCTACTGGCCGCCGTGTTCGTGGCCGGTGGGCTGGCCGGCTGGGGCGGCCGCGAGGCCGCGGAACGCGATGAGCGAGGTCCGGGGGGGATGGGAAGCCGCCGCGGTCCCGACGCGCTCGTCGCCTACTTGAGCCGCGAGCTGAGCCTCAGTGCCGCGCAGGCTGAGTCCGTGCGCGCGATCATCGGACGCCACCGCCCCGAGACCGATGCGCTCTGGGCGCGCGTGCGGCCCCAGTTCGACTCGATCAAAGCGCGCATGCGGGCCGAGATCGACGCCCAGCTCACGCCCGAGCAGCGGACCCGTCACCAGCAACTGATCGACCAGGCTGAGCATCTCCGTAGAGAGCGGGAAGGGCGGGCAGACTCGAGCAAAGCAAAGGTGGGAGGACACTGATGGGCCGAGGCTTACTCGCGGGGGTATTGACGATCCTCTTCGCCGCACCCGTAGCGGCACAACAGGTCGAGGTCACCTTGCAGGAGGCGGTCCGGCGCGCTCTGGAAGTGCAGCCCGCCATGGTGCAGGCGCGCGGTGACCAGCGCAACGCCGGCGCTTCATCGCGCTCGGCGTTCGGGGCGTTCCTGCCGTCCGTCACCACTGGCGCATCCGCGGCGCGCAGCAACGTCGGGCGCATCGACGCGACCACCGGACGACCAGTGCCGCCTGAGTATTCCTATACGGGCAGTCTCAACCTCAGCCTCCAGCTGTTCGACGGCTTTCAACGATTCGCCAACCTCAAAGCCGCATCCGCCACGAGCAACGCGGCGGACGCGGGTGCCGTGAACCAGCGATTCCAGATCACGCTCGCCACGAAGCAGGCGTTCTACAACGCCATCGCCAATGACGAGCTGGTCCGTGTGGCGGACGCGCAGGTCCGGCGCGCGCGGCAGCAGCTGCAGATCTCGATCGACAAGCTGCATGCGGGCTCGGCGACGCGCTCCGACTCGCTGCGCTCGACGGTGGAATACGGCACCGCGCGGATCGCGCTGCTGCAGGCGCAGGCGAATCTCGCCACGGCGGAGGCGAACCTGGGACGGCAGATCGGCGTCGACGCGTTGGTGCGCGCCATCCCCGACACAACGCTGCCCGCGGTCCCCGACACCGCAGACTTGCGGCGCACCGCGCTCGAAGGCTCCCCCGCCGTCGAGCAGGCCCAGGCACAGGCGAGTGCGGCGCGGGCGCAGGTCTGGAGCGTGCGGGCGCAGTATTGGCCGTCGTTGATCGTGAGCTACAGCAACAACCGGCAAGGCACCGGCTCCCCGAACTTCCCGCTGTTCAGCGGTTACCCCGAGACATTCTCGTGGCGGTTTGGCGTGTCGTGGACGGTGTTCAATGGATTCTCGCGTGAAGCGAGCCAGGTCAGCGCCTCGGTTAACCGCGATGTCGCCGATGCGCGGGCGGCAGATACGCGTCGCCAAGTGAACGCCCTCATCACGCAAAACCTCGCGGCACTCTCGACGGCGGTCGAGCAGATCAACATCGCGAAGGACAACCTGGCCGCTGCAACGGAAGATCTGCGCGTGCAGAACGAGCGCTATCGCGTGGGCGCCGCGACGATTCTGGACTTGCTCACCTCCCAGGCCGCCCTGACGCAAGCCGAGGTCAACGTGGTGCAGACGCGCTTCAATTACCTCATCGCCCGCGCGCAGGTCGAGGCGGTCGTGGGACGGACACTATGACCCTGGCCCAGGCGATGACCTTCCGCACGGGCGACACCCCGACGCCCGACATCGTGATCCTCACGCACAGTCTCACGCGCGAGTATCAGATGGGCGCCGAGGTCGTGCATGCGCTGCGCGGCGTGGACATTCAGATCAAGAAGAACGAGTTCGTCGCGATCATGGGCCCGTCGGGATCCGGCAAGTCGACGCTGATGAACCTGATCGGCTGCCTCGACACGCCGACGGCCGGCGAGTACTGGCTGAACGGGCAGAAGGTGAGCGATTTAACCGACGACGAGCTCGCCCGCATCCGCAACAAGGAAATCGGGTTCGTCTTTCAGACGTTCAACCTGCTGCCCCGCGCCGACGCGCTTCATCTACGCCGGCATGGCCGCGCGGGAGCGGCGCGAGCGCGCGGCCCACGCGCTGAGCCAGGTGCAGCTGGCCGACCGCATGGATCACCGCCCCAACGAGCTTTCGGGCGGACAACGCCAGCGCGTGGCGATTGCGCGGGCACTGGTCAATTCCCCCAGCATCTTGCTCGCCGACGAGCCGACGGGCAACCTCGACTCGGCGACGGGAAACGAGATCATGGGGGTTTTCCAGGAGTTGCACCGGACGGGCCAGACCATCGTGCTGGTGACGCACGAACACGACATCGCGGCGAACGCGCGCCGCCAGATTCACCTGCTCGACGGCAAAATTGCGCGTGACGAGAGGATGGAAGGACGCACGTGAACAAATACTTCTGGGCCGGCGCCGCGGCGGCGCTCGCGCTCTTCGGCATCACCGGCTGTCACCAGACGCAGACCCCGCAGGCGTACGAGGCGGTGGCGGTCCAGCGCCGCAACTTGATCGTGTCGGCATCCGCGTCGGGCGCGATCGAGCCGGTGCTCACGGTCGACGTGAAATCGAAAGCGTCGGGTGAGATCATCGGCATGAACGTACAGACCGGCGACGACGTGAAGGAAGATCAGCTGCTCGCCTCGATCGACCCGCGTATCCCGCGCAACAACCTCGCGCAGGCGCAGGCCAACCTGCAGGTGGCGCAGGCGCAGCTCAGCAACGCCAAGGCGCAGCTCGCGCGCTCGGACACGCTGTTCAAGGCGCAGGCGATCACGCAGACCGAATACGACGGTGCCAAGCTGGACTACGCGAACGCGAATGCCGCCGTGATCCGCGCACAGTCCGACCTCGAGAACGCGCGAGACCGCATGAACGACACGAAGTTGCGCGCCCCGCTCGCCGGCACGATCATCACGAAGAACGTCGAGCTCGGCACGGTGATTTCGTCGCCCACGACGGACGTCGGCGGCGGTACGATCCTGTTCAAGATGGCGAACCTCGATACCGTGCAGATCCGCGCCCTGGTCGACGAGACGGACATCGGCAAGGTGCAGCCGGGCATGCTGTCGACCATCACCGTCGATGCCTATCCCAACCGGCCGTTCGAAGGCAGCGTCCTGAAGATCGAGCCGCAGGCCACGGTGCAGCAGAACGTCACGATGTTCAACGTGCTCGTGCGGATTCCAAACCCCGGTCACCTGCTCAAGCCCGGGATGAACACGGAAGTCG
>WNGD01002457.1_pt1 | contig 29838 bp, 21 predicted proteins | sample 5400671 | NCBI WGS metagenome assembly WNGD01 (sample SAMN13153369, study PRJNA577476) | soil metagenome | isolation source: 40 cm soil or saprolite under grassland replicate 2 | place: USA:California | collected 2016-06-15
GTTCCATAAATTAACGAAAACCCTTGCTTTATTTGTTTTTATAAAGTAGTTCTCCATTATAAAGGATAAGTTAAAAGGGACTAAGACAAGTCATCATGGCCTTAATAGCGTGGGCTATAGACGTGCCACATATGCCTTTACAAAGGGATGCTATATTGCGAAATGGAGCTAATCCTTAAAACTGGACATAACTATTCGTGAATTGTAGTCTGAAATTCGACTGCATGAATAAGGAATTACTAGTAATCGTGAATCACCACGTCACGGTGAAGTTTATCTCAGATGGGTACTAACTACTCGTCAGGCGCTGAAATGAATATGTGCAATAAGTTTGGTTACTTATTTACTTTATTATATTTAATTGATTATATAATCGTTTTTATGTAACTTTCGTATGCATGATTCTAATTGGTGTTAAGTCGAAATATGGTTCGTGTAATGGAAATTGCACGGGATTAATTATCTTTAAAAATTTAAGTTATTAATACTATGTTATTCCATATGTAATATAGTATTTTTAACTATTAAAAAATAATACTTGTATTATTTTTTGCATTATCTTTAGTGGTTAAATAAACTTAAGTTTACTTTGGTTCAACTCCAAAAAGATAATAACATATTTTAAAGAATAAATAATTTTAAGGTTATTTATTCTTTAAAATATAATACACGTTTTTAACTTTTTTTGGTTTTATATCTTTGAAATTAAATTTTTATAAAAATAAGAAAAGATTTAATAATAATTTTATGTCAAATCTCTATGTTTTATATGAAATGTCTTTTGGTTATTCAACAGGATTTTTAGATATATTTGCAATATTATCTATATTATTAGGTATATTTATAATTGTAACTAAAAATCCTATAATATCTGTTTTATACTTAATATTATTATTTTCAAGTATATCTTGTTATCTAATTTTTATAGGTATAAAATTTATAGGTATATCATATTTATTAGTTTATGTAGGAGCTGTATCAATATTATTTCTGTTTATATTAATGTTAATTAATATTAGAGTATCAGAACTTATTAGTGATACAAATAATAATTTACCATTAGCTTTAATAACTATATTGGCTTTTTTTATACCATTTAGTAATTTATTACCAGATGCTAAAACTAAATTTAGTGTAATGGGATTTGAGTTTAATAAATTATTACAAGATCTAACTAATACTAAACAAATATCATATGTAACTTCCAATAATTGAGATGGGAATATATTAGACAGTACAGATATTATGAGTATAGGTAACTTAATGTATACAAGTTATTCTATTTGATTATTAATAACTTCTATTATACTTTTGTTAGCCATGGTAGGAGCAATAGTTATTACTATTAAGCAAAAATATTAACAATATTTTTGCTATAAATAATATCTATAAAAAGAGGCTTTAGTTTAATTGGTAAAACATGCGACTTTTAATCGCTATAATACGGGTTCAAATCCCATAGGTCTTAAGGAAGGGTCCGTTTGTTGGTTTACGGGTTGAGCTGTAAACTCAATAGCATTAAGCTAGCAAAGGTTCAGTCAGTTATTAATTAACTTATATTCTTCTTCTAAAGATGTAATCCGAAGAGAACAGTATTATTTAGATACTTATAAACTTATTTACAACATCCTTAAAACAGCTGGTTCTTCTTTAGGTTACGTTCATAATGAAACCAGTTTGTCCTAAATGAGTTTACGTGTTGTATCAAAGACTACTCTTAATAAAATGAAACAACGTAAACAAAGTGAACAAACCAAAGATAAAATTATAAAAGCTATAGGAATACCTGTTAAAGTTTTAAATATAGATAAAGAAGAAATAACAATATATGCGTCAAAAAAAGAAGCAGGATTACATCTAAATACAAATGATACTACTATAGGGCGTTATATAAGATCTGGTAAATTACTATTTGATAAATATTTAATTACAGAAGTTGATTAATATTATATTTATTTATAAATAAAACAATTATTATAATAAATAAATATCCCTTTTAGGGATAAAGGAAAGTCCCTTTATTGGTAAGAAGGGTTGAGCTGTAAACTCAATAGTAATATACTTTTAAGAGTTCGAATCTCTTCTTTCCTATTTCATTCTTATTAGCTCAATGGTAGAGCATGATACTTCTAATATTTGGATCCAAGTTCGAATCTTGGATAAGAATTATGCCAGGATAGTTCAATTGGTTAGAACATTAATTTCATGCATTAAGAATGAGAATTCAAATTTCTCTCCCGGTTTATAATGGCTATAAGTCAAAATTGATTTATACTTTAAATTTATATATTAAAAACTATCAGCGGCCATAAGTTAATGGTAAACTAATCGTCTTCCAAATGAAAAATACCGATTCGATTTCGGTTGGCCGTAATTATTTTAAGGGGAAATAGTATAATTAGGTAATACAATAATGTTGCATATTATTTATCTAGGTTCGAATCCTAGTTTCTCCACACACTCCGTGTGTGGATTCGATGTCGACTGACCATATATTTTTTAGCTGAAACTTTTTAAATAAATCAACTATTGTTTTTGTATTGCAAAAACAAAAAGAAATACCAGATATAATAGATTATTATGGGGTAAGTGCAAACTATACGAAAAAAGAGTTAGTAACTTAATTGGTAAAGGGTTTCCTTGTCGAGGAAATAGATGCCGGATCGAAGCCGGCTTAACTCGTAAGGAAAAGTTGCCATTGGTAAGGTAAGATATCTGCTACGTATCGTATAAATTTATACTTAGATGTTCGATTCATCTCTTTTCCGACTATATTAAGTAATATGTTTATTACAAATAAAGAGTATAGTTTAATTGGTAAAATAAGAAGCTTCAAACTTCGTGTTTTCAGTTCAAATCTGAGTGCTCTTGATGATTCTTTAACTTAATCGGTAAAGTATACTTTTGATAAGAGTAGGTTTGGCGTTCGAGTCGCTGAAGAATCAATTGTTAGATTTTTAAAGATAATTGACCAAATGGTTTAAGATAAACTGATCTTTTAATAATCCGGGCGTTGGAATAGGCAGACGATAACATTTTTTGTATTATCAATTCTGTGGGTTCAAATCCCTCCTCGGATAAGGGTTTGTCTAGTACCTTTCATAACAAAAAACTAGTATTGTGTTAATTATGTATTTATATAAATTTTAATAAATAAAAGAATTTATATAAATTTTGAATATAAAGAAAATGAAGAATAACAATTATTTAATAAACGAAAAATCTTTAGTTTTATGGGGAAGTAATTTAAGTTCTACAGCTGGGACAAAATATACTAAATATGTATTAAGTATAATAAATTTACCTAATGATATAAAAAGCATTATTGTTGGAATAATATTATCTGATGGTCATATGGCTTTGAATTCCAAAGCAAAAAATGCTTATTTAATATTAAATCAATCTTTGGCTAAGTCAGCTTATATATATTTTGTTTTTAGCTTTTTAAGCCATTATTGTCAGAGTTATCCCAAACTTAGTGTATCTTATAGATTAGGTAGGCCTTCATACGTTCTAAGAATTGCAACTAGATCTATGCCATGTATAACAGAATTATATAATAATTATTATTTAAATAAAATAAAAATTATTAAACCTTCTATATATAATGATATCACGCCTATACCTTTAGCCCATTTAATTCTGGGGGACGGTAGTTATAATGGTAAAGGTATATTATTATGTACTGATTCATTTAAAATAAAAGAAGTTGTTTTGTTAATGAATGTATTAATGATAAGATATAATATAAATTGTACTATTTCATATCATAGTAAAAAATATCCGAGAATTTATATAAGTAAAAAGTATATAATACCTTTACAGAAAATTGTACTACCTTATATGCATAGATCAATGTTTTATAAATTAGGTATAAAATAAAAAAAAAAGAAAGTTGGCTGAGCGGTTTATAGCGACTAGCTTGAAACTAGTTAAGGATTTTACCTTTCATGTGTTCGAATCACATACTTTCTGAAAAATAAATATATATATTTATTTTTAATAGAGATCCGTTCAAATCGGATATTCTCTGTTTACGGGTTAGAGCCAGGTTGGTTAGGCGTCTCATTTGGGTTGAGGAATTGTTATGTTCGAATCATAATAACCCGATTTCGCTTTTTAGATTTGCCGGCAGATGTGTTAGGCGTTACATATAATAGCAGAAAAATTTTTATTTGATAAACTATGTTTTTATTACTTTTAGTATTAATACCTTTAATAGGTATATTCATTTTATCCGCTGCTTTAACTTATAACATTACAGCACGTAATACAAAATTATTAAAAATTACAGCTTTGGCTGTAACAATTGTAGATTTAATTATATCTTTAATAATATATATATTATTTGATTGTAGTAGTAAACAATTTCAATTTGTCCAAGAGCACTATCAAATAAGTTATTTTGATTTTTACTTAGGTGTAGATGGTTTGTCCATATACTTTGTGTTATTGACAACTATAATAATACCTATATCAATAATATCTAACTGAAAATCTATAAAAGAAAATACAATTATTTTTTTGATAATAATTTTATTGTTAGAAACATCTTTATTAATAGTTTTTTTAATATTAGATATATTATTATTCTATATTTTTTTTGAAAGCATATTGGCTCCTTTATTTATATTAATAGGACTTTATGGTTCAAATGAAAAAGTAAGAGCTAGTTTTTATTTTTTCTTATATACTTTATTAGGTTCATTATTTATGTTATTATCTATAATAACAATGTTATCTTTAATAGGCTCTACGGATTTTGATGTTTTATCTAAAACAAATTTTTTATATACCACTCAATTGTTTTTATTCTATGGAATTTTTATAGCTTTTGCTGTTAAAACACCTGTCATTTATCTAAACAGCTGATTATTAAAAGCCCATGTTGAATCACCTCTATCTGGTAGTATAATTTTAGCTGGTATTGTTTTGAAACTAAGCTTATACGGTATTCTTAGATTAATTTTACCTTTATTACCTAAAGCTTTTATATACTATACGTATATAGTATTTTTAATAGGAGTTCTAACTATTATATATGCCAGTTTAAGTACACTTAGAACTATAGATGTTAAAGAATTAATTGCTTATTCATCTGTATCACATGCAGCTGTATATCTTTTAGGTGTATTTAGTAATACTCTGCAAGGTATAGAGGGTGGAATTACTTTAGGTTTAGCACATGGTTTTGTTTCATCCGGTTTATTTATATGTGCTGGAGGTATATTATACGATAGATCATCTACAAGATTAATAACATATTATAGAGGTATTGCTCAAATAATGCCTTTATTTTCTATATTGTTTTTTATTTTATGTTTAGGTAATTGTGGTGTACCTTTAACATTGAATTTTTTAGGAGAGTTCATGTCTTTATATGGTGTTTTTGAAAGATTACCTTTGGCAGGAGCGTTAGCATCTTCATCTATTATATTTTCTGCAGCATATACTATATTTATGTATAACAGAATAGCTTTTGCGGGATCATTTTTTATTTATTTTTGAGAAAATTATATAGCGGATTTAAATAAACGTGAATTCAATATCCTTTTAATTTTAGTATTATTTACTGTTATATTTGGTATATACCCAGCTCCTATATTAGATGGTTTGCATTATTCTACTTATTCTGTCTTATTTACTTTTGATAGTTTAATTTATATAATATGTTAATTTTTTAATATAAAACAATGTTTATTGTTATTACTCTATTTTAGAATAAATTATTATACGTTAATAAGCACCTAATTTGTACTTTAAATAAAACAAAACTAATTAAAAACAAAAATGATATTAACTTTTCTTTTATTATTACTTTTTTCAAATGGTCTAACAATAAGACCTGATACATCAATTTTATACTCTAGAATAGGTCTATTAATAGTATTTTATAGTATTATATCTTCAATGTTAAGTTTTCATATAACATATTTGCAAAAAGGAATAGGTCTATACAATGGACTATTCAACGTAACACCTATAACCCACAGTTTTCAAATTTTTATTTTTTTAGTGTGTGGTATTATATTATTAATGACAGGATTTTATCCGAGAAAAAAATATAAAGGTGATTATACGTCCTTATTAGATACACTTACAAAGAAAGTAAAACAATATACAAGTATTATAAATAAAGTATCAGAGCAATTTACTATAATAGAATATGCATTAATAATAATATTTGTAATAACAGGTGCGACACTTTTGTTAGCATCCGGTGATTTAGGTTCTATATATTTATGTATAGAATTACAGAGTTTTAGTTTATATATAATATCAGCCATGCATAGAAACTCTGAATCATCTACAGGATCTGCTCTTACATATTTTTTATTAGGAGGGTTATCTTCATGTTTTATATTATTAGGTGTAGCACTAATATATGCTAATTCAGGTTTAACTAATTTAGATGGTATATATTCTATAATTTCAGATTCTGAGAGATATTTAAACTTTTCTACATGATATATGCATACTTATATATTTTATTCTTTCCTTTTAATATCTGTAGGATTTTTATTTAAAATAGCTGCTGCTCCATTTCATTGATGATCTCCTGATGTATATGATGGAGTACCGACAATAGTTACAACTTTTATAACAATATTTGGTAAAATATCTATACTAGTACTTTTATTAGAATTATCTCATTATACTAGTACATTAATATATTCAGCTATACAATTATATTCATGAACTATAAGTTTATCCATAAGTTGTTTTTTTTCTCTTATAATAGGTACTGTTTTAGGCTTAACACAAATAAGAATAAAAAGATTATTAGCTTATAGTACAATATCTCATATAGGTTTTATATTATTAGCTTTAATAGCTCATAATATAGAGTCATATCAAGCTTTCATGTTTTATATAATGCAATATATTATAACAAATTTAAATGCATTTCTTGTTATAATTGGTATAGGTTTTAGCTTATATTTGTATCATACGAATATATCAGAAAATAACAACTTATCTGAAAAAAATAATTCTCCTATACAACTAATTAGTCAATTAAAGGGATATTTTTCTATTAATCCTATATTAGCCTTGTGTTTAGCAATTAGTATGTTTTCATTTGTAGGTTTGCCACCTTTAGCTGGATTTTTTGGAAAACAGATGGTACTAACTAGCGCTCTAGATAATAATAATACCGTATTGGTTATAATTGCTATTTTAACCAGTGTAATAGGTGCTGTTTATTATTTGAATGTTGTAAAAACAATATATTTTGATAAAACTGATTATAAAAAATCTTATTTATTTATTGAAGTTACACTTTCAAACTATTTATCTATTAGTATAGCTACGCTAACATTAGTTGTAACACTTTTTATATTAATGCCCAATGAACCATTAAATTTATGTAGTTTATTAGCCAGTTCCTTAAGTGAAACAATTAACTTTTATTAGATGAAAAAATAATTTTTATACCATAAAAATATCTTTATGATTCTAATATTAAGTTTAATGTTTTTACACAAAATTAACCTTAAACTATTATTTCCTATGATTTTATATTATAATTTAGTATAATATAATTATTAACTTTATAATTAAAACAGATTTATTAAAAGTGTAACTATTTAATTTAATATAAATATATGACTAACTTAACTCGAAGTCAGTTTCAAGCTCATCCTTTTCATTTAGTGTCACCTTCACTTTGACCTTTAAATACAAGTTTTTGTTTATTAGCTACTGCATTTAGTGCAGTATTAAGCTTTCAAGGTTTCGAAAAAGGTGTTAATTTATTATTTGTATCTCTTATAAGTGTTATTTATTGTATGTCTTTATGATTTAGAGATGTAATATCGGAAGGTACTTATATAGGAAACCACACATTAGCAGTACAACGTGGTCTAAGTATGGGAGTTGGTTTATTTATACTATCAGAAGTATTGTTTTTCCTTGCTATATTTTGAGCTTTTTTCCATAGCGCTTTATCACCTACAATAGAATTAGGAGCAAAATGACCACCTATGGGTATACAATCTATTAATCCTTTTGAATTACCATTACTTAATACTATAATTTTATTGTCTTCAGGTGTTACAGTTACATATGCACATCATTCTTTAATACAAGGTAATAGAAGTGGAGCATTATATGGACTAATTTACACAATATTATTAGCTATAGTATTTACAGCACTTCAGGGTATAGAGTATACAGTATCTTCTTTTACTATAAGTGATGGTACTTACTCATCTTGTTTTTATTTTGGTACAGGTTTTCATGGTTTACATGTTATGATAGGTACTGCTTTTTTAGCAGTAGGTTTTTGACGTTTATTAGCTTATCATTTAACTGAAAATCATCACCTAGGTTTGGAGTCGGCTATTTTATATTGACATTTCGTAGACGTAGTATGATTATTCTTATATATTTCTGTTTATTACTGAGGATCTTAGTATATAACAGTAATATATAATGTTTTAAATTAAATTTTTGTAATAAATATTTATATCTTAAACAAATACAACTAAATAAATAACCTAAAAAATTGAACAACATATTAATCATAAATATATGACTAGTCCCCGTGATAAATTATTATTTGAGTTAGACACTAGTTTTTTAAATGAAAATAATTTTCCATTTATGTACAAAAACTTTTTAACGCAATATGATAATCCCGAACCTTGAGGTTTATTTTTCCAAGATAATGCTACTCCCCAAATGGAAGCCTTAGAAGAATTACATAACAATATTATGTTTTACTTAGCAATAATTATGTTTTCTGTAACTTGAATATTTGTGTCTATAATATTAAATTATACAAGATCACATATATCTAATAAATACATGAATCATGGTACATTGGTAGAATTAATTTGAACTATTACGCCTGCCTTAATACTAATATTAATAGCTTTTCCTTCCTTTAAATTACTTTATTTAATGGATGAGGTTATAGATCCATCCCTAGTAATTTATGGTGAAGGTCATCAATGATATTGAAGTTACCAATATCCGGATTTTACAAATAATAATGAAGAATTTGTAGAGTTTGATTCATATATAATACCTGAAAGTGATCTAGAGTTAGGAAAATTGAGAATGCTAGAAGTAGATAATCGTGTAATTATACCTGAATTAACACATACACGTTTTGTTGTAGCTGGTGCAGATGTTATTCATTCATATGCTTGTCCAGCATTAGGTATAAAATGTGATGCATATCCAGGACGATTAAATCAATCATCTGTATATTTAAATAGAGAAGGAACTTATTTTGGTCAATGTTCAGAAATATGTGGAATATTACACAGCTCTATGCCAATAGCAATACAATCCGTTAAATTAGGTAAATTTTTATATTGATTATATGATCAAATAGGTTCTTAAAAAAGCTTATTACATATAACCTAGTTTTTAATAATAATTAATAAATATTTAATTAAATATATACAAAAAATATATAGGGTAGATTATTAATTTAAAAAACGTTTTTTAAATTAATAATCACATACATATAAATGTATAAAAAAAAATAAAGCAATAAAAATGTTAAATATACAATCACTTATTGCAATAATAGAAGTAATACTTGTAGTAGTACCGGCATTATTAACAGTAGCATTTGTAACAATAGCGGAAAGAAAAACAATGTCAAGTATGCAGAGAAGATTAGGTCCTAATATTGTAGGATATTATGGTTTATTACAAGCATTTGCTGATGCCTTAAAACTATTATTAAAAGAATATGTAGGACCAACACAAGCTAATTTAATTTTATTTTTTCTTGGCCCGATAATAACTTTAATATTTTCATTATTAGGTTATGCAGTAATACCTTATGGCCCTGGTCTTACTATAGCAGATTTAAATCTAGGTATATTATACATGTTAGTTGTTTCTTCTTTATCTACATATGGTATATTATTAGCCGGTTGATCAGCTAATTCAAAATATGCCTTTTTAGGTTCATTAAGAAGTACCGCTCAGTTAATCAGTTATGAACTAATATTAAGTTCTGCTATACTAATAGTTGTTCTATTAACTGGTAATCTAAATTTAACTATTAATGTAGAAGCACAAAAAGTTGTTTTTTTTGTTATACCATTACTACCAATATTTATAGTATTTTTTATAGGATGTATAGCAGAAACAAATAGAGCTCCATTTGATTTAGCTGAAGCAGAGTCTGAATTGGTTAGTGGTTTTATGACAGAACATTCTGCCGTAATTTTTATATTCTTTTTTCTTGCAGAGTATGCAAGTATAGTTTTGATATGTATATTTACTAGTATATTGTTTTTAGGTGGTTATTTGAAAATGTTTTCATTAGATTTTTTAATAAACGGGTTCTTTTTTTTTGATATTATCAATGTAGATTTTTTTAAAAATATTTACACTGAAGCAAATATTAGTTTTATTAATACATTATTGGATGGTCTAATTTCTAGTTTAATGCTAGGAATAAAATCTTGTTTATTAATTTTTGTTTTTATTTGAGCTAGAGCATCTTTACCTAGAATTCGTTTTGATCAACTAATGTCTTATTGTTGAACTGTATTATTACCTATAGTTATTGCATTTATTATATTAGTACCTTGCGTAGTATACAGTTTATCTTTAATTTCTACTAATTTTTATTTAATTTAAATAGACAAATTTATAGCATTATACATAACTTCATCAGTATACCTTATTATATCCCATTTAGGGTATGGATATATAAATGATAATATTAGAATATTAAAAATATGCCTCAATTAGTACCATTTTTTTTCGTAAATCAAGTTATATTCAACTTTTCTTTACTTTTATTAATAATATATATGTTTACTAAATATATATTACCTAGATTCGTACGTTTATTAAAAAGTCGTTTACATTTAAATACTTTATAGAATATAAATTTATTAAATTTATTTTTTTTAAGCAAGAAAAGTATTTTTAAATGTTACTTAAAATAAATTTAAAGATATATTTATATCTCTAAATTTAAAGGAGTAGGTAGTAGATGGTTTACCATTGGACTGCAAATCCTTATGAAGAGGTTCGATTCCTCCCTATTCCTTGTTTAATTGAATTTTAATTAAACAATTTAAAAAACATAAGCAAATACACTTATAACTGTATTTGTTTTTAATAAAGTATTTTCTAAAATTTATTTTAGTTCATAAGTTAATCTGTAATATATATAATGAAATTTTCACTAATCTTGTTTTTAATAGGGATATTAGGCTTTGTTTTAAACAGGAAAAATATAATATTAATGCTTATTTCAATTGAAATAATGTTATTATCTATAACACTTTTAATATTGATAAGTTCACTAAGCTTTGATGATATATTAGGTCAAACTTTTTCCATATATATAATAGCTATAGCCGGAGCAGAATCTGCGATAGGTTTAGGTATATTAGTAGCTTTTTATAGATTAAGAGGAAGTATAGCAATAGAATATAAATAATGTATCTAGCTTTAATAGTGTTACCAATATTAGGATCAATAGTATCCGGCTTTTTTGGTAGAAAAGTCGGAGTTAGCGGATCACAACTGATTACATGTACTTGTGTAATAATAACAACGTTTTTATCTATAATAGCATTTATAGAAGTAGGTTTAAATAACATACCTGTTACAATATATCTTTTTAGATGAATAGACTCAGAAACTCTTAATATATCTTGAGGATTCAATTTTGATTCATTAACAGTTTCTATGCTAATACCTGTATTAATTGTATCTTCTCTGGTACACGTATATTCTATAGGATATATGAGTCATGATCCACATAATCAAAGATTTTTTAGTTATTTAAGTTTATTTACTTTCATGATGATCACACTTGTAACAGCAAATAATTTTCTATTAATGTTTGTTGGTTGAGAAGGTGTGGGAATATGTTCATATCTTCTAGTAAGTTTTTGATTTACCAGAATAGCAGCAAACCAAAGTTCTATGTCTGCATTTTTAACAAATAGAGTAGGTGATTGTTTTTTAACAATAGGTATGTTTGCTATTTTATGATCATTTGGTAATATAGATTATTATACAGTATTTTCTTTATCTCCTTATCTTAACGAAAACGTTATTACTATTATTGGTATATGTTTATTAATAGGTGCTATGGCTAAAAGTTCTCAAGTAGGTTTACATGTTTGGTTACCAATGGCAATGGAAGGTCCCACACCTGTCTCTGCTTTAATACATGCAGCTACTATGGTAACAGCAGGTGTTTATTTATTAATGCGTACATCACCTTTGATAGAATACAGTTCCACTGTTTTAATTATTTGTTTATGAGTAGGTGCTATTACTACAGTATTTAGTTCTCTTATAGGTTTATTTCAACAAGATATAAAAAAAGTTATAGCTTATTCTACTATGAGTCAGTTGGGTATGATGGTAATAGCTGTAGGTTTGTCTTCTTATAATATAGCACTATTTCACTTAGTTAATCACGCTTTTTACAAAGGTTTACTATTTTTAGGTGCAGGTGCAGTAATACATGCAGTAGCAGATAATCAAGATTTTAGAAAATATGGAGGTTTAATAGCCTATTTACCATTAACATATTCAGTTATGTTAATAGCTTCTCTTAGTTTAGTAGCTATACCTTTCATGACAGGGTTTTATTCTAAAGATTTTATTCTCGAATCAGCGTATGGACAATACCACTTATCTAGTATAATAGTTTATTTTATTGCTACTATAGGTGCAATGTTTACTACTTTATATTCTGTTAAAGTTTTATACTTAACTTTTTTAACTAATCCTAATGGATCTTTAGTAAATTATAAACAAGGCCATAGTGCTCATGACGCAGATATATTTATGAGTATTCCTTTAATAATATTAGCTGTATTTTCTATATTTTTTGGCTATTTAACTAAAGATATATTTTTAGGGTTAGGTTCAGGTTTTTTTTCAGACAATGGTTTGTTCATTCATCCTTCACATGAAATAATGTTAGATACTGAATTTGCTGTACCTGTTTTATTTAAATTGCTTCCTTTCTTTTTCACTATAAGTTTAAGTTTACTATCCATAATCTTTACTGAATTTTATCCTAGGCTACTAATAAAATTTAAGTTATCTAATATTGGTTATAATATATTCAGCTTTTTTAATCAAAGATTTTTAATAGAACTTTTTTATAACAAATATATTAGTGGTGTTATACTTAAATTAGGTGGCCAAACTACTAAAGTAATGGATAAAGGTTCAATTGAGTTATTTGGACCTTATGGTTTAGAAAAAAGATTAACAAACTTAAGTAAATCTATAGGTAGTTTAAGTACAGGTGTTGTAACTTCATATGCTTTATATATTTTAATAGGTTTAATCTTTTATATTTCTATTTTATACTACGGTAAAACTCCTGATAATTATTTAGAATTATTATTGATTCTATTCGCTTTTGTTAATATTAATTATAATTTTAAAGATTCTTATACTATAAATATAAAACCTGCTAGTATAAATTATGTTACTTGGATAATACCGGTTTTATATTTAAAAATAAAAACAGTTTTTCCTTTAATGTCTTTATTATTAATAATAGTATTATATATTTTAGCTACAATATTAAAATATTTATATGAAATATCTATTTTGTTACCTTTTTTTACTTTTACTATTTATTTATTTGTAAAATGTTATATAAATGCAAAACAAGAAACATTTAGTTATTCATTAGATATAAAAGAAAAAGTAAAAATTTATATAAATTTTTATAGAGATTTGTTAAGTGTATTAATTAAAGAATTTAATAATATTATTATATATATTACTATAATAGTAACAACTATTATGTTATTATGTATTAATAATGCATTGTTAATATACTATTTCGATTTACCAGTAGATATAGTATGATTTAAATGATATTTTAAATTTTGCATGTTAGGACCTTACATGTATTTATCTGTATTAATTACTAAAATATATTTATATTATAAGAATAAATATATTATAAATCATAATATATTTATAAATAATATATTTCATAAGTTTACTATACAAAGATTATTTCTATTTATAAGTTTAGGTTTTTTAAGTATTTATTTACCCAATTTACTTATAGATACACCTATAACTTGTTACGATGGCTTTTTAGTTACATATAGTTATCAAGATTATGTTAATTCTGGTTATAAATATCGATTTATTAGAACATGAATAGATACAACCAAAGTTTTCAAATATAATGATCCTAGTTGTACTACACCTGGCTATCCTTATGCTACCACTTGTGGATCCTTAAATAGTTATATAGATATGAAAATTGTTAACAATCAATTACCTTTTGCAGCTAATCTTCAAGAAATAGACAGATTAAACAATTTATCCTATCAACATATTTCAAAGGTTCACGAATATTCATCAGTTAGAGGTATTATACCAGATATCTCTAATAATGGCGCTTACATGGTAGTAACGGACCCTCAAGGTAACACTATTTATAATAAAGGAACCTTCCTTTATTACAGTACTGAGGGTGCTGTTCTTGGTTTCTCAGTTTTTATTCCTGGAGGTCAAAATATACCATTTAACTATGGAGGGATAAATTTTGCAAGTTCATTTACTATACCTAGTAACTTACCAGTTAGAAAAGCTATATAATTAACTTAATCTGTTTTACGCTTTATTAAAAATAGTCAATATTTTAATGAAACATAAAATAAATTAAATAAAGTAAATAATTAAGTTAAAAATTTATATTTAACTTATAGTTTTTGTTAGTATATACTTTAACAAAAAACTAATAAAGCAGTAAAACAAATTTTTAGTAAAAATATAATAACCTAAAATAAGGTTTAATTATATAAGAAAAGATAACATATAAATATATATATAAATACACATGAGAATATTAAAAAGTTACCCTTTATTAAAATTGGTAAATTCATACGTAGTAGATTCACCGACACCTTCTAATATAAGCTATCTTTGAAATTTTGGTTCATTATTAGGATTTTGTCTAGTAATACAAATAGCAACTGGTGTAACATTAGGTATGCATTATACTCCTAATGTATTAGAAGCATTTGATTCAGTAGAGCACATAATGAGAGATGTAAATAACGGATGATTAATACGTTACTTACACTCAAATACAGCATCAGCTTTTTTCTTTTTAGTATATCTTCATATAGGTAGAGCTATATATTATGGATCCTATAAAGCACCAAGAACGATAGTATGAACTATTGGAACTGTTATTTTCGTATTAATGATGGCAACAGCTTTTCTAGGTTATGTTCTTCCTTATGGTCAAATGTCTTTATGAGGTGCAACTGTTATTACTAATTTAATGAGTGCCATACCTTGAGTTGGACAAGATATAGTAGAATTTATTTGAGGTGGTTTTAGTGTTAATAATGCTACTTTAAACAGATTTTTTTCTTTACATTTTGTTTTACCATTTGTTCTAGCAGCCCTGGCTTTAATGCACTTAATTGCATTACATGATTCGGCAGGATCTGGTAATCCTTTAGGAGTATCAGCTAATTACGATAGATTACCTTTTGCTCCATACTTTATATTTAAAGATTTAATTACAATATTTATATTTATTATAGTTTTATCTGTATTTGTGTTTTTTATGCCTAATGTTTTAGGTGATAGTGAAAATTACGTTATGGCTAATCCTATGCAAACACCACCTGCTATAGTACCAGAATGGTATTTATTACCATTCTATGCTATATTAAGATCTATACCTAATAAATTACTAGGTGTAATAGCAATGTTTTCTGCTATATTAGCATTATTATCTTTACCTTTCACTGATTTATCTAAATTAAGAGGTATACAATTCAGACCTTTAAGTAAAATAGCCTTTTTCATATTTATAGCTAATTTCTTAATATTAATGCAATTAGGGGCTAAACACGTAGAATCACCATTTATAGAATTGGGTCAAATATCTACAGCTCTATATTTTGCTCATTACATAATAATTATACCATTTGTAACACTATTAGAAAATAGCTTAATAGATTTAGCTACAAATTATAAAAATTATAATTAACTTTAAATATATATTTAAAGTTAATTATAATCTATTTGTATTAATACATGTATAAAAAATAATATACATTAATAATACATATTTAATTAAAAATAACTTTATACTTACTTAAATTTTCACTAGATTTTTACTTTTAGATTTACTTTTTATCTATTAATTTATATACATATAATATGACAAGTTTAACATTTTTTTTTATATTTATACCTATATTAGCGTTAATATTATTAACAGTTAATATAGTATTATCACCTCATAACCCTTATCAAGAAAAAAATAGCGCATTTGAATGCGGATTTCACTCTTTTTTAGGTCAAAATAGAACACAATTCAGCATTTCCTTTTTTATATTTGCATTATTATTCTTACTATTTGATTTAGAAATATTATTAGTATATCCATATATAGTAAGTGCATACTCTAATGGTATATATGGTTTAATAATTATGTTGGTATTTTTTTTTATATTAACATTAGGTTTTGTATTTGAATTAGGTAAAAATGCACTAAAAATAGATAGTAGACAAGCGAGTACTTTTCAAATACAAAACTGAAAACAAATAGTTTTTATAAATAACTAGTTTCAAAGTTAATATTAAATAAATAATGATTATAAAATACATTTTTAATATATAACTAAAAACATCCACTCTACTTTACATTTATAATAAACCGAACACTTTATGTCCTGTATAACAAGTATAAGGAATATAATATTTCTTGGTAAATATATATATTTATCAAGGTAAGTATAAAAAGAAACTATTATGAATAAATTGCTATAAACCAAAGTAAAATGACTAAGAGAAATCTTATAATAAACAAAGTGAACTGAAATATCTAAGTAACTTTAGGAAAATAAATCAAACGAGATTCTACTATTAATGTGAATTAAAGTAGAATAGCTTTTAAGTAAAATGGTATATCTGTTTGAATAAAGGGGAACCTTCCTCTAAAGCTAAATATGGTATTATAAGCGATAGTGAATAGTAACCGTGAGGGAACTTGTTTAATAGTAGTTTTATAAGCAGCTTAAGTAAAATTTAAATAATTAATAAAAGCGTACCTTTTGCATAATGGGTCAGCAAGTTAATATTAGATGCGAGCAGTAACAAATACTGCCTAGATAAAGCGATTATGAAAAAACAAATAAGTATCTAAAATTAGACCCGAAGACTAGTGATCTTACCATTATCAGGATTATAAAAGTCCGAACGGGTTGTCGTTGTATAGACATCCGAAGAATAATGGTAAGTTAGTGAAAGACAAAACTGACTAGTTTAGCTGGTTTTCCGCGAAACCTATATAAGTAGGTAATTTAATTTACATCTTAGCAGGTACAGAACTGTGATCTCGAACAATTTATAAATTGAAATCATATCTTGTATACATCGGGGGATCGTGAAGATTTTATCGGAGAGTATTTGCACTCGGAAGGGTTAAGATGAATATTAAATAATCGGACATAGAACGCTAAGGTTGTATGTCTAAAGGGAAACAGCCCTAAACAAGAGTTAATAAGGTTCCAAAATTATTGTTAAGTGAAATAAAGGATGTGCCTCCAAATACAATCAGGAAATAGGCTTAGAAGCGGCCATTTTTTGAAGACCTCGTAAAAGAGCACTGATTTATATAATAGGAGATCACACCGAAAATTTAACGGATCTAAACAATATACCGAAACCTTGTCTATATATAAGCATATAAAAATATATAAATATATGATATATATAGGGTAGCGGAACATTGAATAAATCTGAGATTTATTCTTTATAAAAATAAAAAATAGATAATTCAAGTGATAATGCTGATATGAGTAACGAAAAAGAAATTAATAATTGCTCGCCTAAAGCTTATGGTATTAAATAAAATTTACGGTCTCTAAGAATTGGTTAAAACAAAAAACATGGAGTGTAACATTATCCTACTTAATAATAAAACACAATAACTATACTGAATAACTTAATATAACATGGAAATATTATTACCTTAGAGATATATTTCCGCTAAAACTGACAAAAATCTGTCTAAGGGTAATCACTCCTACTAAATACAAAGAATCAGTGTTATATATAAGTTAAATTGTGGGCTAAGTACAATCGTTTAGTAAAGCAAGGCAGTCAGTATATGCTTATGTAAATGACTAAAATATTTAAGGTTTAGCCTTACAAGAAACAATGGAGATAGGATAAGAAGTTCGATGAGGAAACGGGTCTCAAAAACAACTAATTATAGTATAATTAGTTCTGGAAAAATTATCCCCTGATAACACCGTACCTAAATACTACCGCAAGTAAGCTAGTAGAGAATACGAAGGCGTTTGAGTAATCAATCCTTAAGGAACTCGGCAAATTGACTCACGTAACTTCGGGATAAGGTGGGCCATTTTTATTTGATTATAAAAATAATCACTTTAAAAAGAGGAAGCATAGAATAGTGTTGTACGACTGTTTAATTAAAACAAAGCACTCTGCTAAGATACTAATCGATATATTGAGTGTGATGTCTGCCCTGTGTCGGCTGGGTAACGGATTTGCTTAGCTCTTACAAGTTAGGCTTTGAAGGAAACCCCGATAAACGGCGGCCTTACCTATGAGGGTCCTAAGGTAGCGGAATACCCTGGCCGTTAAATGCGGTCTTGCATGAATGATGTAACGATACAACAGCTGTCTCGATGATTGGCTCAGTGAAATTGGAATAACTGTGCAGATACAGTTTACCTCTAGATAGACGAGAAGACCCTATGCAGCTTTACTGTTACTAATTTAGGCTGTAATATAAGAATTTCCAGTGTATAAGGTTGTTAAATATAGGTTTTATGTATGCTAAATAAGTATATATAATCTATACATCTTTTTCTAACATAAATGAGACACCTTTATTTACTTTATTACGGTTTGTTGATTGGAAGGCAGTTTATGCGGGGCACAGATCCCATAAAAAGTACCTGGGTATATCCAAAATTCTAATTGTAAAATTGCATGTTTTATTCTGCAAGTTGAAATGGAAACACTCGTTTCTTACTTTCTTCTGTTTTTACTTTTAGTTTGCTATTAATTATTAATTAATAATTATTCAGTTATTGTTGTATTAAATACGATTTTATATTTTATATAAGTAAGATTTTAACTATATGGTGAATAGATGTAAAAAAGAATAATTAACTAAATTATTTTATAATTATTCTTATTTGTAGTATAAAAGCATTTATACTATGACACTTAATATTACTTTAAAAGTTTAATGGCTTAATCTTGCTTTACTGTCAGACCTACAAGTCTATCAGTCGCGTAAGCGGGGCATATGATCGCAAGATACGGAAAGGAAAGGTCTTGGATTTTTGAAAAAGTTACGCTAGGGAAGCGAAACTTATTATACTATAAGAACGTTCAACGACTAAAGGATTAGTTTTAATCTTATTACTTAATAATCCAGCATTTATTGTTAAATTTAAATTGTAAAATATATTAATAATGATTAGTGTAGATAAATATACATTAATGAAATTAACTCAATCATAGTTGAGTTAAATATATATTTAAATTATTAATTTAAATATAAAAATAATTAATGTCATGCTAAACTTATTTAAATTATATAATAATAGTAAGCAAAAAACTGAAAAAAAAATTAACTCACAAGAAAAACACAACAAACATCATCCATCTGCTGTTAGAGAATGAAATAATAGTATATACGTTTTTAATAAAAATACTATTAATTTAATGCCTCAAGCTACGGAACTAGCTACTAAATTAATTAAAAGTTATTTTAATTTATATAATCTAAAACTTGAACGTAAAATAAGAAGTAATAAATTGCTAGGTAGATTAAGAAAACTTTCATCTAGTAAAATTTATGTAAGTAATGGTGAATTTAAACACACAAATAATAAAGTGATAATAACTTTATATTTATTTAATAGACAAAAATTCAATCTTGATAAAAAAATTAGAAAAAGTTTTTATAAAGCTTGATCAAATCAAGATATTTTACATAGAAGATGACTTTTGCTTGAAGCAAAAGCTTTAGAATCTATAAAAAAATGAAACAAAAAAAAGTTTGTTTTAATAGATATAGTGGAATCTTACATCAAAAATAAACATATTTTTAGTGATAAAGATTTATCTAAATATATAATTTTATTTTATAAAAAACTCTTAAAAAAATCATTAGACAAATATTTCTTACATAAATATTATCAACAACTCATTTTTTTTAATAAATCTAAATTTAATTATAATTATTTACAATACTTAAAAAAATATTTAGAAAAAATATATAAAAAAAATGTCGAATTTAATTTAGTTAATTTAAGACGTTTTTATTTAAATAGTGATATATTATCGGAATCTATAACTTTAAAAATAAGGAAAAATAGAAGAAAATTATTAAAATTTTTAAATACTTTAAAGAGAAAAGTAAAAGTACGTAATAAAAAAAATATTTACTACAAACCTACTTTAAATAAATTAAATAATGTTGATAAAAAATATTTAGAAGGAGTGATATTAAGAGATATTAAATATAAACATGTAACAGGATTTAGATTAGAAACAAGTGGAAGATTAACCAGACGTTATACAGCATCAAGATCTGTCTCTAAATTAAGATATAAAGGTAATCTATTAAATATAGACTCTTCTTATAGAGGATTATCTTCTGTATTATTAAAAGGTAATTTAAAATCAAATATACAATATACTAAATTAAAATCTAAAACACGTATAGGTTCTTTTGGTATAAAAGGTTGAATAAGTAGTAACTAAATATTTATAAAAGTTGCTTTTATTTAAATTTAACAATAAATGATGAAATAGTCTGAACCATATAGAAAAATATGGAAATAAATAATATATTTATGTTAACAAATTTTGAACAGGCTAATGTGCGCAAGAGAGTACAAATTGAGTGCGCGGTTTGGCACCTCGATGTCGGCTTAGCTCATCCACATGAACGCAGGAATCATGAAGGGTTCGACTGTTCGTCGATTAAAGAGCTACACGAGCTGGAAATTATTTTTATAATATGAAAAAAACTGAAAAGATGATCATATTAATAGGAATAATGAGCTAGGCTTTAGTTATAAGAGATTTAAATTTTTTAGACATAAAGTACTAATTTTATAATTTACTAAATATTGCTTTTATCCTAATTTTTCAAAAAAGCGAAACTTTTAAAAGTATGGCCTGGTTAGCATAAAAGTAATGTTACCGTTTTGTAATCGGTGGAAGTAAGTGCGATACTTACACTAGGCTAAGACTCAGTCGTCAAGTTTGGTCAAGACATAACATTTTCACTGTTGAAACGAGAGTTCAAATCTCTCCTGGGTTAGAGAAATTAGCTCAGTGGTAGAGCAGTCGTTTTACACGCGAAGGGTCAGGTGTCCGACTCACCTATTTCTCATAATTATAATTAATACAATTATATTATAAATATTGCATTCTGGTCCACTATAATTTTAGTTTATATTAATAAAAAAATAATTTGACGCAACTCTATGAATAAAACTAACTAGTTAGTTTTTACAAAGATATATGCGGATTGGTGTAACAGTTAACATGTTTGGCTCATGACCAGAATATTGAGGTGCAAATCCTCAGTCCGCACAAATTAATAAAAGGCTATAGCTTAATTGGTAAAGCCAGCTGCTCATGATAGCTCCAATGAGAGTTCGAATCTCTCTGGCCTTACGTCATTATAGATATATAATATATTAGTTAAATCTTAGTTATATATTATAGTGTATTGTGTTATATGTTTTATGTAATAAAGTTATGTTTCAAACTAAAAAATTCTATTCGTCACATAGTGTAAATGTGTCTCCTATTATACCAATTATATCTTATCTTAATGCAGACTTAGAAAAGGCTACTATTATAAAACAAAACAAAAGCAAATCTAGTATATATAGATGAGTAAATGTAATAAATAATAAAAGTTATGTAGGATCTAGTATAAACTTAGGTAGGAGGTTTAAAGAATACTACAACTATAGCCATATATCTAAAGTTAAACGAAATATTCCTATACATAATGCTCTTTTGAAATATAGTTATTCTAGTTTTAAATTGGAAATACTAGAATATTGTGAGCCAAGCGTATTAATAAAAAAAGAGCAATATTATTTAGACAGCTTAAAGCCAGAGTATAATGTTTTAAAAATAGCTGGTTCAATGTTAGGCTTTAAGCATAGTGAGTATACAAATAAATTATTTCGTATTACACGTTTGGGTCGTCAATGTTCAGAAACTACTAGATTAAAATTATCCGTAAATAATCATAAATCTATACCTGTTATTTTAACAAATATAAAAACAGGAAATATTCTTAAGTTTTCATCTATAAGCAAAGCTGCTCAATTTTTAGATGTTTCCAAAACAACTGCTCGTCTCGTAAATTTATAAAACTAAATAAATCTTATAAAGATTATATTATTATTATAGAGTAAAATATACTTTTGATTATTTACATTATTTATGTTTCTAGGTAATTTGGATTTAATATTTGTAGATTATGTTAACTATAACTTATTTTTTACTAATATTTCATAATACTTTTTTTTACTTTTCGTAAATCAAAAGTATTATAAAATAATCCGAGTGCTGGAATAGGTAGACAGGGCAAATTTAAGCTTTGCTGATGTAAATCGTGTGGGTTCAAATCCCTCCTCGGATAAGGGTTTATCTAGTACCTTTATAATAGAATTATAATAATCTAGTATTGTGTTATATATATATATATATAAATAATAATGATAAAATTTCAAATAAACATTCAAGTATCCTTCAAAATTTTAGTAGTAAAGTTTTGAATAACTCTGTTTTAGGTCATTTATATATTGTGTTACCTACTTAATATTTGTCTTTAATGTATACTAATTAAATATTATAATATTACTTGGTGTTACATTACGTTTAATAATAAATTTAAAAATAAATCTATATTTAACTTATATTATACTATAAATAATAATACATAAGTTACAAAAAAGTAGATTTATATAAAAATTTAGGGGATATAGTTTAATTGGTAAAACTGCGATTTTGCATATCGTTAATTTAGGCTCGAGTCCTAATATTTCCATATATTATTAATTTTTTTTTTAATATATATTCATTGCATTATGGTATTGCCAGGGAGGAAAAAAAGGGGAGGGGCCTAAGTATAAAATAATAAAAGAGGTTTTCTTTGATATTAAACCGAATTTGGACGAAAATTTAGTTCAAACAAATAATGACTCATTAATAACTGATAATTTAACGGAAAAAATGGATGGCGGAGATGATTTAGGTATTAGATTAGAACAAAATGGTAGATTTATAAGATAAATAAAAAATACTTTTTTAATAATTAATTATATAATAATTCTATTTTACAAAGTATTTTATAGCCTAAATTTAGGCTATAAAATAGTTCGAGAAGCTCAATTTGGTAGAGCGGAACACTGAAGATGTTTAGGTTATAAGTTCAAGTCTTATCTCGAACAGTTTTTTATAGGTGTGCTGAAATTGGTAACCAGGTTCCGCTTAGGACGGAATAGTTTTTAACTTTACAAGTTCAAATCTTGTCACCTATAATGTGATATACTATATTTACATTCTTCATTTAACTATTATATAAGTATTCACATTATTGTTTCGTTTATATATAACTTATATATGTTGTCGACTAATTGGTAAGTCATAAATTTTTGGTATTTACTATTGAGTGTTCGAATCGCTCCAACATAATTATATGTATATTAAACTTTATACATACATAAATTCATTGACGCGTTAGTTTAATGGTTAAAATGCTGTGCTACGGACATAGCGATACAAGTTCGAATCCTGTGCGCGTTATAGTTGTTATTTTGACTAGTGTAATAATACCGTATATTGAACTATTTAAAACAACTGCCCTTATAGCTCAAAGGTAGAGCAAAATACTGTTAATATTTGTATAGATGTTCGAGTCATCTTAAGGGCGTGTTTTATATTAATAACGTATAATACTTATCTGCTCAACTGTACAGCATAATACTTCTAATATTTGGATCCAAGTTTTAATCTTGGATAATAAATAATTTAAATAGGTGGATATAGTTTAATGGTAGAACTGCTGTATGTGGCATAGTATATCCTTGTTCGAATCAAGGTATCCTCCCTTAAATATCTAATAATTTTTATTATTTTTAGCTTAAAAAGTAGTAAGGATCTAAATAGGTAATAACTAGTAATATAATAACAATTTCGAACATGACGTACGCTATAGTGTACATGACTCAATTTTAGTTTATGTCAACGAAGGGTGAGCACTTATAAGGAAGCGTTTATATTAAAACAGCAGGTAATATATGTAAAAAATATATTTATTCATTTTCTGCTGTTTTAATAGATATTTTAATAGTCTATTTTATGTAATATTAAAACGAATATAAACAATTCTATTCGCTCAACATTAAAACAAATATCTTGCAAAAATAGTGCAAGATAAGAGAGTTGATCTTAATTATAATAATAGCTTTAGATATTACTCTAAAACGCAAAATATAAGTTCAACATTAGGTGTAAAAGAAAAATCGAATATATTTAAAATAACTATGTGAAAAGAAAGATGATTTCTTTCATCTAATGCAAAAGATATTGGAACATTATATTTAATGTTTGCATTATTTTCAGGATTAATTGGTACATCATTTTCTGTTCTTATACGTCTGGAATTATCAGGACCTGGAGTACAGTATATAGCAGATAATCAATTATATAATAGCATAATAACAGCACATGCGATTCTAATGATATTTTTTATGGTAATGCCTGCTATGATAGGAGGATTTGGTAATTTCTTATTACCATTAATGGTAGGAGGTCCTGATATGGCATTTCCTAGATTAAATAATATAAGTTTTTGATTATTAATACCAAGTTTAGTTTTATTTTTATTTGCAGCTATGATAGAAAATGGAGCCGGTACAGGTTGAACACTTTATCCACCTTTAGCCGGTTTACAAAGTCATAGTGGACCTAGTGTAGATCTAGCTATATTTGCCTTACATCTAGCAGGTGTAAGTAGTTTATTAGGTGCTATGAATTTCATTACTACAGTTTTAAACATGAGAAGTCCAGGTATAAGATTACATAAACTAGCTTTATTTGGTTGAGCAGTAGTAGTTACTGCTGTATTACTATTATTATCTTTACCTGTATTAGCCGGAGCTATTACTATGATATTAACTGATAGAAATTTCAATACATCCTTCTTTGAAGTAGCTGGAGGTGGTGATCCTATATTATATCAACATCTTTTCTGATTCTTTGGACATCCAGAAGTCTATATTTTAATTATACCAGGATTTGGTATAATTAGTACTACAATTTCCGCTAATTCAAATAAAAATGTATTTGGTTATCTTGGTATGGTATATGCTATGATGTCTATAGGAGTATTAGGTTTTGTTGTATGAAGTCATCATATGTACACAGTAGGATTAGATGTTGATACAAGAGCTTATTTTACAGCTGCAACACTAATAATCGCGGTTCCTACTGGTATTAAAATATTCAGTTGATTAGCTACTACTTATGGAGGATCCCTACACTTAACACCTTCAATGTTATTTGCATTAGGTTTCGTTGTAATGTTCACAATAGGAGGGTTAAGTGGTGTTGTATTAGCTAATGCATCACTTGACATAGCATTTCATGATACATATTACGTAGTAGCTCACTTTCATTATGTGTTGTCTTTAGGAGCTGTTTTTGCTTTATTTAGTGCATGATACTTCTGAATACCAAAAATAACAGGTCTTAATTATAATATTATATTAGGTAAAGTACACTTTATAATATTATTCATAGGTGTTAACGTAACATTCTTCCCTCAACATTTCCTTGGTTTACAGGGTATGCCTAGAAGAATTAGTGACTATCCTGATGCATTTGCAGGTTGAAATATAATAAGTAGTTTTGGTTCAATAATAAGTCTAGTAGCCACTTGATTATTTTTATATATTGTATATGTACAATTAGTTTATGGGGAAGCTACTTCAAGATATCCTTGATTAACTCCTCAGTTTTTTAGTGATTTATTCCAAAGTTTATTTAACAGAAATTACAATTCACTTGAATGAAGTCTAAATAGCCCACCTAAACCACATGCTTTTGTAAGTCTACCTTTACAAAGCTCACTTTTATTATTTTTCAGTAAAAAATAATCGTTTAAAAAGAACGCTTATTCTTAGTATAAGGAGGAGAAAAATATTATATAATAAATGATACAAGCAGCTAAAATAATAGGTACAGGACTAGCCACAACAGGTTTAATAGGAGCAGGTGTAGGAATCGGTGTAGTATTTGGTGCACTTATAATAGGTGTATCTAGAAACCCATCTTTAAGAGGACAATTATTCGCTTATGCGATATTAGGTTTTGCATTTTCTGAAGCTACAGGTTTATTTGCATTAATGATGGCATTCCTATTATTATACGTTGCCTAAATAAAATACGAAAAATGAGATAAAAAATCTTAAATTATTAAAAATTTTAACTACAATAATAGCCCTTTAACAATAAGTAATAGATAAATTTTATAATTTAAATATGCAAGACTCATTATTTAAACATGCTCCAATTTGAAATCAAAGTCCCTTAGACCAATTTGTTATTAGAGACCTATTTAGTATTAAAGGTGACTTATTAGACAACATACAAATATCTTTAACAAATATAGGTTTGTATTTACTTATAACAACTTTTATTATATTTGTGTATTATTTACTAGCAACTAACTATAATATATTAACACCTAATTCTTGATCAATAAGTCAAGAATCTATATATTTTACTGTTTATAGTATAGTCCTGAATCAAATTAACTCAAATAAAGGGCAAATGTTTTTCCCTCTAATATTTTCGCTATTTATATATATATTAACAAATAATTTAATAGGTATGGTACCTTATAGTTTCGCACCTACTTCACATTTTATAATAACATTCTCTATAAGTTTTGTTGTCGTTATAGGAGCAACAATATTAGGGTTCCAAATACATGCTCTAAAATTTTTTTCATTATTTGTACCTTCAGGTTGTCCATTAGGTTTATTACCTTTATTAGTTTTAATAGAATTCATTTCTTATTTAGCACGTAACGTATCTTTAGGTTTAAGACTTGCTGCTAACGTACTTTCTGGTCACATGTTATTAAACATTTTAGGTGGCTTTACGTACAAAATTATGACAAGTGGTCTTATTTCTTTTTTCCTAGGTTTAATGCCTTTATTATTTATAATAGCCTTTTCGGGACTAGAGATAGGTATTGCTTTCATACAAGCTCAGGTATTTGTAGTTTTGTCTGCTTCTTATATAAAAGATACTTTAGAATTACATTAATATTGGCAATGTATCACCTTAGTACGCATTATTCTATAAATATTAAAAATAATAGAACAAAAAACTTAAAATTAATAGGGTTTTTAACATTGTTTATTACTCCAATTATCATTTATAATAATGCAGATACGAATAAGGATTTACCAGTTAAACAAAATAGAGGAAAGTCAGGTATTTACCGTTGAATACACATAGAATCAGGTAAAAGTTATATAGGTTCAAGTATTGATTTGAGTAAAAGATTTAGCCAATATTTTAATTATAATCACATCTCTAATCCAAAACATAAAATGGCTATATATAGAGCAATTTTAACTTACGGTTATACAGCGTTTAGATTAGAAATATTAGAATATTGCCCTCCTGAGATATTAATTGAAAGAGAACAATTTTATTTAGATAAGTTTAAACCTGAATATAATATCTTAAAAGTTGCAGGGTCTTCTTTTGGATTTAAACATAGTGAGGCCACTAGAGAACTAATGAGTAAAATAGCCAAGGATCGTAAATTTTCCAAGGAAACATTATTAAAAATGAAAGAGCGTACATTATCTGAAGAGGTTAAATTAAGAATTAGTGCTGCCATTAAAGGTAGAAAGCTATCTCAGGAGACTCATCAATTAATAAGTAAGTCTTCTTTGGGACATAAACATACCAAAGATACATTGTTAAAAATGGCACTTAATAATAATAAAAGACAACCCATCGTATTAACTAACCTGAATACCGGTACTTATAAAGAATTTCCTTTCATGAAAGAAGCTGCAAAATACCTGGATACATCTCATACTCAAATTCGTAATTACCTAATAAGGAATAAACCTTACAAAGGATATAAGATTTCTTTAGGGATGGTTAAAAAATAATATATTTAATTACTAATTATTAACTGTATATCTCCAACTTATTACTTGTTTAATATTTGGATCTATACTTATCAATATACATCAGTGATGACTTATTTAATAATCTAAATAATTACATAACTGAACATAATAATTATAAGAAATAAATAAAAATATACAAATTATTTAGTTAATTTATTATAAAAAATAGTGATTAATAATGTATGATGTTATTAATATTAACATAGGAAAGTCAAGAGCTAATTTGATATGTGTATATATATAAATATATATATATTTTATAAAACAAGGGTAAAAACTTTAAAACTTAACAGAAAGTAATAGATTTATGTATAATAAATATATTAAAAATATATTTTATAAAAAATCATGAAATGGACGTTTCATATTTAGCTTTAAAAAGTACACGTACAATAAATACAATAACTCGCTTAAATATATCCAAAAACTTCCGTTAACAAAAATATTTTATTTAAAATGAAAACAATAGTAGTGGCAACAACCACCACAATAAAAAGTTGAGTTTGATGATGGCTCTGAATGAACGCTGTCCAAATGCTTGACACATGCTAATCGAACGTCTAATTTTATAAAATTTAATTAGAAGTGGTGTACAGGTGAGTAAAAGATAACCTAGCTGCCTTAAAGTAAGGAGAAAATCCCTTATAACAAGAAAGAAATAGAAAGTTTCGCTTTAAGATGTTAGCGTATATCCTGGAAGAGTATTAGCATAAAGCTAGCTCATGTTCCGGTAGTCGAGACTGAGAGGTCGATCGACCACATTGGGTCTGAAAAAAGCCCACGGCAGATAGTACAGCAGTGGGGTATATTGGTCAATAGCCTAACGGCTGAACCAGCAACTTGGAAGAACGTATAACGAATAAGTCGTATAAAGTTCTAGGTAAAAGAATGATGATGACAATTTTTTATCTATAAGTCTTGACCAAATTACGTGCCAGCAGTCGCGGTAACACGTAGAAGACTAGTGTTATTCATCTTTATTAGGTTTAAAGGGTACCTAGACGGAAAATCAAGCCATAATAGGGACTAATTTTCTAGAGTTTTATGAGAGAAGGGGCGAATTTCCGGAGGAAAGTTGATATTTTGTGATACTGGAAGGACGGGTAACGGCGAAGGCAACCTTTTATGTAAAAACTGACGTTGAGGGACGAAGCCTTGGGTAACGAGAAGGATTAGATACCCTAGTAGTCCTTGGAGAAAATTATGAATGTCATAAGTCAGATTAAATTGGCTTATAAATGAAAGTGTAAGCATTCCACCTCATGAGTAAAGCGGCAATGCCCAAATTGAAATCATTAGACCGTTTCTGAAACCAGTAGTGAAGTATGTTATTTAATTCGATAATCCGCGAATAACCTTACCACATTATGCATTGAATATTATTCAATTATTACAAGTGCTGCACGGCTGTCTTCAGTTAATGTCGTGAGATTTTGGTTCGTTCCATAAATTAACGAAAACCCTTGCTTTATTTGTTTTTATAAAGTAGTTCTCCATTATAAAGGATAAGTTAAAAGGGACTAAGACAAGTCATCATGGCCTTAATAGCGTGGGCTATAGACGTGCCACATATGCCTTT
>WNGD01001123.1_pt1 | contig 29826 bp, 26 predicted proteins | sample 5400671 | NCBI WGS metagenome assembly WNGD01 (sample SAMN13153369, study PRJNA577476) | soil metagenome | isolation source: 40 cm soil or saprolite under grassland replicate 2 | place: USA:California | collected 2016-06-15
GCCCACCTTGCCGGTCCGGAGGTGGTGGGAGAGGAACCCACGGACCGAGAGCTCGCGACGCCGCGCCATCTGAGCCGACACCCAGAGGTCCTTCGCGAGGTACACCCAGGCCAGATCCTCGCTCAGGGGCTCTCTGGCGCCTCGGCAGCGCGTTGTGGGCGGTCAGTATCGTCGGCCGGCGCTGGGCGATCCGCCGGAGCCAGCGGACGTCGATCTCCGGCCGGGCGAGCCACTGGACGTGCGTGACGTCCGGCTCGAGCGCGTCGATCCTGCGGACGAGCCTGCGGATGCTCGGCAGATACTCGACGCCCTTGAGGAGCTTGCGGATGCGTGCGCGCGGCGCCTTTCGCAGCAGCCGGCTCGAGTGCGGGAGGAAGAGCTCCTCCCGCGCGTAGCCCGACGGCGCCGGAGGATGATCGAGGAGGAACGGCGCCGTCAGCAGGCGCACGTCGTGTCCACGCTCGCCGAGAGCCGAAGCGAGTCGGTCGTCGTAGGGCGTCGTGTAGCCAAGCGGATCGACGAGCGCGATCTTCACGCGCGCCCGCGGGTGTCGGTGACGGTCACAGGCGTGAGCGTAGGTAGCCGACGCTGGCGAGCGCAGGCATGAGGTCGTCCAGCGCGAACACGGCGCCCACCTTGCCGGTCCGGAGGTGGTGGGAGAGGAACCCACGGACCGAGAGCTCGCGACGCCGCGCCATCTGAGCCGACACCCAGAGGTCCTTCGCGAGGTACACCCAGGCCAGATCCTCGCTCAGGGGCTCTCTGGCGGCGGTTCATCGCGATGCCCGCCCACACCGGGAGGCGCGTGTTCACCTCGAGGACCTTGAACACGCCGTCGCGGGGATCGCGCGCGAACTCGACGTGCGCGAACCCCCGGTACGCGACCGAACGCAGAAGCCGCAGCCCAAGCTCGAGGACCTCGGGCTCGAATCTGGTCTCGAACACGGCACTCGTTCCGAAGTGGAGCGGGCCCTGCCGGACCTTGCGGCCGACGACGCTGGCAAGCGCTTCCCCCTGGCGCCCGACGTACGTGAAGAGCGAGTAGACGTGCTCGTGGGAGTCGGGAACGAGCTCCTGTACGACGAGCTCGAAGCCGTGCGCCTGGGCTTCGCGCCAGACGTCGACGGCCTCCTCGTCGCGCGTCGCGACGACGGCCTTCTTCCCGAAGGTGAGTGCATACTCCTGCCCTTCGACCGGCTTCAGAAGGTACGGCGCCTCGAGCCGGCCGTCCGCGAGCGTCTCGGGGCCGTGCATCGGGAGCGTCTGCGGAGACGCGATGCCTGCTTTCGCGGCTTCCGCCGGAAGCAGGTCCTTGCGGCGCAGACGCCGGACGATCTGCGGGTCCGCCGGAAGCGGCACGTGGGCGCGCTCGAGCACCTCGTCCCAGTTCCGCAGGACGAAGTCGACGTGCTCGTCGCGCTCCGGTACGAGGATTGCCCGCTCGGCGTTTGCAAGGCCTCGCAGGCAGGTGAGCATCCGGCGGTCGCGTTCCTCCTGGGAGCCGCCGGTCACGACGCAGCGATCGCGCAGATAGCGGGAGCGGAGGCCGAACTCGTTCGCGCGGAACGCGCCGCCGAAGACCGGAATCCCGGCTCGCCCGAGGCTGCGAGCGAGCGCGAGCCCGGCCGGGAGCAGCCCGAGGACGAGGACGGGGCGATGCGTACGCTGATCGCGGGCCCCTGCCACGGCGGCCATTATGCGGGTCTCGGATCCGCGGGCTACGTCACGCCGCCGGGCGGCAGCAGCCAGCGCGTCAGGCGGTTCCAGCGGGCGACCTCGCACCCGTCCCGGCGCTGCACCCGAGCCCAGACCCGCCTGCCGTCGACCGTGCCGACGATCAGAGCCACCTGTGGACCGCCGTAGATCTCCGTGCAGACGGTGCCTTTCTTCACGGGTATGAAGAGGCTCCACCCCCCGGCCGCGAGGCGCCCGCAGGCTACGACCGGTCGCTTGAGGGTGCCGGCCGGTGGATTGCAGCGGAGCGTCCAGACGCTCTTCTCCGTCAGGCGGGAACCGTCGGCCCAGTACGTGACGGTGAGGGAGGTGCGAGAAGAGGTTCCGGCTGTTGCCGAGCCCGCGACGAACAGGAGGGACGCGACGGTCAGAACGAGCGAACCGCGCATCGCCGAAGCGTACTCCGGCCTCGGCGAGGGGACGTGGCGGCCCTAACGGTCCGCAAACACTCGACCGCCGTGACGCGGATACTGTCGCATCGTGGACGCGGCGCGCGGTCGCCGGACCTGGCTCGTGGGCGCGGCCGCGTTCGCATCGTGCCTCGCCGCCGTAGCGGTCGCTCGAGCCGCGACCCACGTCTATCACGACGACAGCGTCTGGGCGAACGCGTTGAGCTCGCTTGGGGGTGTCGGGGAGCCGTACGACTTCGCGATCTTCCTCGACGCGGGGAACGACGTGCTCGCGGGACGGAATCCGTACGTGTCCTCGGGGAGCATCGGGCCGATCCAGTCCCCGTACGCCTATCCGCCCGTGCTCGCTCTCGCGGTCGCTCCCCTCGCTGCGCTTCCTGAGCGGGCGCTGCACGACACCTTCGTTCCCGGCGTCCTCTTCTCGCTCGTCCTCGTCGCCGCGACCGTCGGCTCACTGCTGCTCCTCGGCGTCTCCGACTGGCGCTGCTACCCGCTTGCTCTTGTCTCGCCGCTCGTCGCCGAGCCCGTGGAGTATGGGGCCCTGGGCCCGATCCTGCTCCTGCTCGTCGCGCTTGCCTGGCGGTTCCGCGACCGTGCCGGAGTTGCCGGAGCGGCTCTCGGCGGCGCCGCGGTGCTGAAGCTCTTCCTCGCCCCGCTCCTCCTCTGGCTCGTCTTCACACGAAGACTGCGCGCTGCGCTGCTCGGTGTGGTGGTCGCCGTGGCGCTCGCGCTCGGTTCTTGGGCGACGATCGCCTTTCGCGGACTTCACGGCTACCCACATCTCCTACGGAGCCTGACGGACGTCGAGGCCGACAAGTCGTACTCCGCGTTCGCCGTGCTGCGCGCGCTCGACGTTCCGAAGCCGGCTGCGCAGACTCTCGTGATTCTCGCCGGCGTCGCGCTTCTCGCCCTCACGGCACGGGTCGCACGCTCGCCAGGCCTCGACCCTCTCGAGCGGGACCGCCGGTCATTGATCCTCGCGCTCGCGGCCGCGCTCGTTCTCACGCCGATCCTTTGGCTCCACTACCTCGTCCTGCTCCTCCTCCCGATCGGTCTCGCCCGGCCGCGGCTCTCTCCGCTCTGGCTCGTCCCTGTCGCGTTTGCGGTGTTCGAGTGGCTCAACTGGTATCGGGGCTGGCCTCGAGGAGACGGCAAGGCGCTCGCGAGCGTGGCGGTTCTCGTCGCGCTGACCTTCGCGGCCTCGCTCAGACGCGGCACCGGGAGCGTCGGCCGCGAGGTCGCTCCGGTCGGCGCGTAGACTCGCCGCGTGTCTCTGAGCGGCAAGCGGATCGTCGTCACCGGCGGTGCGGGGTTCATCGGGACGACGCTCGCCCGCAGCCTGATCGAGGAGAACGAGATCGTCGCGGTCGACAACCTGCACCGGGACTCACTGAGCGGAACCGCGCTCGCCGACCATCCCAATTTCGACTTCGTGCACGGCGACGTCCTCGACGGCGAACTGCTCCGAGACGTCGTCCAGGGAGCAACGCACCTCGTCCACGCCGCAGCCATTGCCGGAGTCGACACCGTGATCGAGAGCCCCGTGCGCACGATGCGCGTGAACCTGATCGGCACATATAACGCGCTCGAGGCGGCGCTCGCCGCGAAGGACACGCTCGAGCGGGCGATCGAGTTCTCGACGAGCGAGGTCTTCGGCACGTACGCCTACAAGGTGGACGAAGAGCACGTCACGACCCAGGGCTCGGTCGGCGAGGCGCGCTGGACGTACGCGGTCTCGAAGCTTGCCGGGGAGCACATGGCTCGCGCGTACTACGACGAGCTCGGCCTGCCGACCGTCGCGCTGCGCCCGTTCAACGTGTACGGGCCGGGTCAGATCGGAGGAGGCGCGATTCGCGCGTTCATCGAAGCGGCCCTCGCCGGGCGCGATCTCGTCATCCACGGCGACGGATCGCAGATCCGGGCCTGGTGCTACGTCGAGGACATGGTCGATGCGCTCCTCCTCGCGCTCGAGCATCCGAATGCCGTCGGCGAGAGCTTCAACGTCGGGAATGCGCGCTCCGCCGTCACGATCTACGACCTCGCGTTGCGGGTCAAGCGCCTGACCGGCTGCAGCGGCGAGCTCGTCTTCCAGCCGGTCCACTACACGGACGTCGAGCTGCGGGTGCCAAACGTGGACAAGGCCCGGCGCCTGCTTGGGTTCGAGGCGAGCGTCGAGCTCGACGAGGGATTGGCCAGGACGATCGCGTGGTACCGAGAGAGGCTCGGAGCTCCGACCGCGTGACGAACGCTCGCCTCCGGCTAGCGTTCACGGGGGAAACCATGTTTCCCCCGGGCATCCCCCTTCTTCTCGAGAACGTCGGGAACCGCCCGGTTCCCCACACCCCTCCACCCATTCCTCGGCTCTTCCGAGCCGATGAATGATGCACCGATTCGTCTCGCCCGGCCGGACGTCGGCGAGGCAGAGCTCGCCGCTGTCGCGGAGGTGATCGCGACCGGTCAGCTGACGATGGGGACCGTGGTCGAGGAGTTCGAGCGTTCACTCGCGAGTGCGGTCGGAACCTCCCACGCCGCCGCGGTGTCGTCAGGAACTGCCGCGCTCCATCTTGCGCTCCTCGCACTCGAGATCGGCCCGGGTGACGAGGTGATCGTCCCGGCCTACACGTTCCCAGCCACGGCGAACGCGGTGCGGCTCTGCGGTGCGACCGCCGTCCTCGTCGACGTCGATCCAGACACCTTCCTCGCGGACGCGGGTGCGATCGCCGCCGCCGTGACCGAGCGAACTCGGGCCGTCGTCGCGGTGCACCTGTTCGGCCGGCCCGTCCAGTGGGTGGAGCTCCAGACGGCGGTGCCGCAGGAGGTCGTGCTCCTCGAGGACGCTGCCGCGGCACTCGGCGCGCGGTATCGAGGAACGCCGTGCGGGGCGCTCGGCGTCGCCGGGTGCCTGTCCTTCCATCCGCGGAAGATCGTGACCACGGGGGAGGGAGGCGCGGTCACGACCGACGAGGAGAGCCTCGACCAGGCGATTCGGACGCTCCGTCACCATGGCTGGACACGCTCCGGCGACATGCCGCGGCCGGGGTTCAACTACCGCCTGCCGGACGTCCTGTGCGCTCTCGGGGTCCCGCAGGTCGCGCGACTCGAAGAGCTCCTCCGGGCGCGCGAGCAGGTCGCCGGCTGGTACACGGAGCGGCTGGAAGAGCTCGTCCTCGTCCCGCGAGCCGTCGAGGGAGACAGGCACGGCTGGCAGGCGTACGTCGTCCAGCTCGACCGGCGCGACGAGGCGCTCGCCGGGCTGCGTGAGGTGGGAATCGAGGCGCAGATCGGTACGTACGCCCTGCACCGCCTCGAGGCCTACAGCTCGCAAGGGCCGTTCCCGGGGGCCGACCGCGCGTTCGAGCGCGCTCTTGCCCTTCCCTTCTCGGCCACGACGACCGAGGAGCAGGTCGATCGGGTCTGCCAAGGCTTGACGAGGTATGTGAGTGAGTGATAACTTACTCCGATGGCACACGTAGCTACCAGACAGACGGCTGAGGCCAGGCGCGAGGCGGTTCTCGAGGCCGCGCGGCACGAGTTCGCGAGACATGGCCTCCACGGCGCCTCGACGGACACGATCGCCCGCCGGGCCGGCATCTCCCAGCCGTACCTCTTCCGCCTCTTCGGCTCGAAGAAGGAGCTCTTCCTCGCGGTCAACGACGCCTGCATGGCGAGAACGCTCGACACCTTCCGCTCCGCCGCCTCAGGGAAGTCGGGCGCGGATGCGCTGCGCGCGATCGGCGACGCGTACCGAAACCTGATCGAGGACGACCGCTCGATGCTGCAGGGCCAGCTGCAGGCCTACGCCGCGTCGGTCGAGGACGACGATGTGCGCGCCGGTGTCGCCCGAGGCTACGGCAGGCTCGTCGACTACGTCGAGGCCGTCTCCGGTGCGGACCCCCAGACGATCTCTCGCTTCTTCGCAACGGGGATGTTGCTGAACGTGCTCGCCGCGATGGACTACTCCCTCTCGCGCGAGCCGCGGGACTCGTGGGCGGCGCGTCTTGCGGAGGGCTGCATCGAGGCGGAATGAGACCTCTCTCTTTTTTTACCTGCAAATGAGTGATCAATCACTACACCCGACGGAAAGGAGGGCAGCATGAAGCCCCGCACCCGCACGATCTGGACCTTCGCGATCACCTCGATCGCGTTGTTCATGGTCGTCCTCGACAACCTCGTCGTGTCGACTGCGCTTCCCGTGATCCGCGTCGATCTGGGAGCGTCTCTGCAACAGCTCGAATGGACGGTCAACGCGTACACGTTGACGTTCGCCGTCTTCCTCTTGACCGGCGCCGCGCTCGGCGACCGGTTCGGGCGAAAGAAGCTCTTCATGCTCGGCGTCGCGCTCTTCACCGGCGCCTCGGCCGCAGCGGCGCTCGCCCCGAGCCCGGAGTGGTTGATCGCCGCTCGTTCGGTGCAAGGCTTCGGCGCCGCGATCGTCATGCCGCTGACGCTCACGATCCTCAGCGCAGCCGTCCCCGCCGAAAGGCGGGGGCTGGCGCTCGGTGCGTGGTCGGGGATCGCCGGTCTCGCCGTCGCGATGGGGCCGCTGGTCGGCGGAGCCGTCGTGTCGGGGATCTCGTGGCAGTGGATCTTCTGGCTCAACGTGCCGATCGGCATCGCCGTGCTTCCACTCGCGACCCGGCTCGTCGAGTCCTACGGACCCGACAAGGCGCTCGACCTTCCCGGTCTCGGGCTCGTGAGCACGGGCCTCTTCGGGATCGTCTGGGGCCTGGTGAACGGCAACTCCGACGGCTGGTCGAGCCCCTCGATCGTGGGGGCGCTCGCGGTCGGCGCCGCTCTTCTCGCCACATTTGTCGCCTGGGAGCTCCGAGCCGCCGAGCCCATGCTGCCGATGCGCTTCTTCCGGAACAGAGCCTTCGCGGCTGCGAACGGCGCCTCGCTGCTCATGTACTTCGGGATGTTCGGCTCGATCTTCCTGCTGACGCAGTTCTTCCAGACCGCGCAGGGGTACTCGCCACTCGCGGCGGGGCTGCGGATCCTCCCATGGACGGCGATGCCGATGTTCGTCGCGCCCATCGCCGGTGCCCTGTCCGACCGTATCGGCGGACGGCCGCTCATGGCGCTCGGGCTCGCGTTGCAGGCGATCGGGCTCGCGTGGATCGCGGCTGTCTCGACGGCGACGACGAGCTACGCCTCCTTCGTCGGTGCCTTCGTCCTGTCCGGAATCGGGATGGCGCTCTTCTTCGCGCCCGTCGCGAACGTCGTGCTCTCGGCGGTTCGCCCCCAGGAGGAGGGCAAGGCCTCCGGTACGAACAACGCCATCCGCGAGATGGGCGGAGTGCTCGGCGTCGCCGTGCTCGCCTCGATCTTCGCGCACGCGGGCGGCTACGGGACGCCCGTCACGTTCACCGACGGTCTCGTCCCCGCGCTCTGGGTCGGCGCGGCGGTCGTCGCGGTCGGCTCCGGCGTCGCGCTTCTCATCCCGCGGAAGCGCCGGCCCGCCGAGGCCACCGTCCTCGGGGCCGAGGAGCTCGTCTCCGAGGCTGCGTAGCCGCCAGGCCAGCCGGTGACCGTCCGTGGAGACGGTCACCGGCTTCGCCCGCTGGTACGGTCGCCGCGTGCCCGGAGAGGACCGTCCTCGCTATGCGCCTCCCGACGGGCGAACCGCTCCCAGGTACTCCGGGATCAAGACGTTCGCCCGGTGCCCGACGACACTCGATCCCGAAGGGGTCGACGTGGCGGTCCTCGGCATTCCCTTCGACACCGCGACGACCAACCGTCCTGGCGCCCGCTTCGGCCCTGAGGCGGTCCGCTCGGCCTCGATCGCGCTGCGCCCGTACAACTCGGTGCAGCGTGCGCCGGTCTTCGGCCGCCTCTCGGTCGCCGACTTCGGCGATCTGCAGGTGACACCTGGAAACGCGGAGAAGACCGTCGGTCAGATCGCCGCGCAGCTCGAGCCGATCGTACGTGCGGGCGTGCGGACGCTCTGTCTCGGGGGCGATCACCTCGTCGTCCTCGGTGAGCTGCGCGCACACGCAGCCGTTCACGGCCCGGTCGGTCTCGTCCTCCTCGATGCCCATGCCGACGTCTGGGACCTGTACTGCGGCGAGCGCTACTACCACGGCTCGCCATTTCGCCGTGCGCTCGAGGAGGGGCTCGTCGACCCCGCGCGCTCGCTGCTCGCCGGAATGCGCGGCCCCGTGTACGAGGCCTCCGATCTCGACGTTCCCGGCGACTTCGGCTTCCAGGTGATCCGCGGCGAGGAGCTCGTGACGCTCCGTCCGGAGGAGTACGCGGCGCAGGTTCGCGAGCGAGTCGGGGAGGGGCCGCTCTTCCTCTCCTTCGACGTGGACGTCCTCGACCCGGCCTTCGCGCCCGGGACGGGCACGCCCGAGGCCGGCGGCCTCACGACCCGCGAGGCGCTCGGCTACGTGCGGGCGCTTCGCGGGCTCCGCTTCTCGGGCTTCGACGTCGTCGAGGTGAGCCCACCGTACGATGGGCCCGGCCAGCCGACGGCGATCGCGGCCGCGAACGTGGCGTACGAGCTCCTGACGCTCGACGTTCTCGCCCACGCGTGAGACGAACCACCCGCATCGTCGGCACGCTCCTGCTCACGGGGGCGGCGGTCGCGTACCTCGTCTGGAAGATCGACCTCGGCACGACGGTCGACGTGCTCCGGAACGCCGACGTCGCCTGGTTCGCGCTCGCCGTGGGGATCATGGTCGGGACGGTTCCTGCGCTCGCGTTCCGCTGGGGCCGCCTCCTGCGGGCGCACGGCGTCTCCGAGCCGTTGTCCTGGCTGACCCGGGCCTACTTCGTCGCCTATACGGCGGGTCAGATCCTGCCCACGTCGCTCGGCGGGGACGCGGTGCGGGTGGTCGAGACGGTGCGCCGCAATCCCGGTCGGACGGCGGTCGTCACCGGCACGGTCGTCCTCGAGCGAGGGCTGGGAGGGGCCGCGACCGTTGTCCTCGGAGCCATCGGCTTCGGGCTCTCGGTCGGTCGCTACGACGTGGGCGGCTACCTCTGGCTCGAGGGCGTCTTCGTCTTCGGGACGATGCTGCTCGCGTTCGTCTTCTTCGCCCGCTCTGCGCGACCCCTCCTCCGGCTCGCGCGGCCCGTCCTCGAGAGGCTCCGACTCGCGAGGCCGCTGCGAGCCTTCTACGAGGCGATTCACGCCTACCGCGCGCGGCCCCGGCTGCTCTACGGGGTGCTCGCCCTGACGTTCGTTGTGCAGACGGTACGCGTGCTCTCGATCTGGGCGACCGCGCGGGCGGTCGGGATCGAGCTCGGTGTGCGCATCTACTACGTGATGGGGCCGTTGCTCTTCCTCGTGTTGCTCGTACCGTTCACGCTCAACGGCTTCGCGGTGCGCGAGGCGTTCTTCGTCAGCTTCCTGGGCGGACTCGGCGTCGGCGCGGATCAGGCGTTCGCCGCCGGCTTCCTCTTCTTCCTCCTGACCGCCGTCCTGGCGCTGCCCGGAGGCGCCGTCATGATCTGGGAGGGGATGCGCGGCGGGGTGAGCCCGCGCATCGAGCATGGCTAGCAGCGGGCAGCCGGCGGACGCGACGGTCGTCGTCGTCACGTACGACGCGTTGCCCTGGATCGAGCGCTGTCTCGAAAGCGTCGCTCGGGCTCCGACGATCGTCGTCGACTGCGGCTCCCGTGACGGCACGGTCGCGTCCGTCCGCTCCCGGTTTCCGCACGTGACCGTGATCGCGGTGGAAAACCGCGGTCTCGGCGCAGCCTGGAACGTCGGTCTCCGCTCTTCCGAGAGCCGCTACGTATTGCTCTTGAACGCCGACGCGTGGCTCGCGGGCGACGCACTCTCGCGACTCGTCGCGTTCGCGGACGGCGAACCGCGTGCGGCTGTCGTCGCGCCTCGCCTGCTGAACCCGGACGGGTCGTTGCAACGGTCGGTGCGCGGCTTTCCGACGCTCTGGCGACTTGCTACCGAGTACTTCTTCCTGCGCAAGCTCGCGCCGCGCTCGCGGCTGTTGAACAGCTTCTACGGCGACGGTTTCGCCTACGACGAGGTACGGTCGGCCGAGTTCGTGATGGGCGCGTGCCTCCTCGTCCGTCGCCAAGCCGTCGAGGACGTCGGATACCTCGACGAGGAGTTCTTCCTCTTCAGCGAGGAAACCGACTGGTGCTTTCGCTTTCGCGAGGCGGGCTGGCGGGTTCTCTTCTTTCCCGGCGCCGAGTGTGTACACGTCGGCGCCGCCTCGCACGGAGGCCGTCTCTACCGCGAGAACCTGCGCGGCCACCTGCTCTTCTTCTGGAAGCACCGAGGGCCCGAGCAGGCGGAGAAGGCGAGGCGACTTCTCCTCGCCGCTGTCCGGATGCGCGGCGTCCTCTTCAGGGGGGAACGCGCCCGGACATACCGCGAGGCGGCACGCTGGCTCGGCTCGGGCGACGTCGCGACGCTGCTCGGAAAATGACAAGCGTTCGCCTTCGGCTCGCGTTCACAGGGGAAACCATGTTTCCCCCGTGCTTCCCCTTACTTCTTGAGAACGTCGGGAACCTCTCGGTTTCCTGCACGCTTCCCCACGTTCAACGGCGAGAGACCCGCCGATGAACGCTCTGGAGCTGTACTTCCGACTCGCGTTCGCGATTGCGCTCCTGCTCGCGCCGGGCTGGTGCCTCGCCCGGGCGCTCGGAGTACGGAGCGTCTCCGCGACGCTGGCCTGGTCGCTCACGCTCCTCTTCGGAGCGCTTGTCGTCACTTTTCTGCTGATCTCCTCGCTCACGACCGCGATCGCTCTCTTCGCCGTCGCCGGGTTCGCCGCCCTGGCGGCGATGCTCGCGCGCAGGCGCGGCCCGGCGGGCAGAGCCCGGGGAGCGCCCGGACGCTGGTGGGCAGGCGTAGCCGGGGTGATCGTGGGCGTGATCCTCTGGCACGTCGCCGGGACGGTTCAGGGCGACGGGCTCTTCCACCTCGCCCGCGTCCGCAAGCTCCTTGCCTTCGACGATCTGACGCTGCACCGCGTCATCGAGTTCAAGGACGGAGGCCTTCATCCCGGATACGCGTTCCCGCTCTGGCACGGCTTCCTGGCCGTCGTCGCCAGGCTATCGGGAGAAGACCCGACGCAGGTCTTCCTGCATGCGTCGAGCTTTCTCGCGCCGCTCGCGGTGCTCGTGGCGTACGAGGCCGGGTGGGCCCTCTTTCGCCGGGTGTGGGCAGCGGGTGCGGTCGCGGGCGCCCAGGCGGGCCTCGTCTGCTTCGCCCCCGGACACGGAGGCGCCTACGCGCTGCTCGCCCAACCCGAGCCGGCCGCGCGGCATCTCCTCGTGCCGGCGGCTCTTGCGCTCGCGTTCGAGGCCCTTCGGGCGCCGTCGGTTCCGCGTTACCTCTCCGTTGCCGCGGCTGGGCTCTCGCTTGCGGTGATCCACCCGACGTACGCGATCTTCCTCTGGATCCCGTTCGTCGGATTCCTCGCCGTACGAGCGCTCTGGTCCCGTTCCGACCTCCGCGCCGGGCTCGCCGCATTCGGCGCGCTGGCGTTGCCTACCGTCCTCTTCGTGCTCTGGCTCGTCCCGGTCGTCGGGCACACGGCGTCCGTCTCTCCGAACGCCTCCGAGCTGCAGCGCGCGATCGTCCACTACAAGACCTATCTCCACGTCCGCTCGCCGTCGAGCTACAGCCTCGCTCCGGAGGTCCTCACCCGGACGGGCCCGATCGCCATCGTCGCGATCGTTCTCTTCCCGCTCGCATGTCTCGCGTCGCGTCGGCGCTGGGCTGCGTTCGTGCTTGGTGGGTCGCTGGCGGTGCTCGCGGTCTGCCTCGTTCCGCTGCTCTTCACGCACTTCGCGGACGCGGTGTCGCTCTCGCAGGCGCGCCGCACAGCCGGCTTCTTTCCCTTCGCATTCGCGTTCGCGGGAGGCCTCGGCGTCCTTTCGCGGCTCGTGGGCCCGGTGCTTCCGTCCCTCGCTCTCATCGCCGGGGCCGTCCTCGAGGTGGCGTATCCCGGCGACTTCCAGTACGCGCTCAAGAACGGGGCGCCGGGCCTGATCGTCTGGATCGCCGGCGCCGCCGGGGTGGTCGCACTCGTCGTCGGACTAATGCGGCGCGGGTCGCCGCTCGAGGCCGACGCCGGATTCGCAGCCGCGCTCTTCCTGCTCCCGATCGTCGCCTACGGGCTCGCCCGCTGGACGCCCGTTTCGGCGCCTCCGCTGAGCACGCTCTCGCCGGGGCTCGTGCACGCGTTGCGTACCGACGTGGCTGCCGGCGCGATCGTGTACTCGGACCAGGAGACGAGCTACCGGCTCGCGGCGGCCGCACCCGTCTACATCGCCGTCGCTCCGCCGGGACATGTCGCCGACACGAAGGAGAACGACCCGTACGGCCGTGCGCGCGACGCGCGGGCGTTCGCGGCTTCCGGCGATCTCGCTATCCCGGAGCGGTACGGAGCCGAGTATCTCGTCGTCGACCGCCTGCGCATCCGGCGCACGTTCAGCCTACCGCGGCTCTATCGGGACGAGCGCTTCGTCCTCTACCGGCTGCCGGTTCGTTCCTGACCGGTTGCGCCGAAGCCGCCTCCTCCCGGAGTCTCGACGCGGAGTACGTCGCCGGCCTCGAGATCGCACGTGACGAAGTTCGGAAGCTCCGCGCCGTTGAGCTCGTTGCGGCCGGGCAGCCCGTCTTCTCCGCCCTGGGCTCCGCGGGACGCGAACGCCCGGCGCTGGGTGAGCAGCGAGAGGCGGCAGGGCTCCAGCGCACGCACCGCTCGAGCGACTCCGTCCCCGCCTCGGAACTGGCCCGCGCCCCCCGACCCGAGCCGCAGCTCGTAGCGCTCGACCCTCAGGGGATACGAGAGCTCGAGCGCCTCGACCGGAGTGTTCAGCGTGTTCGACATCGCGACGTGTACGGCGGACGGCCCGTCCGCGTGCGGGCACGCCCCCTGTCCCCCGCCGGTCGTCTCGTAGTACGTGAAGCGCTCGTTGCCGAGGACGACGTTGTTCATCGTTCCCTGGCCCTGCGCGGGCACCGGGATCGCCTGTCCGAAGGCGGCGAAAACGACGTCCACGATCCTGCTCGACGTCTCGGTGTTCCCGGCGGCGACCGCGGCCGGACGCTGTGCGTTGACGAGACACCCTTCCGGGGCGCGAACCGTCACGGGCACGAAGGCGCCGCCCGAGGCCGGAAGGTCCGGCGCCGTGAGGCAGCGAACGACGTAGAAGCAGGCGGACCGGGTCACGGCGAGCGGGCAGTTCAGGTTTCCCCCGTGTCGAGGCGAGGTGCCCGCGAAGTCGATGTCGATCGCGTCCCCCGCGATCGTCACCACCGCGTGGAGGTGGAGGAAGCCGTCGGGGAGCTCGAGGCGGTCCGTCGCCTCGTACGTGCCGTCGGGGAGCTCTCGGATCGCGCTCCTGGCGACGCGCTCGGAGTACGCGAGGAGCTCGTCCATCGCCTCCGCGACCCGCCGTCGCCCGCGGCGCTCGCACACCTCCGCCAGTCGCCGCTCGGCGAGGCGATGCGCTGCGAGCTGGGCCCGCAGGTCGCCTCGCCGCTCGTCCGGATTCCGCATCTGCCCGACGAGGCGCTCGAGGGCATCGGCGTCGAGCCGCGTCGGCGGAATGACGACGCCCTCCTGCTCGAGTGTCGTCGACCCAGCCGGGAGGCTGCCCGGCTCCGAGCCGCCGACGTCGGCGTGGTGTGCGCGCGTGACCGCATACCCGAGCTTCGTCCTCGTCACGATCGTCAGATCGGGAAGGTGAGTCCCTCCCGCGAACGGATCGTTCAGGATCCAGGGCTCGCCGAGCGGAGGGTCGTGCGCGCGAACGGCAGCGACGGCCTCGGGCATGGCGCCGAGGTGGACCGGGATGTGCTCTGCCTGGGTGACCATCCGGCCCACCTCGTCGAAGAGCGCGGTCGAGCAGTCGCGCCGCTCCTTGATGTTCGCGGAAAAGGCCGAGCGAACGAGGACCGCTCCCATCTCCTCTGCGATCGCACGCAGGCCGCTCGCGATCACCTGCAACTCCACGGGGATCATTCGCCCCGCCTGAGGACCAGCGTGCCCTGCACGTCCGTTTCGCCGCTCCACCCTCCCGGCACCCAGGCCGTGGCGCCTTCGAGCTCCACGACCTGCGGGCCTCGAGCTACTCGTCGGGGCCCGCTGACCCGCACCTCGGGCGCGTCGCGGAGCTCCGCCGTTCGCACCGCGACGAGCTCGAGCGGCTGCGTCGGATCGGCGTAGCCGTAGCGCTCCTCGTGCGCGGAATGGAACCGGTCTGCGAGACCCGGACCGAGGGGGATCGTGAGCTCGAACGACTGCCCCGCGTAGCGGAGGTCGGCCTCGCCCTCGTTCGGGAGCTCCTCTGCCTCTGCGAGCGGGAGGAGGTACGAGTGGACCGCGTCGACTCGCTCCTCGGCCGCGACGAGGCCGAGCGCGGAGAGGACACCCGCGGACGCGGGAACGAGCACCGTCTCCATCCCCAGCTCATCGGCGAGCGCGCACGCGTGCAGCGGCCCCGCCCCGCCGAAGGCAACAAGCACGAAGTCGCGCGGATCGAGACCTTGCTCGACCGAGATCACGCGGAGCGCGCGCACCATCTCCGCGTTCACGACCTCGATCACGTCGGCCGGGTCGAGCTCGTCGAGCGCCCGCCGTGCCGCCTCTATATCGAGCCGGATGTCGCCGGGCAGCGACGTGGGGAGCCGGCCGAGCAGGAGGTTCGCGTCGGTCACAGTGGGGCGGGTGCCGCCGCGCCCGTAGCAGGCAGGGCCGGGCTCGGCGCCGGCGCTCTCGGGTCCGACGTGCAAGGCGCCGCCCTCGTCCAGCCGGACGAGCGAGCCACCGCCTGCTCCGACCGTGTGCACGGCGATGGTCGGCAGCCGGACCGGGAGGTCGCCGACGAGGCGCTCGTGCTCGCGACGCGCCTTGCCGCCGACGATTGCGCAGACGTCCGTCGACGTCCCGCCCATGTCGAAAGCGAGCGCGTTCTCGTATCCCGCGGAGGCCGCGATGCGAGCGGCGCCGACGACTCCCGCGGCGGGCCCTGAGAGGAGCGCGAAGGCGGCGTGGCCCGCCGCCTCGGTGAGCGTTGCGAGGCCGCCCGAGGAGCGCATGACGAGCGGCTCCGGAAGGCCCGCGCCTCGACACAGGTCGGCCAGCGCGAGGAGGGAGCGGGAAAGGAGTGGGCCGAGGTACGCGTCGACCGCCGTCGTCGAGGCCCGTTCGTACTCCCGGAACTCGGGGGCGACCTCGTACGACGCGACGACGTGGCTCTCCGGATGGCGTCGCCGCAGCTCCTCGACGACGGCCTGCTCGTGCCCCGGATAGCGGAACGAGAAGAGGAGGCAGACCGCGATCGCCTCGGCGTCGATGCGCGGCAGGGTCGAGAGGTCGAGGGGCACGAGCTCGCCCTCCGGTCCCATGCGACCCGTGACGCCGGCGCAGCGCTCGATCGGAACGAGCGGCGGCGCGTGATCCACGCAGGGGCGGTAGAGATGGGCGCGGGTCTGGCGCCGGAGGTGAAGCAGATGCTCGAACCCCGCCGTGGACACGAACGCCGTGCGCGCGCCTCTTCGCTCGAGGAGCGCGTTGGTCGCAATCGTCGTTCCGTGCGTGAAGCGGTCGAGGTCTTTGGCGCCGACTGCGGAGGCAGCGGCGAGCACGGACTCCTCCTGGTGCTCGCGGGTCGGAACCTTCGCCGTGAGCACGGCTCCATCGGCGACGAGGACGGCGTCCGTGAACGTCCCTCCGACGTCGATTCCGAGGGCACGCACGTCGACATTCTCCTAAAGAACTCGCTTCAAGATGAGCGGTCATGTCGAAATGCGGCGGGCGATCATTCTGAATCGAGTTCTAAGCACGGCGACGAGTAAAGTTGTTCGGCGATCGTGGACCGCCTGATCTGCCTCGGGGTCAGTCACCGGACGGCTCCCGTCGAGTTGCGGGAGCGGTTCGGCACGCTCGGCCTCGGCGCGGACCGGTGCCCAGAGGTCGACGAGTACGCCGTGCTCGCGACGTGCTACAGGGTCGAGCTCTACGCCTACCTCGTCGAGGGCGTCGTCGAAGGCCGCGAGGTTCTCGTCGATACGCTCGCGGAGGCTCACGGGGCCGATCGCTCGGCGCTCCTCGACCATCTCTACGTCCACGCGGGCGAGGACGTGGCTCGTCATCTGGCGAGAGTCGCATCCGGGCTCGACTCGCTCGTCCTCGGCGAGGCGGAGATACTCGGCCAAGTGCGCGACGCGTTCGACGAGGCTCGGCGCGACAGTGCCGCCGGTCCTGTCCTCGAGCTCCTCTTCCGCTCGGCGGTCACCTCCGGGCGACGGGCACGGGCGGAGACCGCGATCGGCGCCAACCCTGCGAGCGCGAGCTCGATGGCGTTGTCGCTCGCCGAGGGAGTGCTCGGCGATCTTCGCGAGCGCCACGGGCTCGTGGTCGGAGCCGGGCGCATCGGGCTGCAGACGCTGAAGGCGCTCTCCAGTCGCGGCATCCGCCAGACCGCGGTTGTGAACCGGACACCCGAGCGTGCCCGGGATGTCGCGGAACCGTTCGGCGGGGCGGCGTACGGGCTCGACGAGCTCGAGGACGCGCTCGAGTGGGCGGATCTCGTCGTGACGGCGACGAGCTCGGAGTCTCCCGTGATAACCGCGCGTCAGGTCGAGGCTGCGGCTCGCCTCAGAGGCGAACGCCCGCTCGTCGTCGTCGACCTCGCCGTGCCGGCTGACGTGGATAGAGGCGCGGCAGATGTCCCCTGCGTCTCCCTCTTCGACGTCGACGACCTCCGGGCGGGCCTCGACGAGACCATGTCGTCGCGGCTCCGCGAGGTGCCGAAGGTCGAGGCCATCGTCGAGGAGGTAGTCGAGACGTTCGGGCGCCGCTACCGGGAGCTCGAGGTCGAGCCGCTCCTCGCAGCGCTGCGGCGTCGAGCGGAACGGATTCGTGAGGCGGAGGTCGAGCGAACGCTGCGTCTTCTCGGCGACGTCGACGACGAGACGGCCGAGCACGTTCGGCGCCTCTCTCGGGCGCTCGTCAAGAAACTCCTGCACGAGCCGACGGCGCGGCTGCGCGAGCGCGCGGGTGCCGGTGACGCCGAACAGGTCGCCGCGGCCGCTCGCGACCTGTTCGGGCTGGACGCTCAGCGGCGTCGATGAGGTCGGGGCCGCCCGCGGAGGCGGTCGTCGTCGGGACCCGAAGGTCGGCCCTCGCCCAGCGCCAGACCGCTCGTGTCGTCGAGCTGCTGGAAGCGGCATGGCCGGGTCTCTCCTGCGAAGTTCGTCCTATCGTCACGCAGGGGGACCGGACGCAGGCGAGCGAGCAGCCGCTGCCGGAGATCGGAGGCAAGGGCCTCTTCACCGCGGAGCTCGAACAGGGGTTGCGGGACGGCGGGCTCGACCTCGCCGTGCATTCGCTCAAGGACCTCCCCACCGAGGACCCGCTCGACGTCACGATCGGCGCGGTCTGCCCTCGAGACGACGCGCGGGACTGCCTCGTCTCCCGGGACGGATCGACTCTCGCGGGGCTGGCCGACGGAGCCGTCGTCGGCACGAGCAGCCTTCGTCGCTCCGCACAGCTCCATGCGTTCCGGCCTGGGCTCGACGTCCGCTCGATCAGGGGCAACGTGGACACCCGCATCCGAAAGGTGCACGAGGGCGCGTTCGACGGGACGGTGCTCGCGGCCGCGGGCATCCTGCGGCTGGGGCTCGAAGACGAAGTGTCCGAGTGGCTGCCGGTCGAGGCGATGCTTCCCGCGCCGGGCCAGGGCGCGCTCGGCGTCCAGTGCCGGACCGGCGATGCGCGGGTTCTGGAGCTGCTCGCCGCGATCGACGATCCCGCTGCACGCGCGACGACAACATCCGAGAGGGCGTTCCTCCGCGCGCTCGGCGGCGGCTGCGCCGCTCCCGTTGGCGCCCACGCCGGTCAGGTGGGGACGGAGGCGGTGCATCTCGTGGGGCTCGTGCTCTCGCCGGACGGACGGGAGATCGTCCGAGTCGAGGGAGAGGGAGCGGCCGAGGACGTCGGCGAGCGACTGGCACGCGAGGCGCTCGCGGCCGGTGCCGATCGCATCCTGGCGGCGGTACGTGGCTAGAGGACCGCTCCAGCGGAGGCGCATCGTCATCACACGTCCGCGAGATCGCGCTGAGCGCCTCGCCGGGGAGCTGCGCGCGCTCGGCGCCGCCACGCTCGTACTGCCGCTCGTCCGTATCGAAGCCACGGAGGAGGTGTCGGCGCTCGCCGCTGTCCTCGCGGACCTCGACGGCTCCGACTGGGTCGTCTTCACGAGCGCGAGTGGCGTCAGCGCGGTCGGAGAGCTCATGACCGAGCTGGGCGCGGCCAAGGTTGCGGCGGTCGGCCCTGCCACGGCTGCTGCCCTGCGAGACATCGGGGTCGAGCCGTCGTTCGTGCCGGGCCGGTTCGCCGCAGAGGAAATCGTCGCGGGCCTCGAGCCGCTCGCCGGAGCGCGCGTCCTCCTCCCGCAGGCGGACCTCGCAGATCGCGGACTTGCCGATGGTTTGCGTGACCGTGGAGCGAACGTCAGCGCGATGACTGCCTACCGCACCGTCCCGGTCGAGCGCACGGCTTCCGAGCTCGCCGAGCTCCGTGCAGCCGATGCCGTCGTGCTCGCGAGCGGCTCGGCCGCTCGCAGTCTCGCCTTGCAAGGAGGAGCCGGCGATGCCCTCGTGGCCTGTATCGGCCCGAAGACGGCAGAGATCGCGCGCGAGGTCGGGCTTCCGGACGGGATCGTCGCCGACGAAGCCACGGCGAAGGGCATCATTCACGCTCTCGTGGACCATTTCGAGGAGACGACCGAGCCTTGACGCAGTTCGACACCGATCCGCTCGAGGCGCTCCGGCTCCGTCCGGGCGCCCGCCGGCCACGCCGGCTGCGCCGGACGCCTGCGCTCCGCGACCTCGTCCGCGAGACGACGCTCTCCCCCGACGATCTCGTGCAGCCGTTCTTCGTGATCCCTGGGAGCGGCGTCCGCAAGCCGATCGCCTCGATGCCCGGGATCGACCAGCTGTCGGTGGATCTGGTCGTCGACGAAGCTCGCGCACTGGGGCCACTCGGCATCAAGGCGGCGATCCTGTTCGGGATCCCGGAGACGAAGGATGCGTTCGGGCTCGAGAGTCACGCCGAGGACGGCGTCGTCCAGCAGGCGATCCGTGCGCTCAAAGAGACGAGCCCGGACCTCGTCCTCGTCACCGACGTCTGCCTGTGCGAATACACGGACCACGGCCACTGCGGCCTCCTCGAGGACAGCGGCTACCTCTTGAACGACGAGACGCTCGAGGTGCTGGCCCGCATCGCGATCTCCCACGCACAGGCCGGTGCCGACGTCGTCGCCCCGAGCGGGATGATCGACGGCATGGTCGGCGCGATCCGCGCCGCTCTCGACAACGAAGGACTAGAGCACGTGGCGATCCTGTCCTACGCGGTGAAATATGCGTCCGCTCTGTACGGCCCGTTTCGCGAAGCGGCCGAGGGCGCGCCGGCGTTCGGCGACCGGAGGACGCATCAGCTGGATCCGGGGAACGCGCGCGAGGCGCTCCGCGAGGCGGCCCTCGACGTCGAGGAGGGCGCGGACGCGCTGCTCGTCAAACCCGCGCTCGGTTACCTCGACGTCGTGCGTCGGGTGCACGAGCGCTTCCCGGAGCTTCCACTGGCCGCGTACAACGTGAGCGGCGAGTACGCGATGGTGAAGGCGGCGGCCATGAGCGGCTGGCTCGACGAGCGCCCGGCGGTTCTCGAGCTTCTCTCGGCGATGCGGCGGGCGGGAGCCGACTTCATCGTCACCTACCACGCGACGGACGCCGCCCGCTGGCTCCAAGAGAGCGTATGAAAGTCCGTATCGACGAGCGGCCGGAGGAGGAGAGCCTCGAGGAGATCGACGTCGCCGAGCACGGGCTGACCGCGGACGGGGAGACGACCTCGCTCGACCGCCGGCTCTACATGCAGCTCTATGCGTTTGGCGGCGCGCGCGACAGCGCCGCGTTGGGTGATGCGCTGGCCGCGGCCCAGATCGACGCCGTCCTCTACGAGGACGTGAACGATCCCGAAGGTGTCGCGGTCCTGACGCTGAGCGAGAGCCCGGACGCGTTCGTCACCACCACCCGGACGCTGTTCACTTCCGCTCCCTTCGGCGAGCTGCGGCCGAAGCCGGAGCTGACCATGCTGGGGCGCACGTACGCGCTCGGGCACGAGGAGGATCTCGACGAGACGCTCGTCGAGCGGCCGCGCCGCCGCGTGCTCGATCCCGCGCTTCGCTGGGCGATCTGGTATCCGCTGCGCCGCGACGGCTCTTTCGAGCAGCTCTCTCGAAAGGAGCAGAACGCGATCCTGATGGAGCACGGCGGAGTGGGCCTGGCGTTCGGGCGCGCCGGTCTCGGCTACGACATCCGGCTCGCCTGCCACGGGCTCGACCGGCACGACAACGACTTCGTCGTCGGGCTGCTCGGGCGCGAGCTGCACCCGCTGTCGATCATCGTCCAGCGGATGCGGAAGACGCGTCAGACCTCGCTCCATCTCGAACGGCTCGGCCCGTTCTTCGTCGGCAGGGTGGCGTGGCAGAGCTTGTTTCGGGATGATCGCCCGGCGCGAGGCGAGTGATGGGCGCAGTGAGGCAAGGGCGCAGGGAGCGCCCATATCCACTGAGATATGGGCGCGACTGAGGACGCTGCATCCCGGCGTCCAGCGCCGCATCGCGCCATGGCTGCTCATTCCGAAGCAAGCTCGAAACAAGCAGGTGGGGTGACGGCACAGGCGCCGGCGGCCGTCGACGTCGAGCCCACTTCTGTCTTCCTCCGCGCCTGCCGCGGGCTCCCCGTCGAGCGAACTCCCGTATGGCTGCTACGTCAGGCGGGGCGATATCTCGCCGACTATCGGGCTCTGCGCGAGCGCCACGAGCTGCTCGAGCTCGTCTCGACTCCCGAGCTGGCTGCGCAGGTCACGCTCCTCCCCGTCGACGCATTCGGGCTCGACGCCGCGATCGTCTTCGCGGACATCTTGCCGCCGCTCGTCGGGATGGGGCTCGAGCTCGAGTTCGCGGCCGGAGACGGTCCGCGGATCCGAAATCCGATCTCTGCGACGCGCGACGTCGACCTGCTCGGGGTTCCGCCGGCCGAGGAGACCATGGCCGGCACGCTCGAGGCGATTCGCATCCTGCGCGAGGAGCTGGAACCCCGCGACGTGCCGGTGATCGGGTTCGCGGGAGCGCCGTTCACGCTTGCCAGCTACGCGATCGAGGGCGGGACCTCGAGGGACTTCACGCGCACGAAGGCGTTCATGCTCTCCGAGCCCGCCGCCTGGAAGCGGCTCCTCACGAAGCTCGGAACGGTGCAGGCCGACTACCTGCTCGCGCAGGCGGGTGCCGGGGCGCAGGCGCTGCAGGTGTTCGACTCGTGGGCCGGTCGCGCGCTCGGGCGCGACGACTACCTCCGCTACGTCGCTCCGCACAACCGCGAGCTCTTCGCCGCCGTCTCGCGCACGGGCCTGCCCGTGATCAACTTCGCGCTCGGGGTCTCCGCGTACCTCGAGGACGCGGCCGGCTGCGGAGGAGACGTCGTCGGCCTCGACTGGCAGCTGCCGCTCGACGAGGCCTGGGCGAGAGTCGGCTTCGAGCGTCCCGTGCAGGGAAACCTCGATCCGGCTGCCCTGCTCGCGCCCTGGCGGGAGCTCCGCGCGCGCATCGACGACGTGCTCGATCGAGCAGGCGGCCGGCCGGGCCACGTCTTCAACGTCGGCCACGGGCTCGTTCCGCAGACGCCGACCGACAACGTCCGCCGGCTCGTCGAACACGTACGCGAGCGGACTTCGTGAGGCCGGTCTTGCCGATCGGCGTCTTGGTCATGGCGTACGGCGGGCCGGAGGCGCTGGACGAGATTCCCGGCTACCTGGCCGACATTCGAGCCGGACGGCCCACACCACGCGCTGTGCTCGAGGAGATCACCGAGAGCTACCGCGCGATCGGCGGGCGCTCGCCGCTGCTCGAGATCTCGCGCAGGCAGGTCGACGCGCTCGCAAACGAGCTCGGGGGCACCTACCGCTGCTACCTCGGCATGCGTCACTGGTCGCCCTGGATCGAAGAGGTCGTCGGCGACATGCTCGAGGACGGCATCGCGCATGCCGTCAGTCTCGTCCTCGCGCCTCATTTCAGCGCCCTCTCGGTCGCGCGTTATCAGCAGAGGATCGGCGACGGCCTCGAACTCTACCGTGGCCGAATCGAGCTCGCGCACGTCCCGAGCTACCACGACGCTCCGGGGCTGATCGAGGCGTTCGCCGGACGCGTCGGGGAGGGTCTTGCGCGCTGGCCGGGGGAGGAACGCGACCGCGTGCACGTCGTCTTCAGCGCGCACAGCCTTCCACAGCGCGTGCTCGCAGACGGCGATCCATACGACGCGCAGTGCCGTGAGACGGCCAGGCTGGTCGCCGGGCGCGCCGGCTTGGCTCCCGACTCCTGGTCCTGGAGCTACCAGTCAGCCGGTCGCATGCCGGAGCCCTGGGCCGGGCCGGACCTCGGCGAGCACCTCGAGGAGCTCGCCGGGCGCGGGATCCGGGATGTCGTGGTCGTCCCCGTCGGCTTCGTGTCCGATCACGTCGAGCTCCTGTTCGACGTGGACGTGCGGGCGAAGGAGATTGCTGAGCGGCTCGAAGTTCGGCTCGAGCGCCCGCCCGCGCTGAACGACGATCCGCTCTTCGTCTCGACGCTCGCGGGCCTTGTGCGCGTCCGTGCGGAGTCCTGGCTCGCCGCCGCCGCCGCATGAGAGTCGTCGTCGTCGGCGGGGGGATCGCGGGGCTCGCGGCGGCCCGCCGGCTCGAGGCCCTGTTCGAGGAGATCGAGGTCGTCCTGGTCGAGTCGACGCACCGTCTCGGCGGAAAGCTCCTGACGGAGCACGTCGACGGGTTCGTGATCGAGGGCGCCGCCGACAGCTTCCTCTCTCGGAAGGAGCGTGGAATCGGGCTCTGCGAGGAGCTCGGCCTGGGAGCGGAGCTCATCGCTCGCCGTCCTGAGAACGCCCGCTCGTTCGTACGTCGCGGCGACGAGCTCCACCCGTTGCCCGAAGGCCTGACCGGGATGATCCCGACGAGCCTCGAGGCGCTCTCGGAGAGTCGGCTCCTGTCCGACGGGGGGAGGGAACGTTTCGCGGCCGAGGAGAACCTTCCGGCAGCTCCGCCCGACGGCGACGAGTCCATCGCCTCGTTCGTCGCGCGCCGGTTCGGTCGCGAGGCATACGAGCGTCTGGTCGAGCCGCTGATGGCCGGGATCTACGCGGGCGACGGCGAGCAGCTCTCGCTGCGCGCGACGTTCCCGAACCTCCGTGCGCTCGAGCTCGAGCACGGAAGCGTGCTGCGCGGCCTCGCTGCTCAGTCACGATCGGAGTCCCCGTACCCCGCGTTCGTCGGGCTGCGCTCCGGTGTGCAGACGCTCGCCGACACGCTCGTCGAGAGCCTCGAGCACACGACGATTCGAGGTGGGACGCCGAAGCCACTGCGGACGCGGGCCGGTCGCTACGCGCTCGACGTAGGAGACGTCCTGCTCGCCGACGGAGTCGTCATCGCGACGCCTGCGCCCGCGGCCTCGACCCTCGTGTCGGGTCTGGACTCGGAGCTCGCCGAGCTGATCGGCGACATTCCCTACGCATCGTCCGCGGTCGTTACGCTCGGCTACCGACGCGAGGACGTTCGGCATCCGCTCGACGGCTACGGCTACGTCGTTCCGGCAACGGAGGGCTCGGAGGTCCTGGCGTGCACCTGGACTTCGAGCAAATGGGAGGAGCGGGCGCCAGCGGGCCATGCGCTGCTTCGCGTGTACCTGCGAGGGATCTCGCCTGGATCCGACCAGCAGCTCGTGGACACCGCGCGAGCCGAGCTGAGTCTCCTCGAAGTTACGTCGGAGCCGTGCTTGACCCGCCTGCATCGCTGGCCGGTCGGCATGCCTCAGTACGTGCTCGGCCATCCTGAGCGGCTCGAGCGAATCGACACGGCGCTCGCACGTCACCCGGGCGTGGCGCTAGCAGGGGCCGCCTACCGCGGCGTCGGGATCCCGGACTGCATCGCGTCCGGTGAGGCCGCGGCCGATTCGATCGTGCGTTCCCTCTCGCCGGTAGCCGGGTGACACACGAGACCTCGGAGCGCCTGTTCGCCGAGGCTCAGGAGCTGATGCCGGGCGGCGTGAGCTCCCCGGTGCGCGCCTTCCGTGCCGTCGGCGGCACCCCCGTCTTCGTCGAGCGCGGGGAGGGTGCATACCTCTTCGACGTCGACGGGAACCGCTACGTCGACTACGTCCTCTCCTTCGGGCCTCTGATCCTCGGACACGCCCATCCGCGAGTCGTGGCCGCGCTCGAGGAAGCAGTGCGGCGTGGGACGAGCTACGGCGCCCCCACCGCGCTCGAGGCCGAGCTGGCCGTGCTCGTCGGGGAGGCGATGCCGAGCGTCGAGCTCCTCCGCTTCGTCAACTCCGGCACCGAGGCGACGATGAGCGCGCTTCGTCTGGCTCGTGCGTATACCGGCCGCTCGAAGATCGTCAAATTCTCCGGCTGCTACCACGGCCACGCGGATCTTCTGCTCGTGCAGGCAGGATCGGGCGTCGCCACGTTCGGCCTGCCCGACTCACCAGGCGTGACGAAAGGAGCCGTCGTCGACACGCTCGTCGCGCCGTACAACGACCTCGCCGCCGTCGAGCGGCTGTTCGCCGAGCACTCCGGTCAGATCGCCGCCGTAATCGTCGAGCCCGTCGCAGGGAACATGGGCCTCGTCCTGCCTGTCGAAGGGTTCCTCGCGGGCCTGCGAGAGCTGACCGCTGCCGACGGCGCCCTCCTCGTCTTCGACGAGGTCATGACCGGGTTCCGCGTGCATCCGGGCGGCGCCCAGCAGTTGTACGGGATCACGCCCGACCTGACGACGCTCGGGAAGGTCATCGGCGGTGGCCTCCCGGTCGGCGCGTACGGCGGTCGACGCGAGGTGATGGAGCTCGTCGCCCCTGAGGGGCCCGTCTACCAGGCGGGGACGTTGTCGGGCAACCCGCTCGCGATGACCGCGGGGATCGAGACGCTGAGGGCGATTCGAGAGCCGGGCGTCTGGGCCGGCATCGAAGAGGTGGGAGAGCGGCTACGCGGAGGGTTGGGTGACGCGGCTGCGGAGGCGGTCGTGTCCGTCCAGCCGGTGCGCAGCGGGACGATGGCCGCTCTCTTCTTCAGCGAGTCGCCGGTGCGTACCTGGGACGAGGCGCAACGCGCCGACACGGGGCGCTTCGCGCGCTTCCACCGCGCCATGCTCGGGCGAGGCGTCTACCTCCCGCCGTCGCAGTTCGAGACGTGGTTCCTCTCGACCGAGCACGGCGACGAGGAGATCGAGGCCACGATCGCGGCAGCCCGCGAGGCCTTCGCAGCGACGCGCTAAGTGCTTGGCGAGCACAAAGCTCAGCTCAGATCGTCGTCGTTCACGTCGTGGCCACTACCGGCGCGTCGGCGTCGTGCGACATACCCCGTTCCTCCGGCAGCGAGGAGGGCGAGCGCCAAGCCCCCGAGAACGAGCAGCGGGAGCGGTGCGCTCGTCGGCCCCGCCGTGTTCACGGGCGGCGCGGCAAGGGGCGTGATCGGTTCCCCGCCCGGCTTTCGTTTGCTGATCGCGATCCTGCGCCCGCTCGCCTCCCGCATGGCCTGCGTGATCACGTCCTGGGCGTCGGAGTAGTCGCGGATCTCCGGCGGAACGGCTGCGATCGCTTCCTGGTAGCAGTGAAGCGGGTAGAAGCCGTCGATGCGACTGTTGTCGAACCAGTCCGCGAGCACCTTCTTGGCACAGGAGGTCGTCGCGTACGCCGAGGCGGCCCCGAAGGCGAGGAACGTGAGTGCGCTCGCGAGCAAAGCGAGTGTGCAGGCGAACGTACGACCGGCCGACGGCTTCATGTGGAACATACGCAGGCGAGGGGTTGCGGCGTCACCCTCCTCGGACGCTAGACGCAACCTGTATGCGTTCGGTTAGAACACTCGCCGCCCGCGACGGAGCCGCCTCGCTCTACCATCGCGTCGCGTGAAGGTGCTCCTCGTGACGATGTACTTTCCGCCCGCTGGAGGCGGCGGGGTCCAGCGCCCGCTCAAGCTCGCCCAGTATCTCCCGGCGCTCGGCGTCGAGACCCACGTTCTCGCCCCTGACGACCCGAAATGGGTCCACCGCGACGCCGAGTTGCGCGTCCCGACTCAGGCGTGGGTGCACCGCGCCCGCTACGTCGGGCCCAAGGCGCGAAGACCCGCCGAGGAGCTGCACGGCACCGAGGGGGTCGAGCGCGCGCTCGTGCATGCGCGCATCGCCTCTCGGCGCCTGCTCGTTCCGGATGCAAGCGTCACCTGGAACCTGACCGCGATCCCGGCCGCTATCCGGATCGCGCGCCGGGAAGCGGTCGACGCGGTGATCACGACCTCCCCGCCCGGATCTATCCACTTCGTCGGCGCAGCCGTGAAGCGTGCGACCGGCGCGCGCTGGCTCGCCGACCTCAGGGACCCGCTGATCGCGAATCCGCACCGTCGCTCCGACACCGCGGCTACACGCGCGAAGCAGGCTGCAGCGAGCGGTCTCGCCAAGCTCGTCGCGCGGAGCGCCGACGCGATCTCGTGCGTCTCGGAGGCCATCGCTGACGAGGTGAGAGCCCTCGAGCCGAAGGGCGTCGTACGCACGATCGCGAACGGGTGCGACTTCGACGACTTCGCCGGGCTCCGATACCGGCGCGGCTCTCGCTTCCGGATCACGCACGCAGGCAGCTTCTTCGGTAGGCGGGACCCGCGCCCCTTCTTGCAGGCGCTCCTCGACTCCGACCTCGACATCGTCGCGCGCTTCGTCGGCGACTTCCGTGCCTCGGATCGCGAGTGGGCCGAGTCCCTCGGGCTCGGCGACCGCCTCGAGCTCGTTCCCTACACGCCCCGCGCCGAGTCGCTTCGGCTGCAGCGCAACTCCGAGGCGCTCCTGCTCCTCGTTCCGGACGCCGGAGGCCGGGGCCGAGGCGTTCTCTCGGGCAAGCTTTTCGAGTACCTCGCTGCCGCGCGTCCCATTCTCGCCGCGGTGCCCGTGGACGGCGCCGCCGCAACACTCATCAGGGAGACCGGGGCCGGCATCGTTGCCGCCCCGGACGACGTCGCCGGGCTGCGCGCGGCCTTGGAGGGGCTCCATGCCCGCTACCTCGACGGCGGCCTACCCGCGGTCGTGCTCCCCGAGGACGTCCGACACTCGCTCTCGCGGCAAGCGCGAGTGGAGGAGACCGCGGAGCTTCTGCAGGAGATCGTGGGGTGACGGCGCACGCACTCGTGCTGCGCAGGCGGGCTGAGCGAGTTCTCGCCCAGCCGGCGCTCGACAGCCTCTTCCTCGCGACGATCCTCGTCGTCAGCTTCGCAAAGATCCAGTGGTCCATCGGGGCCGACCTCTCGGTCGCCGACGTTCTCACGGCCGGGTTTCTCGTCGTCTTCCTCTGGGACCGCCTCGAGCGAGGCGACGCGGGCCTGACGCGCACCTCCGTCGTGGCGCTCGCGTTCTTCGCAGCCTTCCTGCTCGTCTACCTCATCGGCTACTTCAACCTCGACACCCAGCAGGCGCTGACGCAGTACGGCAAGGGCATGGTCAAGTTCGTGCTGCACCTCGGGTTCCTCGTCGCCGGGGTGACGCTGCTCGCGCGGCGGCCGCAGCGCTTCTACTGGTACGCGCTGGCGGCGTTCTGCGGGGGAATTGCCCTGAACGGCGTCTACGGCGTCGTTCAGCTGGGCGTCGCCGAGCTGACCGGCGGGAGCCTCGACCACATCCTCGTCCAGCCGATCACGGGACGGGCGACCGCGATCAACATCTTCGGCGTCATCGGTGGAACGCAGGCCGTGTACCGCCCGAACGGGCTCACCGGCGATCCGAACCACCTCGGGATCGAGCTCACCCTGCCGCTCCTCATCCTGACCCCGATCTACATGCGGCTCGAGCGCTCGCATCCGTGGAAGCTTCGCCTCGCCGTCCTGCTCGCATTCCTCCTCGTCGTCGAGCTCGCCACGTTGTCACGGAGCGGCCTTCTGGGCCTCGGTGTCGGCGCCCTCTTGCTCGCCGTCCCGTATCGCCGTTACCTACGCCGCCGCGACTTGCTCGCGCCGCTCGCGGCCGTTGCCTGCATCGTCGCCGCCGTCGTCGCGGTTCGCTTCGACTACTTCCGTACCGTGCTGCGCGCTCGCACGAACGTGAGTCACGCGGCCGCGTCGCCGCACTTCGGCGTCTACAGCTTCATTCCGGACATCCTGCACACGCACCCGTTCTTCGGGCTCGGCCTCAACAACTTCGCCGTCTACTACGAGTTCGTCACCGGCCGCCCCGACTTCGGTCCCCACTCGTTCTACGTGTCGCAGATCGTCGAGTCGGGAATCGTCGGCACCGCGCTATTCGCGGTGTTCGTCCTCTGGGTGTTCCTGCGTCTCGGCGTCGGGAGACGCATCGGACGCGCGCTCGACGCGGCCCACGATCCCCTCGGCGCGCGCGTCCGCCCACTGTCCTGGGGAATGACCGCGGCGCTCGTCGCGACGCTCGTCTCGAACATCTTCTACCTCACGATGACCTTCTACTACTTCTACGTCTTTGCGGCGCTCGCGGTGGCGATTCCTGTCGTGTTCGCGCGGCGGGCTCCTCCCGTCGCTTGAAGGTCGTCGTGTTGACGACGTCGTACCCGCGCTTCGCGGACGACGTCGCCGGAGTCTTCGTCCGGGACGCGGTCGAGCACCTGCGCGCCTCCGGCCTCGATGTCGGCGTCGTTTCGCCTGCGTCCTTCCGCCACTTCGGGATCGCGTACGGCCACGGGATCGTCGGCAATCTCAGGCATCGGCCATGGCGTGTGCTCTTTTTGGCTCTCTTCCTGGCCTCGTTCGCCCGTGCGGCGCGGAGAGCTGCGTGGGACGCCGACCTCGTCCACGCACACTGGCTTCCCTCGGCGCTCCCCGCGCTCGCGACCGGCAAGCCGTTCGTAGTCCAGCTCTGGGGGAGCGACGTCGAGCTCGCTCGACGGGTGCCCTGGGCGTTTGGCTGGCTCCTGCGTCGGGCTCGGCTCGTCCTGGCTCCGTCCGCCGCGATCGCGACTGCGGCGCGAGGGCTGGGTGCCCGTGAGACGGCCCTCGTGGGAAGCGGCGTCGCGCTGCCCGAGGAGGTCGCCGAGCCCGAGGAGCCACCGCACGTGCTCTACGTCGGGCGTCTCTCGGAGGAGAAGGGCGTACGCGACCTTGCCGACGCAACGAAACGCATCCCGCGTGTTGTCGTCGGTGACGGCCCGCTCCGGAAGCTCTTTCCGGACGCGCTCGGGTTCGTGCCGCCGCCCGAGCTCGGCACGCACTACGAGCGGGCCGCGGTCGTCGTCTGTCCGTCCCACCGGGAGGGCTACGGTGTCGTCGCGCGCGAGGCGATGGCGTACGGCAGGCCGGTCGTCGCGACGGCAGTCGGCGGGCTCCTCGACGCGGTCGAAGACGGAGTCACCGGCCTGCTCGTGGCGCCGCGAGATCCGGCTGCACTCCGAGCCGCGATAGAGCGGCTCCTCGAGGACGCGGATCTCCGCGACCGCCTCGGGCGAGCGGCGCGGGACCGGGCACGCTCGGAATGGTCCTGGGAGGCTGCCGTCAGCGGCATCCGTGCCGCGTACGACCTCGCGCTCGAGGCGTGACACCGAACATGCGCCGCGGTCCTCAGTACCATCGTGCGGATGCCTGAGCTCCGCATCGACGGAACGCGGATACACGAGGGCGGCGAGGCCTACGTGCTCGCCGAGATCGGTCACA
>WNGD01001076.1_pt1 | contig 29823 bp, 27 predicted proteins | sample 5400671 | NCBI WGS metagenome assembly WNGD01 (sample SAMN13153369, study PRJNA577476) | soil metagenome | isolation source: 40 cm soil or saprolite under grassland replicate 2 | place: USA:California | collected 2016-06-15
CGCCTTTCATCGCGCCGTACGCGGCGCGGTGAAATTGCGCTTCGGTTGGGAGCTTGCGCCCGAGCCAATTGGCGTATGCCGTGGCTTCTGCGTGGCTTACGTACACGGGCCACTCCTGGGGGAGGCGGATTTCGCCAAACATGGTGCGATACACCCAGAGATTGCCTTCGCCTCTCCAGAAAATGGGATGCTCAATGCTCTGTTTGGTTCTCCAGGCCCATCCTTCCGGGGTCCAAAGCGAGCGGTTGTGATACGCGCCGGCCTGCATGAAGAGCAAGAAATTGCGGTTGGTTACGTTGTGACTCTCGATGGCGAACTCCGGAACGGCCACTTCTTGCCCGGCAAATTCGTTGTCCCACCCGAATTCTTGTTCCTTGGCATCGTGGATTCCCAGGGTTGCGCGTCCTGCGGGAATCTCCACCAGGCGGTGCGTCTGTCGCAATGCTTTCCAAACTATGTTCTGAGGAGGAGAAGCTTTTTTTTTGCCCGCCGGCAGCTGGTGCAGCATGTACGCCAGGGTCTCGGCGTGCATCAAGCGATGCTCGATAGCCACATGGAGCATTTGCAGCAGGTGGGGATGGCCTTCCTCGGGACGCTGCAGGGCACGTTCGACGGCAGCGTCGAGTTCTTCGCGGACGCGTTTCTTGTAGCGCTCGATTTCCGGGCGAGTCGGCCAATCCTCGGGTGCGTCTGCGGGCAAACCGCCGCCGACGGGGTCGATACCGAAGGAAAAAAGTTGATCGAAGGCGAGATGAAAGGACCGCAAACCGAAGGCGCGCCGCGAAAGCAGGTTCCAGTCAAAGGCTTCGAGGTGGCCGACATAAAATATGATGCGATGCCGCTCGGCGATAGGCCGGTCGTACAATGCTTCTTCGCGAACGATTCGGAACAGTTCATCGGTCCGAGCGCGGGCATCCACGAGGCGTGTATGGAGATCGTGACGAATGCGCGCGGGCGTTGCGGCGAGTGCTCCCATGGCGTTGACCCCTTCTTTTAGATGCCAAGTCCGAGCGAAGGATGCGCCAAAAAATCGGCGTCGGGAGGCGAACTACATTAATATGGTCGCGCCGGGGATGGGGGCTGTCAATAGAAATGAATGCGAAGATCGAAAGTTTTTCGGGGAATTTGATCGAATTTCGCGATGTATCGTATCACATAAACGATATTCCCGGCCGCGCGGTCATTTCCGGCGTTTCGCTTGCGGTTCCGCTTGGGGAAACGCTGGTGCTCTTGGGCCGGAGCGGCAGCGGCAAGACCACGCTGCTGCGCTTGATTAATGCCCTGTACCTCCCATCGCAGGGCGAGGTCCTGGTCGAGGGGCGGCCGACTGCGGAGTGGGATGTGATTCGGCTGCGCCGGGGCATTGGCTACGTCATCCAGGAAGCCGGGCTTTTTCCGCATTTCACGGTGGCGGAAAACGTGGGGCTGGTACCGTCCCTGGAAAAATGGGATCGCCAGCGCACGACGGCGCGAGTCGGGGAGTTGCTGAGGCTGGTGGGGTTGGATCCTGCGGAATTTGCAGACCGGCATCCGCGCGAGCTTTCCGGAGGCCAGCGACAGCGCGTCGGCGTGGCACGCGCGCTGGCGGCCGATCCGGCGATTCTGCTGATGGACGAGCCTTTCGGCGCGCTCGATCCGGTGACGCGCACGGAGCTGCAGAAAGAATTTAAGGCGCTGGCAGGGAGGTTGCAGAAAACGATCGTGTTCGTCACCCACGATTTGCGCGAGGCGCTCCTGCTGGCTTCGCGCATCGTACTGCTCGACACCGGGCGCATTGCGGCAGTGGCGCCGCCGCAGGAATTTCTCCGGATGGATCATCCTGAGGTGCGCGCTTTCGTTGCTTCGCTGGGAGCTGTGCCGGGAGCCCCGGTATGAACGCGTCCCCGAGTTATTGGTCATTCTTTGCCGAGCACCGCGCGGAGATTCTTGGCGCCACCGCGGACCACATGATGCTTGTAGTGATCGCGATGCTCATCGCGATGGCCATCGCCCTGCCGCTGGGCATGCTCATCGTCGAGCGGCCTGCGCTGCGCGCGCTGTCGATGGGCATCGCAAACATATTTCAAACCATTCCGAGCTTGGCGCTTTTTGGTTTGCTGATCCCGATTCCGTTTATCGGGGGAATTGGCAGGCGTACGGCCATTGTCGCGCTGGTGCTGTACGCACTTCTGCCGATTTTGCGAAACACTTATGTGGGTCTCAGCGGGATCGATCCGGCGGTGCTCGAAGCCGCCGAAGCCATGGGCATGACCTCGGCGCAAATTCTATTTCGTGTGCGCTTTCCGCTGGCGCTTTCGGTGATCCTTGCGGGAATCCGAACCGCGACGGTCATTACGATTGGAGTGGCGACCATCGCGGCTGAGATTGGCGCGGGAGGGCTCGGCACATTTGTCTTTCGCGGCGTCGCGCTCGTCAGTGATTCGCTTATTCTTGCCGGAGCGATGCCAGCGGCGCTGCTCGCGCTGCTCTCGGATTGTCTGCTCGGATTGCTCGAACGGCGGTTGAGGGTCGCCTAGAGATGCCCCGAATTTACCCTCTGTTTGTCCCCCCCGGGGCAGTCGAGAAGCAGGTCGTTCTCGACGCCTGCCTGCGCGGGCAGGCTCGGGACGACCGGGTCGTCAAGCACCGCCACATCGTAGGTGTGATTCTGTGCTGCCTGTGCTTGGCTAACGCGGCTTGCTTGGTTTCCGGCTGCAAGAAAACTGCGCAATCGAGAATCACCATCGGCTCGAAATTTTTTACCGAGCAAGTGGTGCTTGCGGAACTTTTGGCGCAACACATCGAGGCCAAAACGGGCATCCCGGTGATTCGCAAGACGAATCTCGGGGGCACGCTGCTGGTCCATAAAGCGCTGCTTTCCGGCGACCTCGATCTCTACGTCGAATACACGGGCACGGCGCTGACTACCGTGCTCGACGAGAAACCCCAAGGCAGTGCTCGGGACGTCTACCTTCGCGTGAAGAAGCTTTACGCCGAGAGATTTCGTTTGGAGGTGATGGACCCGCTCGGTTTTGAGAATACCTTTGCAATGGTGATTCGTGGGAACGACGCGAGGAATCTGCATATCCGCACGGTTTCCGATCTTGCGTTGGTCGCTGCCGGATGGCGCGTGGGAGTGGGTTACGAATTTCTTGAGCGGCCAGACGGGTTCCCCGGCCTTTGCGCACGCTACCATCTGCAGTTCGCGCGGTCTCCGAAGGTGATGGATCTCGGCCTGATCTATCGCGCCCTGGTCGATCATCAGGTGGATGTGGTGGCCGGCAATTCGACCGATGGTTTGATTGACGCGCTCGGCCTGGTGGCCCTTGTCGATGAGCTGCACTACTTCCCGCCCTATGATGCCGTACCGATCGTGCGGGAATCCACGCTCGAACGGTTTCCGCAATTGCGCGCGGCGCTTGCCGATCTTGGCGGCAAGCTTTCGGCGGGCGACCTTCGCAAACTCAACTATGCCGTTGACGCACTGCACCAGGATGCCGCCGCGCTAGTGCGAAAGTTCCGCTCAGAGAGAGGGTGGTAACTTTGGCGCCCGCTTAGACAGACCAGCCCTGGCGGTACTCGCGCCGCAGGTAGTCGTTCGCCTGCGGCAGGTTGGTGACGCGCATGTTTTCGCCGTCGTAAAAGATTTTTCTTCCTGCTCTCAAAGCAACGATGCCGAGCAGCATCACCTCGGTGAGCCGGGCGGCGTACTCGAACGGGCAGGAAGGTTCGGTCTTGCCTTTGGCCGCGTCCACCCAGTTCATTTCGTGAGCTTCGCCGGGAATGCGCGGCAACTTTACCGGCGGCTTGCCAAACGAATCGTTGAGTGACTTAGGCAGCAGACGTGGATCGAGGCCGTAGGTGTCGTGCAGCAATTTGCCTTTGCTGCCGATGAGCAACGCGCCACCTTCTTGCTTGAGTTCTTCGTCGCCCAGCTCCGCGGGCTTGTTAGGCATCAAACCGCCGTCGTACCAGGTTAGTTTCACGGGCGGCAGTGGCCCGCGCGCGGGGAACTCGTAGAAGGTCATGGTCGCTTGCGGATAAGACGCGCCGTTGAACGGCGTGGAGACCGTTTCTACACTCGTAGGCATGCCCAAGTTCAGCGCCCACATCGAGGGGTCGATCAGATGCGCGCCCATGTCGCCGATGGCGCCGACGCCCCAATCCACCCAGCCTCGCCAGTTAAAGGGATGGTAGATAGGGTGATACTCGAAATTCGGCGCGGCAGCGCCAAGAAAAAGATCCCAGCGCAGGGTCTCCGGAACGGGATAGTTGCCTGCCATGGCCGCGGCCAGCCGCAAATTCACCCCTTGGCCGTTCCAGCGAAGCTGGTCCGCGGGCTCCTTGAGCGGTTCGGGACGGGGAACGCCTTGAGGCCAAAATCCAAGAGGGCGGTTGGTCCAAATGTGTATCTCGCGCACCTGGCCGATTGCGCCGGCCAAAATATATTCGACGGCGGTACGCGCGTCGTCCATGGAATGGCCCTGGTTGCCCATTTGTGTTGCGACTTTGCTTTCTTTCGCTGCGCGCGCCATCTTGCGGGCTTCGTCGACCGACCAGGTCAGCGGCTTTTGCACATAAACGTGTTTGTGCAGGTCCATGGCGGCGAGGGCGATCGGCGCATGCATGTGATCAGCGGTGGCCACGAGCACGGCATCGATGTCTTTTTGGCGGTCTAGCATCTCGCGATAATCTTTGTAACGCTTGGCCTTAGGCACATGCTCGGTTTTGAGGCGAATCATCCCGTCGAGCCGGGCTTTCGCTTTCACACGATCAAATTTCGCCGGCGGCTGGCCTGACGCCGGCGCTCGATCGGGATGCTCCAGGCGGTCCCGCAGCTTCTCGATGTCGGAGTCCAGGCGCGCGAAACCCTGGTCTGCATAGCCCCAGTCGACATCGCAGAGGGCGACAATGTTTTGGCTGGCAAGGTTGATGAGGTTCTGGCGGCCCATGCCGCCAACGCCGACGCCGGCGATGTTCAGCAGATCGCTCGGAGGTGTGAAACCCCGTCCGAGCACGCGGCGGGGCACAAAGGCCGCGGCAGCACCACTGGCCGCCGCGGTGCTCAGGAATTTCCGGCGCGTCAGTCCCTTCTTTTCGTCGCTGCCGGCTTGCACCTGGTCTTTCCTGTCTTCTTTCTCTTCCTTCATCTTTTCTCTCATAATCTCTCCCGTGTCCCTCTCGCCGGAAACATTATCGCTCGACTCGCGAGGTTTGGCGACAACACAATTTTGCGTAGAATGTTACGGCCTTGCGGGCATCGCACCAATCACGGAAATATTCCGCACACCTGAGCGGTCTGGTTGTTTGATAAAAGCGTCGTGAAGCAAGTTGAGGCGTGGAAAATGAAACGCGGGAGAATTCTTTTGCTGGGCTGCCTGGCGCTCGTCGTTATTGGCGCGATCTACGGGGCCGCCCTGATTCGCAGGGGCTTTGCCGCTAGCGAAGAGCCCTCAGGCCTCGAAAAGCTAATGGCGCGCGCCGTGCGAAATCTCTCCATTCCGGGGCGCGCACGCAAAGAAACAAATCCATGGAAACCGACTCCGGAAAACCTGCAAGAAGGTCGCGATCATTTCCTCGCGCGCTGCGCCATTTGTCACGGTACGGATGGCTCCGGCGTGACCCCGGTCGGCCGCAATCTCTATCCTAAGCCTCCCGATCTGGGCGCGCCCGAGACGCAGGACCTTACGGACGGGCAAATCCACTACATCATCCAGAAGGGCGTGCGACTCACGGGTATGCCTGCGTGGGGCAATCCGCACGACGAAGCCGACAAGGAAGGCTGGAAACTGCTGCTGTTCATCCGCAGTCTTCGCCCGCTTTCCGGCCGAGAGCAGTCCCAGGAGGAGGCCACCGCCCGAACGGCGCACTACACCGGTTCGCAGGCGTGCGCCAAATGCCATCACGAGATTTACGATCGATGGAAAGAAACACCGATGGCCAAGGTGGTCCGTGATCCGCGCGAACATCCGGACGCCATCCTTGCGAATCTCGCGAGCGACCCGTTCGCCAAATTCTCTAAGGACCAGGTCGCGCTGGTTTATGGGAGCATCTGGAAGCAGCGGTACTTTACGCGAATTGGCGATGACTATTATCCGGAGCCGGCCCAGTGGGACGTCACCCATCATGTCTGGCGCCCGTACTTTGTTGCGAAGGGAACCGATTGGTGGGAGCCGTTTTATCCGCCGGACAATATGCAGCGCCCTACCGGTCCTACCTGCGACGGCTGCCATTCGGTGGATTACGACATTCGGACAAGCCAAGTAGCGGAGTGGAACGTCGGCTGTGAACGCTGCCACGGACCGGGCAGCGCACACGCGGCCGATCCGACGCGCGGCAATATCATCAATCCGGCCCACATGGACTATGTCAATGCCAATGACACGTGCATCCAGTGCCACTCGCAGGGCCGTCCTGTCCACAATCCGATGGAAGGCAAATACTACGATTGGCCGGTTGGGTATCGTGTGGGCCTGCATCTTCGCGATTTTTGGCAGCTCGAGGAGCACACGCTTGGACAGACCACCTTCACCCATTTTGCGGACGGCACGGCGCACAAGAACCGGATGCAAGGCAACGATTTTGTACAGAGCCTGATGTATCGCCGTGGTATTACGTGTTTCACTTGCCACGATGCGCATGGAACGGGCAATTATGCCCAGCTGCGTAAACCGGCCGAGCAGCTTTGCCTCGATTGTCATGGGCCGCTCTCCCCCAACGGCCCCCGCGCGGCCACGCTCGAGGAACACACCCATCACAAGAAGGGCTCGACGGGCAGCCAGTGCGTCGCGTGCCACATGCCAAAGATCGCGACCACGCTCGGGGACGTGAAAGTGCGAGTGCACACGTTTGCGGTTATATCTCCTGCGATGACGGACAAGTACCAGATTCCGAACCCCTGCACTTCCTGCCACACGGATAGGACCACGGCCTGGGCGCTCGAAGCGCTCGGGCGGTGGCCCGAGCGGTCGCCCTGGCGGCTTGAATAGTTTTCTCTTTGTATTCGGTGTTCCTTGGGAATCGTCTTACAATCCTTTTCCGTGCGGCCGGCGTCCGGTTGTGCGAAGCGGAACAGGCGCGCGGCCTGAGCATGCCTTGCAGGAGGTCCGAGTGAACTTCACGCTGACAAAGAAAAGCCTCACCATTCGCATTTTTTTTCTCTGCCTTCTTGCGTGTCTGAATGCCGCTGGCGCTCGCGCGCAAACGCAGACACCTTCGCCGGCGCTAGTGGTCCTCGACAAAGAGGACAACATGCTTTCCATCATCGATCCGGCTACCTCAAAGACCATCGCGCGCATTCCCACTGGCGATGGCCCGCACGAAATAACGGCTTCCGACGACGGCAAGCTCGCGTTTGTCGCCAACTACGGCGCGAGGACGCCGGGCAACACGATTTCGGTGATCGATTTGGTGGCGCAGAAAGAGTTGCGCCGCATGGAGCTCGGGGCGCTGCGCAGGCCGCATGGAATCACGTTCGCAGACGCGAAAATCTGGTTCACCGCGGAGCAGAACCGGTTGATTGCCCGCTACGATCCCGCTTCGAATCAGATTGACTGGCTCCTCGGCCTAGGGCAGAACGGCACGCACATGTTGGTCTTTTCAAAGGATCGCTCGAAAATTTTCACGTCCAACATCGGATCCGATTCTCTCACGCTGCTCGAGCGCAGCGCCGATTCTGTCGGTTGGAGCGCCACGAACATCAGTGTCGGCAAAGGTCCGGAAGGCGCGGACATCTCGCCCGATGGCCGCGAATGCTGGGCGGCCAATTCCGGCGACGGGAGCATCTCGATCATTGAGGTCGCAGCCAAAAAAGTGGTCGCGACGCTTGACGTTCAGACAGGCCGCTCGAATCGCCTCAAGTTCAGTCCCGACGGGAAGCTCGTGCTTGTGTCGGACCTGGGAAACAATGCGTTGTTGGTGCTCGATGCGGCTTCCCGCAAGGAGGTCAAGCGGCTCAATCTTGGCCGGCAGCCGGAGGGGATTCTCATCGTTCCCGACGGCTCGCGCGCTTATGTCGCGGTTGCCGGGGAAAGCGCTGTTGCCGTGCTGGATTTGAAGACCCTGGATGTAACCAGTCGCATTCCCACCGGGAAGGGCCCGGACGGCATGGCCTGGGCCGTGCGTCATTGAGTGCTTGCCGAATGAGGAGAGATCCGTTTGAAGGGCTAAGACGCAGCAAGCGGAGAGCCTTCGTTTTCCTGCTTCGTCGCCTGGTTCGCATCGTCTACGGCGATGGCAATGAGCCTGACGTCATCTTCGAGGTGTGCGTCGGCGAGGCTCTTTTACACTGTCAAGCAACCTTCGATTCAGTGCGGAAGGCGGTTCGCCGGCGAGCTCTTCCAGCAAGTGAATCAGCCGCTCTTCGCCGAGCTGTTTGCCGTCCGCCCCGCATGCCTCGGTGATGCCGTCGCTGAACACCAACAAGCGATCGCCCGGGGCGAGTTGTACGAGAGAGTTTTGGTACTTCCAATTGGGGAAGACGCCCAGGACGGCTCCGTCATTTTCGAGCAGTTGCACAGAACCCGAAGCCCGCTTGAGGATCGGCGGAGGGTGGCCGGCGCAAGTGTACCGCACAGTTTTCTTTCTCCATCGAGCACGCCGTAGAACAGCGCTACAAACTTCTCCGGGCGAAGCGTTCGAAGAATTTCGGGAGCGCTACACCCCCGAAGGGTTCCTTGACACGGTGCTTACGTCGAAGACGCTTGAAAAGCGTCTCGAAACAATGAGTGTCTTCATGGCGGTCCATTCCCGGGAGCAGGTTGCCGGCACGATCGCCTGGAACGTGGTGGGCTTAGAGGAAGGGCATCTTCGGGGTATGGCCGTGTTGCCCTTGATGCGCGGCAGTGGAATTGCGAGCCAATTATTGAGCCGGGCGGAATCCGAGCTGCAGCAGCGCAAATGTACGCGAGTCACGCTCGATACCACCGAGCCGCTCCTGCGGGCGATGCGCTCTTGCGAGAAACACGACTACCGGCGTTCCGGAAAAACCAAGGACTTCTTCGGGATGCCGTTGATCGAATATCAAAAAACTCTGCTCCAAGGAGTCTCGACTCCAGCAGGAGCGGAAGACAAGAGCTCTTATTGCTTGGCGGTTTGCAGCACCTGACAATTTTCGACGCAACGGGCGGCCAGCATTTCGATTTCGGCTTTCTTCTTACGAGGCACCTCTGACCCCGCCTCGGGTGCGACGATAAGCGACTGCGGGCCATCGGCCAGATTGAAGGTGCACTGGAACTGCAGGGATTGCACGCCGCGCTGCTGGCAGGAGGCTTTCTCGAGCGCGGACTCGAGCGCAGCCGGCTGCGAATGCAATTGATCGGCGACCTGCGATGGCAGCACGGCCACAACCATCGGCACCGGCGACTTGATTTTGATGCTGACTCGCTCGCCATCATGGTCCGGCTGGAAGCCGCCATATACCTTCAAGAAGGACGTCAGCTGGTATTTTTCTTTTACCTGGTCCATCCACCGAAACTCTGGTTGGATGCAGTTCTGGACGCAATTCCAGTTGTAGTAGTGGATGTGCAGGTCATTGGGAGCCTTGAAACGGCGCGTCGCCGCGCCCTCGGCTGTAAGGACAGTCGCGATGCCTACGCCGATGGCGCGCTGGGTTTTGTCGTTCGGGTTCAAGATGGCGCCGAGGCCGGCAAACACCGCTTCGTCGGGGCTATTGCGCTCGTCGCGAATAACCATAATCAGCTCGCCCGGCGGCATGTTGCAGACGTAGGTTGTTTCCGTCACGTGCTCTGCCGGGCATGATTGCGGAAGGCTCGGAATGGTTTGGGGCTGCTGGAGCGCCTGGTTCCAGGCGTCTACGGAAGTCATGAAAACAGTGACGGGCATCTGTGCCTTGATGTCTACATGGTTTCTAGCGCCGTCGACACCCACATGGTAAGACTCACCCGTGTGATAGTTCGCGGGGTCGAGCCGAACGTTCTCGTCGTGCGAGGGCACCCAGTCGAAAACTCGTGGCGGCACCTGTGCGAGAGACAGGGAAGAAAAGGCGCATGTGAGAAAAATCGCGAGGACACCCGTGACGAGAAGGAACCGAAGGTTGTGGTTTCTCATAGACTCTCCGTGTCATTCCATTGGAGCGCAGCCCGGTTTACCCTGCAAGGCTTCCGCGAAAACGATGTTTTCTCGGAGTATCCTGTCCCCATGGTCAGTTGTTCCGCCCTCAGTAGGTGAGCGACCAGCCGATCAACGTCATAGCGAGAACCAGCACAAGCATTCCGGTGCTGACCAGGCTCAACGTTCTTCCGTGGCCGAGCAGGTAGTCGCGAGATTCAGGGTCGATGCACAAGATGATGGTTACAACCAGGACCACGCCCCAAGCCAGCATCGCCGGCAGGCCCTGATACCTGCTAATCATGGAGAGAAACTCACCGGGAGGCTGCCCCGCGGGAATCCACCAGGGGATCATTGGCGCCACGCCAGCGGCCAGCGAGAAGGTGAGCAGTTTTCGCGTCAGCCAGCCTTTTACCTTGGGCCGCGCTTCCTTCCAAACGAAATAGTCCCACGCGAGCAGGCCCGCCGCCAAAGGCACCCAACCATATAAGGCGGCGTTTTGGTCAATCCAATACCAGCTGCGAAACAGAAGCCGCCCGTGACGGGCCTCCGCGAGCCGGGGCAGCATGAATAATCCCGACACTGTGTTTGAAAGTACGGCCACCAAAAGGGTGACCAAACTCATGAGTTGAAACCAGTATCGCGTGGGCACCTTCTTGCAGCGCGTGCACACAGACTGTTTGGGCAGGAAATTCAGTCCACAGCGATCGCAATACACAGTCATTCTCCCGTAGGGAGGGGATTCGAACTAACTCGCGGCCAGTGTAGGGCCGCCGGGCGCGAAAAACTACTGGCCCCAGGACCAGTTTTGGTAGTGCTGTGCTTGATTGCACAAAAGTTGGATTCGCAAGGCGCGGATGCGTAAGCGGAAAATGGAGAAGTTTGCCGGAAAGCTATCTCTTGCAATTAGATACGGCATCGGAAGCGCGAGAGCCCCGTGCCCGTGCCCACCATCAGCGGAACCACGCGGGTTCTGCCCCGGCTTTGCGGCCCTCCTCCTCGAGCTCGTCCAACTTCTTTTGCAGATCGGCTCTCTTCTTCTGAAGCTTCTGGATCTGCGCATTGCGGTCTCGGACGTAGGCCACGCCGTCCTTCCTGCCGCTAGAGATGTCGATGCCGGCCGTGCCATACTTCTTGATGTCCTCTCCCAGCTGAGTCCTCACCCGGTCGATTTCGGCCAGCTCCTGAAGGATTGGCTGCGCCTTGCCGCGCCAGTAGGCTTCGCCGTTTTGCGCGTCTTCGGCGTCTTCGGGCTTGCTGGGCTTCGGCTGATCCTGCTTGTTGTTTTCGGTGCCCACAACGGAAACGCCGCCTCTCAGGCCCGCAAGGTCATCTTCGGTGAAGACCTTGCCTTTTGCCGCGGCAGCTTTCGTCTCTTTGGCTTTGCGCGCGGCTTCGGCCACGGCAGCCTGCTTGTCCTGGCTCGGGGTTGCATTTTGCGATGACGTTTCCGCGACGGGCGGGGACTGCCGGGAAGACGGAATTGGCTGTCTAAACGAAGCTGCGACAGGACCGGCGAACACCACGACCGCGCAAAAGCGATTTCCAAAACAGCGGCGCATGCGTGGCCTCCGTGTAGAGAAGCAATAAGGAGACGCTACGACGGGTGAGAAGCACGGTCAAGACGATTCCCGGACGAGCCTCCGAGATCGTCAACGGGCGGGAGCTGGAAGTTGCTGACCAGCGAAGGCCTTTGGTAGAGTGCCTACTTGCTGACAGGGCGGCAAACCATCCCGAGGAGGAACTCTTGAGTATTCCAAAATTTGCTCTCGACATCCTGGTTTGCCCGCTGTGCAAAACGCGGGTGGAACTCCTTGCGGACGAGTCCGGACTGAAATGCGTTTCTTGCCGGCGCGTTTACCCGATTCGCGACGATATTCCCGTGATGCTCCCCGAAGAGGCCACTGTCGTTGAGGAAACCCGGAACAAGTAGCAGGAGTCCGTCCAGCCAGCCCGCATGACCACTCATTTCGCTCATTCCGTGCCACGCTTGAAACGGCTGCTGCCGCGTCTGCGCGGCAAACGGATCGGCGTGCTCGGCGACTTGATGCTGGACCGCTACCTGTGGGGAACGGCCTCGCGCTTGTCACCCGAAGCGGCCGTGCCGGTGGTGGATTTGGTCGGACAGAACGAATGCCTCGGGGGCGGCGGGAACGTGGCGGCCAACCTCGCGGCGCTCGGAGCGAAGGTCGAGGCGTTTGGCGTAATCGGAAGCGATGAGGCGGGCCGCGCGCTCCAGAAGTGCCTGCGCGAAGCGAGCATGGGCGATAGGGGAGTTTTGGCCGAAGCAAAACGCGTAACGACCGTGAAGACGCGCATCATCGCGAAGCACCACCAGGTGGTTCGTGTGGATCGGGAACGACGCGAACCACCGCAGTCAGAGACGCGGGAAAAGCTATTGCGCATGGTCTTCGGGGCGCTCCAACGCCTCGATGCCTTGGTGCTTTCCGACTATGACAAAGGGCTAATCACCGATGATTTTGCGGATCGCGTGCTCAGCGCAGCTCACCAGTTGAAGGTTCCCGTGTTCGTGAAGCCGAAGACTTCGCGACTTTATGCCTACAGGGGCGCGCGGGTTATCGTCTGCAACACGAAAGAAGCGAGTTTTTACGTGACCAAGACTTTGTCGGATGAAAAATCCTTCGAGGAGGCGGGGCGAGCACTGCTCGCTCGCTTTGGCTGCGGCGCCGTGGTGATCACAAGAAGTGGAGAAGGAATGAGTGTATTTGAGGAGTCTTCGCCAAAGCAGGTGCACATTCCGGCGACTGGCCATGAAGTGAGCTACGCGCGGGTGGGCCAACCGGGCATCGAGCGAGGCGCGACGGGCCGGCAGGTATTCGATTTGACGGGAGCAGGTGACACGGTTTTGAGCGTGCTGGCGCTCGCGGCCGCGGCGGGCGCCTCTATTGTGGACGGAGCGATCCTCGCCAATATTGCCGCGGGAGTCGTGGTGGGCAAGCTCGGCACAGCGAGCGTATCACCGCAAGAGCTGGCGTATGCGCTAGACGAGTTGCGCGACTAAACGGCCTGGGCAGCGCTAGGGCGGGAAGCTGAGGGACTTGTCGGACATTATGACCCACACGCTCACAACTTTGGTCTTGCGGCTATTCTCCTGGTCCGAGGCGTCAGGCATGGGCGAGAACGGACTGACGGCCGCCTGTATATCCACGGCGTTGGCGCCATGTTGTGAAGTCGCCTTCAGGATCTCATAGCTTTTGACGGGCCCGTAATATCCCTCAGGACCCCAGTCAGCCAGAAAGTCCCTCTTCGTGTAGCTCGGGCCAGGTTTCCATAGCTGGTAGGCGAGGTCGGTATTGCCGGCAACCAGGGCATTGAAGAAACGCTCCGCAGCTTTTTTTTCGGGGTAGTAACGGAATGCGAAATAAAGCATGACAACCGCGGCCACAACTACCGCCGCGATGGTGAATGGTATAGCTCGTGATTTTTGGGGTGTGACGGGAGGTGGATCGAGCAGCGTCATTCGGTGGTCTCCTGCCCCGCGAGCGTCAGAATCGAAGTTGAGCCGGGAAATCTCTGCAGCTTCGAGCAACAGTAAAACCTTACAAAAATTCGATGCGTGAGTAAATGGCTGCAAATAAGAAGCGAGAGCGTTCGATGAGATGCTGGCCGAATCAGGACACCGTTTCGACGAGACCTCGCCGGCGGCGCACCAGCCATTCGGGCGATGAGCAAATGAGCAACCCCGCACAATCAGCACACGGCAATGTAGGTTTTCCGGAAGGACCAGCGCATGGCGAACAGCATGAGGGCACGTCATCGCCTAGCGTGACGGCGGCAAGGGTCAAAAGCGAGATTGCGAATCATCCGTTGGCGGCGGGCTACGATGTTTTGCGCGTCTCACCACGCGGTAGGCTTCGAGGCCGGTGAAAAGCCACAACAGCGCGTGCAGGCCGAAGCCGAGGCGGATTTCCGAAGCCGCGCGGATGGCAACGAAATGGAAAAGCCGCCATCGGGAGCCATAAGGCTGCCACTCGACTAGGCTTCGAGCGCGCCGGCGGCCCCTTCGGGGAGCTCGATCTCGTATTTGGTGCGGGCTTTTTCGCGGTGCATCTCCAGTGCGAGCTCGATTAGCTTGTCGATCAGTTCGCGGAAGGGAATGCCGCTGGCCTCCCACATTTTCGGGTACATGCTGATAGAAGTGAATCCGGGAATGGTGTTTACTTCGTTGAGATAGATTTTGCCGGCGGTCCGCTCAAGGAAGAAATCGACGCGGGCCATGCCGCTGAGCTCCAGGGCGCGGAAAGCTTCTATAGCGTATTTTTGAATCGTTTTGACCTGCGCGCGCTTGAGCTTCGCGGGGATGAGGATCTGCGAACCCTCTTCCAGGTATTTTGCCGTGTAATCGTAGAACTCCCGGTGCGGCACGATCTCGCCGGGAATCGAAGCCTTAGGATCGTGATTGCCCAGCACCGAGACCTCGATCTCGCGCCCCACGATGCATTTCTCGACCAGGATTTTCATGGCGAACTCCGCGGCCAGATTCAAGGCGGGCGCCAATTCCTCACGCGAATGAACCTTGGTCATGCCCACCGAAGAGCCAAGCGTGGCGGGTTTGACGAAGACTGGATATTTGAATTTTTTCTCGACGACCTTTTGAACTTCTTTGGGATCGCGCTCCCAATCGGCGCGCAGCACGGCAATCCACGGCACGACGGGGATTTTGGCGATTTGGAGGAGACGCTTGGAAACATCCTTGTCCATGCCAATGGCGGAGCCGAGCACGCCGGCACCGACGAAAGGCAAGCCCGCGAGGTCCAGCAGCCCTTGGATCGTGCCGTCTTCACCGTAGGTGCCGTGCATGACCGGGAAGACGACGTCAATGCGCTGGCCGCCACCGCTGCCGCCGCGGTCGAGCGGAATCAGCGCGGCGTCGGTGGGGTCGGCGGTCATCATCACCCGCTGGCCGCTCTTCAACACTTCAGGGAGCATCTTTTGCGCAGCGTTGCCGACGAGCCAGTGGCCTTCTTTGGTGATGCCGATGGGTACAGCTTCGTATTTGTCCGGGTCCAGGCCGCGGATGACGGAAGCGGCCGAGGCGAGAGAAACTTCATGTTCGCCGGAGCGACCGCCAAAGAGGATGCCAACGCGGAGTCGTTTCTTGTTGTCAGGGCTCACGGGTCCAATTTCTCACCCTTCGTCGAGTTGCCAAGGTATCAGTTATAAGGGAAAACGGAAGAGCCGTGTGATGGATGTTTTCGATGGCGTTCTGAATTGACAACTAACCCGCGTAAAAATGGTTACAGTATCTTCTGGCCGAGGGCCGAGAGGACCAGCTCGACGCCGAGCAAGGCGGTGCGGTTGTGTTCGTCGAGGATGGGATTGATCTCCACCACTTCCATCGAAACCATGGATTCGGTGTCGGAAATCATTTCCATGGCGAGATGAGCTTCGCGGTAGGTGGCCCCCCCGCGCACGGGCGTGCCAACGCCGGGAGCATCCGTGGGATCGACGAAATCCATGTCCAGGCTGACAGCGACGCCCGCGGTGTCGTCCATAGCGTATTTGAGGGCTTCCGACATGACATCGCGCATGCCGCGCTCGTCAATGTCGCGCATGGTGAAAACGTGGACCCCGGATTTCTTGACGATCTTCCGTTCTTGAGCATCGAGGTCGCGCGCGCCGACAATGACGATGTTTCCTGGCTCGGCTTTAGGTCGGAAACCTCCAAGATCAACGAGCTCTGTGGCGCCGTAACCCATGATGGCCGCGAGCGGCATGCCATGGATGTTCCCTGAGGGCGAAGACTCCGGAGTGTTCATGTCGCCATGCGCGTCGAGCCAGAGGTAGCCGATTTCCTTTTTTTGCGTGCGGAAATGCGAAGCCACTCCGGCTGCCGCGCCGACGGCGATGGAATGATCCCCGCCGAGAAGGAGCGGGAGAAAGCCTTCGGTTAGGGATTTTTCGACGGTCTTGCAAATGTCCTGGCAGGTTTCGGCAATTTCCTGCAGATACTTGGCGCGCTTTTCGCCCACCGGCATTTCTTCCGGCTGCTTCACTTCCAAGTTGCCAATGTCTTCCACGGTGTGGCCCAGCTTCTTGATGGAGGTATGCAGCCCGGCGCCGCGGAGTGCCGAGGGACCCATGTCCACGCCGCGGCGGCTTTGGCCGAGGTCCATGGGAACGCCGATGATGCGAACTTTTTGCGCCATGTGTTAGTCGTGAATGGTGATTCGTCGTTCGCGGCCCGTGAATCTGCAAAGCGGCCACCTGTGTGGCCTTCACGTGTCACGAGTCACGTTCCTGCTGAAACGAACCCTAAGGGTATACCCGGTAAATCATGCGAGGGAAGGGAATCACCTCGCGAATGTGCTCGGTGCCGCAAATCCACGCGACAGTACGCTCCAGCCCCAGACCGAAGCCGGAATGCGGCACGCTACCGTAGCGCCGCAGGTCGAGGTACCACTGAAAGGCTTCTTCCGGAAGGTTGTGTTCACGGAGCCGCTTGACGAGCAGCTCGTAATCGTGGATGCGCTGGCTGCCGCCGATGATTTCGCCATAGCCTTCGGGCGCGAGCATGTCGAAGGCCAGGGCAAGTTCGGGGCGCTTTGGGTCGGGCTGCATGTAGAAAGCTTTGAGAGACGTGGGATAGCGATGCACGATCAGCGGGCGGTCGAACGAACTCGAAATGATGGTTTCCTCGTCGCCGCCGAAATCGTCGCCGAACTTGGCGGGATTGCCATTCTGGTTGAGCACGGCGACGGCTTCTTCGTAGCTGATGCGTGGAAAGGGCGGTTTGACACATTCCAGTTTGTTCCTGTCGCGCTTGAGTGTTTCGAGTTCCCGCGATTTGTGTTTCAGGACGCCCTGGACGATGGCGCTGACCAAGCCTTCGCCGAGGGCCATGGCTTCGTCCAGCTCGACATAGGCGGCTTCGGGCTCGAGCATCCAGAACTCGGTAAGATGGCGCCGCGTTTTGGATTTTTCGGCGCGGAACGTAGGCCCGAAGGTGTAGATCTTGCCGAGCGCCATGGCCAGGGCTTCGCCATAAAGCTGGCCGCTCTGCGTCAGATAGGCCTTTTGATCGTCGATGTAATTGACTTCGAACAGAGTGGAGGTGCCTTCGCAGGCCGCCGGAGTGAACATCGGCGCGTCGGTGAGCGTGTAGCCCTGGCTATCCATGAACTCGCGGGCGGCGCGGATGGCTTCGGCACGGATGCGGAGGATGGCCGTCTGGCGCGGCGTGCGAATCCAGAGATGGCGGTTGTCGAGAAGGAAATCGACGCCGTGTTCCTTGAGCTGAATGGGGAACGGCGTGGATTCCGGGACTTTTTGCAGCACCTGAAGTTTTGTCAAGCCGATTTCGTAGCCCCCGGGAGCACGCGTTTCGGCACGAATTCTTCCGGTGACGATAACGCTTGATTCCTGCGTCAGTCCCTTGAGCGATGCGAATGCCTCGGGGTTCTCCTTGAGCGAGCAAACGCCCTGGATGACCCCCGTTCCATCGCGAAAAATCGGAAAAAGCAGTTTGCCGGATTCGCGGAGATTGTAAAGCCAACCCCGGAGCGTAACTTCCTGCCCGTCGTGTTTTCCCGCCTGCTCGATAGTGATGGTTGGCATGGGTGCGGTTCTCGGCCACAAAGTAAACGATTAGTCTACCAGAGTAGGGTCGGGTTCCTGCGAGCAGGCGAACCCCTGTTTACGCCCAGGCTTTTTCGAAGCGGTCAAGGGACTTACGGGCGGAAGAAAGCTGCTCACTCACAGTGGCGGCATCGTGGCCGATTTTCTGCTTCAATTCGAGAACCAGTGGCAGACCGCCGTTTTGTGCCGCGGACTTGAGTAGCTTGATGGCATCGGGCCAGTGAATCGAGCCGTCGTACGGGGGAAGGTGCTCGTCTTTTTCCCCATGATTGTCGTGAAGATGGACGGAAGAAACCAGCTCCCTGAGCGGAGAAAAACTCTTCTCCAGACGTTGTTCCTCAGGGAATTCGGCAAGGTGCGCGTGGCCGATATCGAAGTTGAAGCGCAAGCCGGTAAGCCGCGTCTCGTCTACAAATGCTCGAAGGTAATCGGGACTCCCCATTTCGCTCTGCGTGTTTTCCACACAGATGGTGACGCCGGCGTGCCGCGCGTGCAGGATAAGGTGCTCGAGGGAACTGAACGCGGCGTCGCGTTTGCGCGGATCCGCCGTTTCGCGGGAGCTACCCATGTGCAGAATGAGCCGCGCGTAGGGCAAATCATTAGCAACATCGATAACGCGCTTTAGTGCGTCCATGGCCTCGACACGCCGGACGCGCTCGACTTCACAAATCGAAAGCGGCGCGCCGCTTTCGCGCATGGCGCTCAGGTCACGCCGGTTGGGAGCATGGAGCGAAACAAGTTGCAAGTGGTGCGCTTCGAGCGCGCTCGCCATGGCGCGAATTTCCTGCTTACCGGTGTACTCGAAATGACTGCGCGCACAGAAAATCTCGACGCCCTGGAATCCCGCTCCCGCCACCTGGCTGAGGAGTTCGGGCGTCAATTTGTGCGTTACGAACAAGTAGGTCGAGAGTAGTCTCTGCATGCGTTCCCGGGTTTCATGGATGGCCATCCAGCAGTTTACCGTTGTTTTGTTTCAGCTTCCGCGCTCCTTAAAACGCGTGTGCCGAATCCCGCCCCCCTCAATAGCCCATCGCGGAACCCCGATCGCGCGGGTCTGCCGCGCCCAGACGCTCGCCGCTTTGCCGGTCAATCCCGATGGCATTCACCAGGCCCATGTGTTTGCGCAGTTTGGCTTCATTACTGAGGCTCGGCGTTTCATACCAGCCGCGCTCTACCTCGTGCCCGCGGGCGCGCAGCGCCTGCTCCACGCTCAGGGGAAATTCCTCTTCCAAGCGGATGCGGTCAGGAAACCATTGATGATGAAAGCGCGGCGCATGGATGGCTGCCTGGGCCTCCATGCCAAGGCGCATCCAGTTGAGGACACTCAGCAGAGTGACAGAAATGATGGTTGGCCCGCCGGGCGAGCCGGTGACGAAGCTCAGTTTGCCGTCGCGCAGGAGCATTGTGGGTGTCATGGAACTGAGCGGGCGGTGGCCGGGAGCAATGGCATTGGCGTCGGATTGCATCAGTTCATAGAGCGCGTTGGGAGCGCCGGGTTGCGTGGTGAAATCGTCCATTTCATCATTCAGCAGGAAGCCCCCGGCGCAAGTCACGTGCGAGCCATAGCTGTCATTCAGCGTGTAGGTGTTGGCGACAGCGTTACCCGCAGCATCGACGACGGAAAAATGGGTAGTGTGCCGGCCCTCGGCACGGCTGTTGACGGGGTGCGGTGCGGAGTCTGCGTTCGCGGAAGCGCCGCAGACGTGGGGAGTTCCCGCTGCGACATTCTTGCTCGAGGAGGCTTTGGCGGGATCAATCGTGGCGGCACGTTCCTTGGCATAACAAGGGTCGGTCAGGCCAGCCACGGGAATCTTGGCGTAGTCGGGATCCGCAAGATACGCGGCGCGGTCGGCAAATACCCGGCGCATGGTTTCCGCGACCAGATGGACGCTTTGCGCATCGTCCCAGCCCTTGAGCGGCACATCCTTCAGCATGTTCAGGGCTTCGATGATCGCCACGCCGCCGGAGCTCGGAGGCGGCGCCGTCAATACTTCCCAAGCGTGGCCGCCGCTTTCGTATTTCGCGCGCAGGACTTCACGGGCTTTGGGTTTGTAATTTGCAAGGTCGTCGAGCGAAACGATCCCGCCGTTCTTGGCCATTTCGTCGGCGAGCACGCGCGCCGTTTCGCCGCGATAGAATTCCGCCGCGCCGTTGTGCGCGATGCGCCTGAGTGTTGCCGCCAACTCCGGTTGCCTCAGTGTTTCTCCAGCCTTGAACATCCGGCCGCCGTTCAGAAAAATCCGCTTGCTTGATGGGAAAGCCTGCAAGCCGGGACTTTCTTCCTCCAATTCCGCGGCCAATTTTTCGCTGACGATGAAACCCGCTTCCGCGAGACCGATCGCGGGAGCCATCACCTCGGCCAGCTTCATGGTTCCCTGGGCTTTCAAAGCCAATTCGAGGCCCGCGACGGTCCCGGGAACGGCCACAGAGCGATAGCCAATGACCGAAGCTTCTTCGTCGAGCTTGCCATCCCTGCCGATATACATGTCGCGGGTGGCTTTGCCGGGGGCCGTTTCGCGGTAATCGAGAAACGTGGTCTTGCCGTCCGCGAGTCGGATAAGCATGAAGCCGCCACCGCCGATGTTGCCGGCGGCAGGCTCGACGACGGCGAGAGCGAAGGCCGTTGCGACGGCTGCGTCTACCGCATTACCACCCCTCTTCAAAATCTCCACACCCGCTTGCGATGCGAGTTCTTCGTCAGTGACAACCATTGCGTGTGCGCCGCGGACCGCCTGCTTGGGCCATGCTTGGGAAAATTCATTTTGGGTTGCGGCCTTCGGTGCCGATTGCGACGCGGTCTGCTGTGAAAGAACCAAGATGCCGGTCAGGAATGTCAGAGAAGGCACCAGAATTACTTTCTTGTGGACAAACATGTCTCGAAAAACACTAAGGGATTCGCTCGAGAGCGTCAAGGCGAGCCCATCCGCTGTTCGGGATCCACGCAAGACAGTCCCGGGAAGACCGCCCCGGGGAAGGAATGAACACGCTACTCTTCGCTGAGGAATTCAACAACGGGCGGTTCTGGGAGAAACCCGGCTCTGGTGCCGCGCACAATCAGTTCTTTGACCGCTTGCCGGCCCTTTTCGCCGTAGCCGAGGGTCCATTTGTTCACATACATGCCTATAAAAGTATCGGCGAGTTCCAGGTTCATCTCTCGGGCGAATTGCATGGCGTAATTCAGCGCTTCTTCGCGGTGCTCCAGGCCATAGGCAACGCTGTTCCGGATGGTTTTCGCGATCTGGCGCCCAAGACGTGGTCCCAGGGCTTTGCGGACGGCGTTGCCTCCGAGCGGAAGCGGCAGACCCGTTTGTTCCTGCCACCAGATGCCGAGATCAATCACCTTGTGCAAACCCTTTTCCTGGAAGAAAAGCTGTCCTTCGTGAATGAGCAGACCGGCTTCGACAAGATTGTTCTGAACTGCATCAATAATTTTGTCGAAAGGCATGACCACGGGTTCAAAGTTGGCTTCGAAAAGCCGCAACGTAAGATACGCAGAGGTTTTCGTGCCGGGAACAGCGATGCGTCTGCCCGCCAATTCTTGCCCCTTCACTGCTTTTGTCGAAACTACAATCGGTCCGTAACCTTCGCCGAAGCTGGCGCCGCAATCGAGAAGCACGTATTTGTCGCGAAGCTCGGGATAGGCGGCGAAACTGATGGCCGTGACGTCGTACGTTTCCTCGAGCGCCGCTTCGTTGAGCGATTGGATGTCCGACAGAATATGCGTGTATTTGTAGCCGGGGGTGGAAAGCTTGTGGGTCGCCAGCGCGTAGAACATGAACGCGTCATCGGAATCCGGCGAATGCGCAAGCTTGATTTCGATAGGCGCTGGTTCGGTCTTCGAGGCTCCTTGTTGGCCAGGCATGGGCTGGTGGTTCCTCTTCTGATGGCGGTCCCGGATGCTAGGGGCCATTTCCATTGCTGATTGCCAAGAGTCGGGGACACGTACTAATGGCAGGCCCCGCTTTGATGGATTCTCCGGCCCCCTTCTCCCATAGTTCCCCTCTCGTCGGGAAAGCTCTTTCGGAGGACGTACGGAAGTATGCTCGCGTCGCAGGGGCTTGGTGACGCAGCGCCGGATAATCTCTAGCCGGAAAGGGTAGCATATCGGAGTGGCGCCGACAACATCACTCAAATGGTAAAGACCCTTGTTTCCCCCACTTACCAGACAGCCCTTTGCGGATCGCTGCCATGGTCTTCTCGAGACCTGCACGGAGGGCCAAGGTAACGCATTCGCAGAGTACCGCACTATCGAAAACTCGAAGCGATCTCGACACCCGTGGCTTACTGGGGCTAGGCCACAGCCTGGCCTCGCACGGAGGACACATGAAAACCAAATGGCTCGTTATGGGCGCGGCAGGAATCGGCATATTGCTCGGCGCTAGCGGAGCTGCCGCGCAATCCTATAATCCGCTCAAGTGGATCAAAAAGAACCCCGGGCCAACCGCCAACGAGCAGCTTGCGGCGAATCAAGAGGAAGAACGAAAGCTGAGCTTACAATTACAGGCGCTGCTGCCTCCAAAAACAACTCTGAGAGAAGCGTGCAATGGCTTGCTAAGCCTGGAAGATTGCGTTGCCGCGCTTCACGTAAGCCGCAACCTCAAGATCAAGTATAACTGCCTGAAATGGGATATGACCGCGGCTCGGCCCAACGGTGACGTGAAAACCTGCGAGGCCCCGCCAAGGGACAAAGCACTGTCCTTGGTCAACGCCATTCGCGTTTTGAACTCCGACGCTGACGCTAAGGCAGCGGCGAAGAACGCGGAAAGACGCGCGCGCGAGGACATCAAGGACGCTACTCCCTGAGGAAAGCGCGAAGCCGTCTTGCGATGAAAAACAAGAATCCGTAGTCTGCGCAAGCGGTTCACAAGGAGGACACCATGCGGGCAATGGCGTCGTCGAATGAGGCTTTTCCATCGAGGTACGGTTGCCAGAACCGCTGTAACAGCTCGAGGTAGTTCTTCCATCCACGCTGGTAGAGCCCCTCACGGAAAGCGTACGTGTCGTATCCATTCCCCGGAGCGCCTTTAAGCTTGTCAGCGCGACTTACCGAAGAGGAAGCCAGTACCGTGCGGATGACTTCGCCGGTGGTGTAGAAAACCAGCGCATGCCAGAGGTCCCGGGGAATGGGTTTGTCGCGCTGGCGACATTCGCGGATGATGGCGGTTTGGACCGTCTCAGCAATTCCGTGTGAGCCCTCGTGGAAGAGCACTTCAAAGGCTTGCGGCCCTTGATTCCGAGGATCCAGGCTCGAAATGGTCACGCGCAACGGACCGACTGTGGTGTACGCGCCGGCCCAGTTGGCGTAAGCGACCACGTCCACGCGGATTTTTTCGTGCGGCCAGCGCGTCTGGTAAATGTCCGCCAGACGCTCGGAAAGTCCTACACCCTGCTCGCGCACCAGCGGAGCCACCTGCAGAATCCAGCGGCGGTTGGCTTGGTCATGTTCGGTCCAAAGATGGGCTCGATAGACGGGAGCAGCCGCTTCCAGAACCTGCGTCAGATTCGGCGGCAGGCCCGCGTCGCAGAATTTGCGCTTGCGCCCGGACAGTTCGTCGCAATCCTCGAAGTCGCCGAGTTGATCCTTCAGCTGAATCAGTTCCGTGGTGAAGAGCAGGTCTTTGTCCGCGTAGTTGACCAGGTAATAGGCAACCGCATCGTCCCAGGCTTTTTGTTCCGCATCGGTCAGCCCTTTTCCTGCCAAAACGCTCTTGGGGGGTGTGGACTTGGTTGGGTTGGCATCGCGCGAAAGAAATGCTCTTCGCTGCCGCGCCTCGGAATACAGCGTGTGGTGAAGATTGATCCAAAACCCGCTGTGCAGTTCGAAAACGGGCAGCTGTGGTTCGGTATAGTTGAATTGCGGTCGGGCGGCGCCGCCCGGGGGGCCGAGCAGGCCAAGCAGAAGCAGCAAGTGGGACCATGGAATACGGAAAGGGCGCACCATGGCGGATCGCCTGATAGTAGCGCCATGTGCGTGGAAGCACAAAGAGACAGGCAGGCTTGACGAATGTTTCAGGTGCGCTACTCGACTTTCGGATCGCTCTCGCTGCCGACCGCTCCGCGATGGTCTGCCGCATGCACGACGCCGTTCGAATCGCGAAAGAAGGAGCGCCTACCCGTCTGCGCATAGTGGAGCGGTGTTGCCGACAGTTCATATTTTGCGGGAGCGCCGACGTCGCTTCCTCCGGCAATTACATACCGGAAGGTGTAGCCATTCTTGGTCCCTTTTGCAAGGTCCACGTCCAGCAAACCCGCCGCATTGATGCCCGGCGCCCCGTGCTGGGGCGATGCGAGATTCTCGAGCGATTCGGGAAGGTGCAGATGTTTGCCCCGGTAAGATTCGACGGCCGCGGCGATAGTCTTTAAAGATTGCAGAGCATCTTTTTCCGTTGCGTCGATTTCCGATTCGTCCCATTCCACTTCGAGCTCGGGCAGGTCCAGAAGGAGAACTCCGAGAGAAAGCAGCTTCCATTGACCTTCTTCGCGCACCAGGCCCATGTTGATCTGACGCGCGCTTGCTCCGTTGGAGTCCGCAACGTCGTGGAGCTCCAATGGCAAAAACGCCACGTTGTCCCGGACGTCGGCGCCCCCGATCTGCATCTCCGTGGTCGCACCCGGTGTCTCGCAACGCACCATGGGGCGGCCCGAGGGATTCGCAGAAACAGTGGCTTTTCCGGGCTCACCCAGAAGCACGAACCGTTTCATGAGCGCCACGCGGGCAGCGGCGGTCATGCGGGAGAAGGACTCCCGGTTGCGAACGGTCAGGAAGCGGGCGAACTCCGCCTGATTTTGCGAACAGGCGGCGGCCAGAGCGCTGCCGAGGGCGCCATCCGGCCGGTCTTGGTTGCTGGCCGCGACGGTAGCGCCAGCTGCGTTTTGCTCCGGCTTCGAGCTCGATTGCTCGGCGAAACAATCTGCCGCGGCAAGCAAGAAGACGCAAAGCACCATAAGAATGTGTTCCGGAAACTTCAGCTTGCCTGACATTTCCCTTTGGATTGGCATTTCTTTCTGAAGTATCTTTCTCAATCTTTAGATGCGCTGAGGATCGCGGCAAGGTTTTGCGCGAAGCTTGACCGTGGCAAGACTTCGTTGCAGCCTGCAGCTTGTGCCTGCGCGGCGAGCTGCGTTTGCACGTGCGACACAAACCCGACCACGCGGATGTCTTTGCTGGCCTGACGCACTCTGGCGATTGCCTGGAGCGGCTGACTGCGCGCGTTCAGGTCCACAATCACCAACTTTGGCGCACTCTCCAGCAGACCCATTAACGCGTCGCCATTCGCCGCGACTTTCACATCCAGGCCGAGCTGTTTGGCGGTCTCCGCCAGCTTCATCTGGAAAAACAGATCATCCACCAGCGCCACAACTTTTCCCATATTCTCGGTCCCCGTCCGATGCCACCAGGACATTATGCGCTACTTCTACATTCGACGAAGGATTGAGAGTACACTGAACTTCTCTACGGGAGGTCCCTCATGCAACCGGCCTCTGCCGTCGACATTCAGCCTGCCGTCTCGCTTCTAGGAAAGACGCCGCAACTTCTCGAAACGCTGCTTGGCGATTTGCCCGGAGAACTCCTGCACTGGAACCCCGGCCGGACCGCTGGTCCATCTCCGAAGTCCTGGCGCATCTCGCCGCCCTCGAGCAAGTTTACGCCGAGCGCGTCCTGCGCATCATGGCCGAAGATTCGCCGCCGCTGGCCAAATACGATCTGGATGGCGCCAAAGCCCGCCAAGACTATGCTCGCGGCTCGGCGGGCGAGAATCTCGGGCACTTCACGCGCACGCGCCGCTCGTCGCTCGCTCTACTTGCCGGACTTCCGCCATCGGCAGGCGCTCGCACTGCCGTCCATTCCGAACTCGGCACGGTTACGCTCGTGCAGCTGCTCAATGAATGGGCTAATCACGATCTGGGCCACTTGCGCCAGATCTCGGAACTTTATCGCGCGCGCGCTTTTCACCCCCATTCCGGCCCATTCATGAAGTACTCCAACCCCCAGCCGTGAGCGTGAACAACTCGCCCGAAGATGCGCGGCTGGCCGCCCGTGGCCCTCGCGACGTCACCTTGTACTCGCGTCCCGGATGTCACCTTTGTGAGCAAGCCAAAGCCGCCATCGCACCCTTGCTCGGCGAGTTCGGGGCGGCGTTGTACGAGGTCAACATCGACGAAGATGCGGTTCTCAAAGAGCGCTATGGATGGCAAATCCCGGTCATTTTCATCGGCAAGCATAAGGCCGCGAAGCATCGCGTGGATCTGGCGCAGTTTCGCCGGCAATTGCAAGAGGCGCAACGGTGAAGCAAACAAGATTCTTCAAACGGTCTCGGCAGATCGACGAGATGACTACGCGCCGACAATCTCAATGTATTCTTCGGGTTAGCGCAAAACTTAAAGCCAAGAACGGATAGTTCCTAGTGCCCGCCTTCCGGGCTGTGCGCCCCGACCGTTTCGTCCGGCACGTCACCCTTGCGGCCCCTCACGCGGTCGTAAACGCTCAGTTGGCTGACCGAACCGAGCGCTTCGTTGTAGAAGGTCGGCACACCCAGCGCCGTGCGCAGTTCTTCGTTGAACTTCCGCAGATTCTGCAGGTGCGACGCGAGCGCGGGAATTTTCAACCCGTCATCGGTCAGCAAAAACTTCTGATAACCAGCGTCCCACACTCGCGTAAACTGGCCTTTCAGCATGATGGTGGGCGCGATGGTCATCTGATAGCGCTCGTCGGGGCCTCTGCGAAATTCCGCACCACAGCCGTACTTTTCTACGCGCACCACCCCGCGCGTGCTGCCCACGGAAAAGCCGAGCGCCGCCAAACCTTCGATCGCTTTCGGAGAGAAGCGTTCTTCGACATTCCACATAGCTCATTCAGAGTAGCGATTACGCTCACTTCTGTAAAGCTGCTGCGGCCCGCCCGGCCCGCCCTGAATACCGACTGACGCCCGCAACACTGTCGTTTTCGCCATAAATGCGCCAAAGCCCCTCCGAGCGGCCCGTGCAAGGAGAAGCACTGCGCGGACAAAATCTCGTGGCGTCCCGACACCGTCGCGTCGTTTATAACGTCCCGTTCTGCCTCCCCCGCATTCAACACCGTCAAGTGCCCGCACTCTCCAAATCAATACGTTTCAGGAAGCATCAGAAATGCCCCGAACAGATTGTCCAGATAGAGAAGAGCGTTTCCGCTTGCGGTTCCAGGCCGCCGCCTTCAATGTCTTCAACCATCCAGACTTCGATGCCCCGAACAATAATGTCCTAATTCTTCCCCAACTTCGTTGGTCCCGCCTCGATCCCGCCTCAGGGCAGCCTTGGGGTGATCCGGCACACTGTTGGCAGTCCGCGCTCTTTGCCGTTGCAACTGTATCTAAAGTTTTGACGTCGCTTTGGCCAGACCTCGATCGGGGAATCCAGGCGGCTTCGCGGGCCGAAGGGTTTTCTATACACTTGGGTTAAACTGGCCAAGAATGTAAAACCCAACAACTGAAAAATTGCAGACCGAAAACCGTAGATATATTTAGATATATCCCCACCCTAGCCGCAGGCATCCAATTCGGAGTAAAATGGTCGTATATCCCTGGTACTTGTACAGGGCGACATAAGAGCTGTCTCGGGGTATGGCAATCACCGGTCAAATCGCCCCATCTGCCCGCGAATCAACGACTCAGGCGAGTCGTAGCGGTGAACGCCTGCTCGACCGTATCGGGAATACTCCCCTTTTGAGGCTCGAACGCTTGGGCAGGGAATTCAGTCATGTTGAGTTCTACGCTAAGGCCGAGTGGTTCAACCCCGGCGGCTCCGTCAAAGACCGGCCAGCGCTCAACATCATTCAGGCGGGGCTCGCGAGCGGCGCATTGAAGCGCGGCAAAGCCATCATTGACGCCACCAGCGGCAACACCGGCATCGCTTACGCTATGATTGGCGCGGCCATGGGCTATCCCGTGAAGCTTTGCCTGCCCGATAGCGCTTCGCACGAACGCAAGCGTATCCTGGCGGCCTATGGCGCGGAGCTGGTCATCACTCCGGGCGACGAGGGCACCGACGGCGCGATTCGCAGAGTCCATGAAATCGTTGCCGCCGAGCCTGACAAGTACTTTTACGCGGATCAATACAGCAATCCCGCGAATTGGCAAGCCCACTACCGCACCACCGCGAACGAGGTCTGGGAGCAGATTTCCGGCCGGATCACCCATTTCGTCGCAGGGCTGGGCACGAGCGGGACGTTCGTTGGAACGACGCGGCGCCTGAAAGAGCTGAACTCCGAGATTCGTTGCGTGAGCTTGCAACCCGATGCTTCCTTTCACGGCCTGGAAGGCTGGAAGCACATGGAGACGGCGATTCGGCCGGCGATTTACGATGATCGGCTCGCCGATGAGAATCTACCTGTTTCTACGGAGGAGGCTTACCGCCTGGTGAAGCGGCTGGCCCGCGAAGAGGGCCTCCTCGTTAGCCCCAGTTCGGCGGCAGCACTCTTGGGTTGTTTCGCAGTTGCCGCGCGAATCCCGAAACAGCAGCACGCCGTCGTGGTCACGGTTTTTGCGGATTCTGCGTCCAAGTACCTGAACGAACGCTTCTGGGATGAAGACTAGAAATGGCAAAAGAAACCACACTCTGGATCAGCGGGCACCTGGCGGAGAAAATCCGCGCACATGGCGCGGAGACGTATCCCCACGAGTGCTGCGGCGCGCTGTTGGGACGTGATCGGGATGCCGCGCACCCCGAGGCCGCGCGCGAAGTGGTGGCGCTTTTTCCGCTGATCAACCGGCGCGACGATTCTCCGCGTAACCGTTTTTCAATAACAGCCGAAGACGTGCTCGACGCTGACAAAGCGGCACAGGCGCAGGGGCTGGAGGTCATCGGGTGGTATCATTCGCATCCGGATCATCCTGCGCAACCCAGCCAATATGATCAGGATCACGCCTGGCCGTGGTATAGCTACATCATCGTCAGCGTGCACCATGGCGCGCCGCAGGATATGACTTCGTGGCGCTTGGGTGACGATCGCCAGGCCTTTTCGCCCGAAGGTATCGAGATTCGCCATAGCGCCACGGTCTAGCTCGAGAAACTAGGAGGAAGAAAAACCCAATGCCAGTGAAGGTTATGATTCCAGCGCCGCTTCGCCCCTACGCGGGCAAGCGGGATTCGGCGGAGTTCAACGCCGGCACGGTCGGCGAAGCGCTCAGCCATCTGACAACGCAGTATGCCGACCTGCGCAAGCACTTGTTCACCGAGGACGGCCGGCTGCGCAGCTTCGTCAATGTGTACGTGAATGACGAAGACATTCGCTATCTCGCCAAAGAAAACACCGCGACCAAGGATGGCGACACCATCAGCATCATTCCCTCCATCGCCGGCGGCTGTTGTTGTTGTTAACCCTCCTGATCCAGTAGGCCCTCTCTCCCGTTTTGAATCTCGCAGGGAAATCTCTTTCCGTTCAGCTTTTTTGATATTCTGGGGAAATCCAGAAGGGCAGGGAAACGCAATGGCTACGACCACTCAAACGCCGACGGGCAGGAAACCGGCTGCCGGGCTTTCCAAAGAAGAAATTCTCCGCTACAGCCGCCATCTCATCATGCCTGAAGTCGGCATGGAGGGGCAGCTCAAGCTGAAGAACGCCAAGGTGCTGCTCATCGGCACCGGGGGACTCGGCGCCCCGCTCGGCTTGTATCTCGCGGCCGCCGGCGTCGGTAAGCTTGGTCTCGTGGATTTCGACGTGGTCGACTTCACGAATCTTCAGCGCCAGGTCACGTTTGGCACGAGCGACGTGGGCAAACCCAAGAGCCAGGCCGCCCGCGCCCGGCTATCGAATCTCAATCCGGACATTCAAATTGACGCCATCGAAGCGCAATTGACCAGCGCGAATGCCCTCGAGCTATTCAAAGATTACGACATCATCGTCGACGGTACGGACAATTTCCCGACGCGCTATCTCGTCAATGATGCTTGCATTTTGCTGGGCAAGCCCAATGTCTACGGATCCATTTTCCGCTTTGAGGGTCAAGTCACCGTTTTCGGGATGCCCGACGGGCCATGCTACCGCTGCCTGTATCCGGAACCGCCTCCGCCCGGGCTGGTGCCATCTTGCGCCGAGGGCGGAGTGCTCGGCGTCTTGCCCGGCATCGTCGGCTCCATCCAGGCCATGGAAACCATCAAATTAATTCTCGGCAGCGGCGACCATCTGATGGGCCGCTTGCTCCT